>Ga0187842_1000977_pt1 | contig 13694 bp, 13 predicted proteins | sample SpaLakP09_SKY_41_FD_134514 | JGI IMG/M metagenome (GOLD analysis project Ga0187842, IMG submission 134514) | Oligotrophic lake water microbial communities from Sparkling Lake, Wisconsin, USA - SP09_SKY_41 | ecosystem: Environmental > Aquatic > Freshwater > Lake | place: USA: Sparkling Lake... | reverse complement strand
GTATCTGGATGGCGGCCACGGCCAGGGCTGCAATAACGCCGATGATGCCACCACCCTGTGGCGGCGGCGCTTTCACCATTTCACCTTCTACGGCTTCCTGTCCTGCTTTGCCGCCACCATCACGGCTACCGGCTACCACTATCTGCTGGGTCTGCCAGCCCCGTATGCGCTGGACAGCCTGCCGGTGCTGCTGGGCTGCGCCGGTGGTATCGGGCTGCTGATTGGCCCGGCCGGCCTGCTGTGGCTGAACCTGCAGCGCGACCCGCAGCATGGCGATGTACAGCAACGCCCGATGGACCGCGGCTTCATTGCCCTGTTGCTGCTCACCAGTGCCAGCGGCCTGCTGTTGCCGTTTGCCCGCCACAGCCATGTGCTGGGCAGCCTGCTGGCCGTGCATCTGGGCGTGGTGATGGCGCTGTTTATCACCCTGCCCTATGGCAAGTTCGCCCACGGCATCTTCCGTAGTGCCGCCTTGCTCAAATGGGCAATCGAAAAACGTCAGCGCAAATAAATCATTCAAAAAAGCAATAAACACAACGCAACAGATGCAACAAAGGAGAGTACGCATGCAACAAGCGCCAGAGCGCCAGGACCCTGCCCAGTCCCGACTGGGTGCGGTACTGCGCGTGACCAGTGGCAATTTTCTCGAACAGTTCGATTTCTTTCTGTTCGGTTTTTATGCCACGTATATCGGCAAGGCATTTTTCCCCACCAGCAGCGAGTTCGCCTCGCTGATGCTGACTTTTGCTGTCTTCGGTGCCGGTTTCCTAATGCGCCCGCTGGGTGCCATCGTGCTGGGCAGCTATGTGGACCGGATTGGCCGGCGGCAGGGGCTGATTGTCACCCTGGGCATCATGGCCTGTGGCACGGTGCTGATTGCCTTTGTGCCGGACTACAGCCAGATCGGGCTGGCCGCGCCCTTGCTGGTGCTGCTGGGCCGACTGCTGCAGGGCTTTTCCGCCGGGGTGGAGCTGGGAGGGGTGTCGGTATACCTGTCCGAGATTGCCACGCCGGGCCACAAGGGCTTTTACACCAGCTGGCAGTCGGCCAGCCAGCAAGTGGCCATTGTGGTGGCGGCGGCCATCGGCTATGGCATCCAGCAATGGCTGAGCCCGGCACAGATTGCCGCCTGGGGCTGGCGTGTGCCGTTTTTCATCGGCTGCCTGATCATCCCGCTGATTTTCCTGCTGCGCGGCTCGCTGCAGGAAACCGATGCCTTCCTGGCGCGTCATCACCGCCCCAGCCTGCGTGAAATCTTTGCCACCATCGGTCTGCACTGGCGCACCATTGTGGCGGGCATGTTTCTGGTTTCGCTCACCACCACGCTGTTTTACTTCATCACCGTCTACACCCCCACTTTTGGCAAGAGTGTGCTGCACCTGAGCGCGCAGGACAGCCTGATCGTCACCCTGTGCGTGGGCCTGTCCAATTTCTGCTGGCTGCCCATCGGCGGCGCACTATCCGACCGCATTGGCCGCAAGCCCTTGCTATTGGGCATTTCGCTGCTGGCCTTGCTGACCGCCTACCCGGCCATGGCCTGGCTGGCGGATGGGCCCAGCTTTATCCGGTTGCTGACGGTATTGCTGTGGTTCTCGTTTTTCTTCGGCATGTATAACGGTGCCATGGTGGCGGCACTGACCGAAGTAATGCCGGTGTATGTGCGCACCGTGGGCTTTTCGCTGGCCTTCAGCCTGGCCACCGCCATTTTCGGCGGGCTGACGCCTGCCGTTTCAACGGCGCTGGTGGAAATGACCCACAGCAAGAGTTCACCGGCCTGGTGGCTGTTGTTTGCCGCGCTCTCTGCCACCCTGGCCACGCTGGTGCTGTTTGCCCCGCAGCGGCGACAGCCTGCCGACTGACAGGCAGGTCATTTTCTCAGACAGCTGCTCCCGCACATTCCGCGGCCAAGAATGATGGGGGAGCTGCCTTGCGGTCTACGGTATCAGCAGCGGCTACCAGGATAGGAAGCGGCGAACCGCGGCTGAAAACCGCAGGCTACAAAAGAAAAAACCCGTCTGGAAACGGGCTTTTTTCAGTGTGATGGATCAGGACTTGCCTGCATCATCCTTGCCGGGCGGCACATAGCCCGGAAAAGTGAAACCACTGAACAACTGCTTGGTTTGTTCCTGCATGCGATTCTGCATTTCCAGGAACATGCCAGTACTCTGTTCCATATAGCTGGACATGACATTCTGGATCGCCGGACCCTGCAACTTCATGAATTCACCCCACATGGTCGTGTTGAACACGGCCTTGTCGCCGTACATGGCGCGGGTCTGTTCCTGCAGTTTCTGCTGCATCTGGCCGAACAGCTGCAGGTTCTTCTCCAGGAAGGGCCCCATCATGCCCTGCATGGCCTGACCATAAAAACGGATGAACTGTGTCAGCACTTCGTAGCTGAACATCGGCATGCCGCCATTTTCCTCCTCCAGGATGATCTGCAACAGCACGCTGCGGGTGATGTCATCCTGTGATTTGGCATCGACAACCTGGATATCCACGTTTTCGAGTACCAGCTGTTTCACGTCTCCCAATGTGATGTAGGAACTTGTCGCCGTGTCATACAGGCGGCGGTTCGGGTACTTCTTGATGACCCTTTTTTCAACACTCATGTAACACTCCCGGATTATTGTCGTTGGTGTTGTGCACCCGCAATTTATCATAAATACAACAAGCTAGAGCAAAACTTCTATCCGCCTTGCGCCGTGCATGCTACATTTCACGCCTATTGTGCAGTGCAATATAAAACAAGAAAAAAAATCTCAGTCAACACAGAGCTTGTCGGTCTTTTCTACGAAATCTAATGATGAGGGTTAAAAACATGTTCAATACCAACGATCAACTCAGCAAAATCTCCCTGTCCGGCTTTGAAGCCGCCCTGCGCGTTGCCCAGATTTCCCTGGACAGCGCCGAGCGTCTGGTCAAGCTGAACCTGGAAGCTTCCAAGCAGACCCTGGAAGAAAACGTCAAGGTTGCCAAGGCACTGGCCGGCGCCGGTGATGCTCAGGAAGCCCTGAACCAGTTCAACCAACTGGCCAGCCAATCCGTGGACAAGGCCGTTGCCAATTCCCGCAACGTATACGAAATCGTATCCGCCGCGCAAAGCGAACTGTCCAAGCTGGCTGAAGAAAACCTCGGTAGCTTCAACAAGAACCTGATTACCGCACTGGAAGGTGCTGCCAAGAACGCCCCGGCAGGTTCCGACAATGCACTGAACGCCGTCAAGACCTCGCTGGCTGCTGCCGCTGCTGCCGTAAACAGCTTCAGCAAAGCTGCCCAGCAAGTTGCCGAATTCACTGACAGCAGCATCAAGGCTGCTAGCAGCGCCACTGCCGATGCCGTAAAGACTGCCACCAAGCGCGCCTGATTCACGGCCACGCTGACTGAAAAACCCCGCTTTGGCGGGGTTTTTTGCTTTGCATGATGCAAGCAGGCCGGCGCAGGTTTACAATTATTCCTTTAGAGTTCCAGCAAAGACCACAGGTTCAACGCATGAAAATCAGCAGCAACTTTGACGCAGGCAGCATCGAAATCGTTTCCATGGAAAGTTTCGACGACATACAGCTGCGGATTCCACATGACAATGCCTCGGACTTTGCTCAATGGTTTTATTTCCGGCTGCAAGGCGCCGCCTATCAGGCATGTACGCTGCGCTTTCTCAATGCCGGCGAATGCGCCTATCCGGAAGGATGGACTGATTACGAGCTGATGGCATCGTACGACCGCATCAACTGGTTCCGCGTACCCGCGCATTTTGATGGCCAGACCATGACGGTTGAACACGTGCCGCTGGCCAATAGCGTGTATTACGCCTACTTCGAGCCTTACTCCCATGAGCAGCACCTGAACCTGCTGGGGCAGGCACAAGGATCGGGCCTGTGCCAGATTCATGATCTGGGCTTTACCGTACAGGGCCGCGACATCAATTTGCTGACCATTGGTCATGAAGTCGAGTCTGATCTGAAAATCTGGGTCACCGCCCGCCAGCACCCCGGCGAAACCATGGCCGAGTGGTTTGTCGAAGGTTTCCTGAACCGTCTGCTCGATCCGCTGGACGCTACTTCGCGCGCCCTGCTGGATAAAGCCACCTTCTACGTGGTGCCAAACATGAACCCGGATGGCTCCATCCTGGGTAATCTGCGCACCAATGCCGCCGGTGCCAATCTCAATCGCGAATGGCTGGCACCGTCGCAGGAAACCAGTCCGGAAGTACTGGTCGTGCGTAACAAAATGCTGGAAACCGGCGTTGACCTGTTCCTCGACATCCATGGCGACGAAAAGCTGCCCTATGTCTTTGTAGCGGGAACAGAAGGTGTACCTTCCTACGACGAACGCATCCGCCAGCTGGAAGACAAGTTCAAACACTACCTGATGGTGGCCAATCCGGACTTCCAGGATGAATTCGGCTATGACAAGGATGCCCCAGGCTCGGCCAATCTGAGCCTGGCCACCAACTGGGTTGGTGAAAACTTCAAGTGCCTGGCCTTTACCCTGGAAATGCCATTCAAGGACAATGCCAACCTGCCCGACGACGACTACGGCTGGAATGGCCAGCGCAGCCTGCGCATGGGCGAGGCAGCCCTGACACCAATTTACGCGGTGATCAACGAACTGCGCTGATCTCCTCGCAGCAAACAAAAAGCCGGAATCGCGATTCCGGCTTTTTCATTTCCCGCAGCATCTGCTCACATGGCCAGCGGCAACTTGTCCAGCGCCTTCACCAGCTCGATTTCAGCCAGACACCAATCACTTCCCTTTTCCAGCACCTTGCCCAAGGCGATCTGAAAATGCTTGCCACGCGCCGTCATGTAATACTGCCGGCCCAGGGTATACACCGAGATCGGCATGATCAGGGCATTGATACGACGCCCACCGCGATCAAAGGGTACAAACAAGGCAATATGCCCAGCCAGCCACACCATGTCGGGTGGCAAGGTGGGATCGATCAGCTTGCTGTCTGTCGGCCGGATGGAGGCGGCAACCGGTCGTGTACACAGTGTTTCCACCCCCAGATAGATGCGCTCGCGCTGATTGGCACGCTTGACCCGCCGTACCAGCCCCAGGCTCCAGTTGGCACTGTCAACATCGCGATAACCCACCAGGCTGCCCAGCGTCACCCATTCATTACCCAAGGAATCCAGTGTCACCCCAAGACCGCTCTGGCTGACATTTTCGACCGACCAGCGCAGGAACTCGTCACGCAATGGCTGGGCCGCCGGTGCGGCATCGCCAGTCATGGCCAGTGGAGCCAGCGCCAACGTACTGCGATCACGCTTGCGACTGGTAACAAAGCCATAGATGCGAATATTGGCTGCATCATCAAAACTGTCGTTGTCGGTATGCCGCGCCTGCGCCTGTATGGCCTCATCCGGCTGGCGAATCAGCCGGTGCAGGGTTGACAGGCGATGCGCCACTTCCAGATTGCGGTTTGTCACTGCAACACGCTCAGCGCGCTCGAAACGCATCGGCTTGGCCGACCATTCACGGCACAGCGTGTGCAGTAAACCGGCATCAATGCCAGGCTCGATCAATGGCTTGATTTCCGGCGGTACCCGCCCACCCTCCATCACGGTGGCCCAGCTATGGATGATTTCCACCATATTGGCGGTACTCCAGAAACGGGCAGACTCACTGACAAAGCTGGGGTTGGCACGTGCCGCCGGTTTGGCCTCGGCCAGTGTCACGGCAAAGCTGGCATCTTCATCATATTGCGGATGCAGCGACATGCGATTGGAAACCAGGCACAGCAGCTGGTAGGAGAAATTGAATTGGCGCAAGCTGAGATTGCCACTACTTAATAATGACAACATCAGCATGATCAGATATTGATCCTGTACCGTCGTCCCCGGACTGTCTTCGCCAAATAGGAATACTGGGGTCGAGTCAATACGCCGCTGCTCTGCCAAGCGATAAAGCTGGTTTACATTCAACCAGAAAACATCATCCGGGCTGAAATGCCGCAGATATTGCCAGCGGGCAAACTCGCCAAAAAAATGCATCATGCGTACCAATACCAATGGCAGCATGGCACGTATCCGCTCTTCTTGCTGCATGTCGGTATCGATAGACAAGGCTCGCTGATAAAACTCGAGAAACTGCTTGCCATAAGCGAGTATCTGCGAACGCAGCTGCCCTTCCAGCACCTTGGGCATACGGGAATTCATGAAATACTGCGTGCACAGATTGTCATGCAGCGGCTGAATTTCCAGATTAAGCGTCAATACGGCATCCAGCAAATCTGCCGTCACATGGGGAGACAAGGCATTGACCTCGGCCAGCATCTCGGTAATTCTCTCGTGCGCAGCCGCGCCATACTCTTGCTTGAGAGTATCGGCATAGGCCTTGGCAGCCGCTGCATTGGCCAAAGGATCTGACTTGTTCCTTGAGCCTCGGGAGAAAAAATCCAACATGGCGTAACTTTCAGTCTGTCATCATGACGGGATCAAGGCGAGCCCGGAGCTTGCACTAGTCGGCCATACCAGTATTTATACAAGCCGGCAAATCGGCAAGAAGAACTTGCACTTCAAAACAAAAAGCGCCCCTGCAGGCGCTTTTTGTCAGGCACTTGGAAGACAGTGTCACATCAGATAGCAAGATCTTCAAGCGTTTTGCCAGCAGCAAGCAGTTCCTGTACCCAAACCGGCTTGCGGCCACGACCAGTCCAGGTCAGCTCTGCATTTTCCGGATGACGATACTTGGCTTCAACCGGCTTGCGCACGGTGGCACCCACTTTGCCCAGAACCTCTTCCACGCTCAGACCATATGCTTTTGCCAGCTCGATGATCTGCTTCTTGGCCTTGGATTTTTCTTCAGATTCACGACGCTTGATTTCGTTTTCAACGTCGCTTTTCAATGCTACCAGCTCAGTAAAACTCAGATTGCTAATATCCATTTTGCCGCCCTTATTATTCAGTTGGAGAACCACTGATTCAATTTAGCCAAAAGCCCATCTACTAGTCAAGGCGAAGTGGTTAAATTTCAGTAAACAATGCAACAGTTTATTCATCCTGAGTAAGATACGGCAAGGCTAGCGCTTCCAGCGCATTGATATATTCAGCCTCCAGATAAATACCTTTATCCCAGCAGGCCGACTGCACCACGACCAAAGCCTCATATCTGCACTCTGCAACCTGACAAATAGCCGCAATCATACCGATAGACTGCTCAGGTAGTTCCGGGCTGAATAACTTGCTGCCCACCGCAGCAAATTGAGTCAGACTCGCCTTGTATAAACGTCGCTTGAGCTTACCCAGATACTGAGTACGGGCCACAATCTCCTGCCCAGGATAACAGCCCTTTTTAAAGCTGACAGCACCGATGACTTCCATATTTGCCATTTGCGGCACGAACTGTTCTTGCGTGGCCAATGTCACCCAGGCAATGCCGGCATCAATATCACGAATAGCCCAGGCGGCTGCAGACACGGCAACCGCATCCACATCCTGCAACAATGCTGGCAATGGTGAATCAAGCGCCGGGTACAGAAGATACCCCCCCTCCGGCAAGGCAATCGCGATATCCCCGTCCCGCTGCATTACCGCGAGTGGCTGCCGCTGCAGTGTGAAATATGCCTGTAGTACTTGCTCTGGCGCACTACCACGCAGGCCCGCCACTTGCACCTCAGGCGTATCCAGCAAGGTGACTTTCACTTTGGATCGCATGACAAACATCGTCAGGCGCTTGGCAATTGCGGCGGCAATATCAGCCGACAGCAGCAGATAATAATTGTCCTCGTGCTGCCAGATAAGAAAGCTGGCCAGCATGCGGCCCTTGGCCGTGGAATAAGTGCTGAATTGCGCACGCGTTGCGCTGACATCGCGGATATCGGCAGAAAACTGCCCCTGCAGAAAGGTTTGCGCTTCCTCACCCGCCACCCGGATTATTCTCAGGTTATCCAGCAGTGCAAGTACATTGCCGCTACGCACGGCAGTGACTTGTGCCAGAAAATCGGAAAATGACAGCCGCCCCTCCTGATCGATCTGTCCCTGATTCTTGTCCACCCACGACTGCCACGGCTGCTTCATGTTGCGATACCTGTGATTAAGCACACTAAATTAGTCAAGAATTTTACTTTTTTCAGATCGTTCCTGCCAGCACCACTATGCAGCAGAGCGGCATGCCAAAGTGATATTCTTTTCACCTCATGCACTTAGTCGACACGCCGCCTCCGGTCGTTTAAAAAGCTGGCATTTTCCATGGGCAAAGCGTTGACAGGCCTGATTACCGTCGGTATAGTTCGCACTCTCTTGGATGTTCCCTGATAGCTCAGTTGGTAGAGCGACGGACTGTTAATCCGCAGGTCGCAGGTTCGAGCCCTGCTCGGGGAGCCAAGACCCTACAATTTGTTGTGCATTGCCGGTTATTCCCTGATAGCTCAGTTGGTAGAGCGACGGACTGTTAATCCGCAGGTCGCAGGTTCGAGCCCTGCTCGGGGAGCCACCCCTACAATGCCAAGCCAGTTTATTCCCTGATAGCTCAGTTGGTAGAGCGACGGACTGTTAATCCGCAGGTCGCAGGTTCGAGCCCTGCTCGGGGAGCCAGATAAAAGCCCGCTTTGATAGCGGGCTTTTTGCATTGCCATTGCCTCCGCCGTTTCCTTTTGACAAAACCCCAGCTCCTCGCAAAGAATCGTCTGACTATCACAGCGGTTTATTCGTGCTAAAATAAGCATTAATTAACTCTGTATTAAACAATAACCATAGGATCAGCCATGTCCATTCTGAAGGAATTCAAGGAATTTGCTGTTAAAGGCAATGTCATCGATCTGGCCGTCGGTGTGGTCATTGGCGGTGCGTTCGGCTCCATCGTCAAATCACTGGTCGACGATGTCATCATGCCGCCGATTGGCCTGCTGGTCGGCAATGTCGATTTTGCCAACCTGTTCTTCGTATTGAAGGAAGGCGCCAAGCAAGCCGGGCCTTACGCTTCGGTAGCTGCCGCCAAACAGGCAGGTGCGGTAACCATGAATATCGGCCTGTTCATCAACTCGCTGGTGAGCTTCACCATCGTGGCCTTCGCCATTTTCATGCTGGTGAAAGCCATCAACAAGCTGAAGCGCGAAGCGCCGGTTGAAGCTACCCCGGTTGCCGCCACCAAGGAGTGCCGCTACTGCCTGTCCAGCGTGCCGGAGAAGGCCAGTCGCTGCCCTTGCTGCACCTCGCAACTGGATTAAAGCCTGATGGATGTTCCAATAAAAAAAGAGGCCCTATGGCCTCTTTTTCATTTCCTGCATCAATGGCTTCAGCGCCGGCCTTTTTTCTCCAGGCCCGCCGCCTCCAGCAGACTCCCGGGATCAAAGCCCAGGCGCAGGGCACCCCAGTGCCTGCCGTCGATATACACCGGCAACGTCAGCTCGGACAGGATCTCTCCGGTATCGCGCATATAGGTATGCAACAGGAAGGGCTCGGTATTACGGGCCGACTTGAGCCCGGCAGGATCAGAAAAAATACGCTTGTCGCGGCTATTGACCAAATCTTTTTGTTCGTCACCAGTCAGTGGCTGGCTATACCAGCTGTTATGGGTAGGTGCATAGCCATTGCTGTCTACCAACAGGCAGAAGCGCCCTCCCACCACATCCCGCACCAGACTGTCGTAATGCGCTTGTACCATGCCTGCCAGCTTCTCGTCATAGGCGGTATGGTATTTGCTGGGTTTGCTGCCGGGAATAGCCTGGTAACGCTGGTCGAATATATTGACACCCGTTTTGTGCTGTTGCTGCAGCACGCCCTGCAACTGATCGCGCATGCTGCGCGCCAAGCCTATCATGCGGTCAAATTCACCTTCGCCAATCACGAAGCGCGAGACCATTTCCTGCACCTGCTCGGCTACTCCGGACAATTCGTCAGCTACCTGCTCGGTATGATTGAGGCGTTCGGTTACCTGCTGTCCCAGATCGTGAATTTCCGACACATGGCGGTTTACCTGACGATTGGTTTCGGCGAAATCTTCCATGGTGCCGGCAATTTGCGTCAGGCTGCTGGCCGTGGCTTCGAAATCGCCCATCATGCGACCAAAATGCTGCGAGGCACGCGACACCACTTCGCGGGCCTGATGGGTTCCGGCAGTGATTTCATTGGTTTCAACCTGGGTGTCCGACACCAGACCCAGCATGCCATCGATATTGCTGGATATTTCGTCGGTTGCCTTTTTCACCTTCTCCGCCAGCTTGCGCACTTCGTCGGCCACCACCGCAAAACCACGGCCGCTTTCACCCGCACGGGCCGCCTCGATGGCGGCATTCAGTGCCAGCAGATTGGTCTGATCGGAAATATCCTTGATCAGATCGACAATGGTCTTGATGCTGGCGGAACGCTGGCTCAGGTCTTCCACCGTTTCGTTGAAATGACCGACTTTCTGACTGATGTCATAAATGCGGTCGGCCACCGTTTTCAGCTCATCGTAAGACTCACGTGCCACATCCAGATTGGACAGCGTGGACACGGAAATGCTTTGCGTCTGACCGGTGACCTGATTAATGCCCGTGGTGGTCTGATCGCTGGCATCGCGTACGCGGGTGGCGAATTCATCCTGGCGTACCGCACTACCCAGCGATTCACTCACATTCTTGCGGGTGCGGGCAGAATCCATGGCAATGCGCACGGTCATCAGCCGCACATTGCTGATGATTTCGCGCATTTTCAGTTGGAAGCGATTGTAGGAGACCGAAACATCACGGATTTCATCATAAGTAATGGCCGGAATATCGCGCGACAGATCCCCCTCGCCAGCGCCAATCTCATTGAAGATGCCTATGATCATTTTCAGTGGCCGCACAATGAGATAGCGCAGATACCAAACCATGAAGCAGGTAAAGGCCAGACCCAGCAGCCACAGGCAGCTGCCCCAGAAAATGGCACTATCGATGCTGGACAGAATGTGGTTGGACACACCACTGGGAACCGCCGGGTTATTCAGTTGGCCACGAATATCGGTCAACACCACATACGAATAAGCCAACATGATCAATTGGAACAGGCTCAAACAAAAGAAACTGCACAATTTCCTGGTCAGTGTATTGAAGAAGGTTTTTTCGACCAGGGTATATACGCGCCAGAACCAATCCATGCTCTCTCCTTACGACCTGCTGATATTGCTTGTTATATGTTTAAAGCGGGCGCTACATTTTTACCTTAAATCTGTGAAATAACCAATCCCAATTGCAATAAAAATGACCGCTATCAAGAACCATTCCCCGCCAGTTCACAGCGAGCACAAACTGTAACTACAAGATATGAAAGATTATTCTGCCAGCTCGCTGCCGGCGGCGGGCTTGCGCTGCCACACCATCCAGAACTCCTGCCCGGCAAATACCGGCAAAGGCGCGCCAACCGGCTGACAGTCTCTCAATGCAAAGCCCTCACCAAACAGTTGCTGCAGTGCATCGCGGCTCGTACCGAAGGGAGGCCCCTTGGCTTTGTCAGCCAGGAAAAACACCCCGGCCAGATAAGCGCCACTAGGAATCAGTTGCATCATCTTATGGGTATAGTCTCTCCACATCCTCGGCGGCAAGGCGCACAAGAAGGCTCGCTCGAACACCAGGTCGTATATTGGGGTGGCTTCCAGGGTGAAGAAGTCGGCCTGCCACAAGCGCACCGGGCTGTCCTGCAGTGCGGCAGCCGCGCGCCGGATGGCTTCATGGCTGAAATCGATGGCATCCACCTGCATGCCGGCCTGCAGCAGCCAGCGTACATCTGCCGCTGAGCCACACCCCGGCAGCAAGACCCTGCTCCCTTGCGGCAAGGTGGCAATGAAGCGCTGCATATGTGCATCCGGCTGCGCCCCTTCCCATGGCGTGACGCCCTGCTGGTAGCGCACATCCCAGAAATCAGCCAAGGAACTGTCCTGCGCCATATTTCAGTTCTCCATTAACTACTAATTGACCAGCACCGCATACTGACGCAATTGTGCGGCAATGCCATCCAGCCCTTGCTGCACATCCAGTGGCAAGGCCCGGCCATCGGGCAAGCGCAGTTGCACAGTGGCGGCCTGCATGCGAATGAACAACTGCCGCCCATCCAGCGGCAACATCCCCCACTCCTCACCATCCAGTTGCTGCAGGTCGAGCAGTACCCCCAAGCGCTCGGCGATATCCAGCAAAGCTTGCCGCTGCGGCAACTGCAGCCATACCTGCTCGCGCGCCGGCTCGTCCATAAAGCACCAGTTGGAAATCTCGGCAAAGCTGCGACCGCAGCCGCGGCAGACATTGTCCCCCACGGCGGTGGTGCAACGGGCAATACAAGGGGAATCGGGACGCTCAAGCGCCATGCGCCACCCCCGACTGAAACACTTCTGTCATATTTCTTGACTTTCCCAACAAAAATGTCAGATAAATGAAAAATCGCTGCAACAATATAGACACAAATGCCACGCAACGAATTATTGGTGTTCCGGATACTACGCATTTTGCGCCTGAAGCAGGTGCAATATCTGGACGAGCGCCAGCTGATCGCCGCCATTCGCCGCGAAACCGGTGATGAATTCAACGACCTGACCATTCATGAGCATCTGCGCCACATGCAGCAGCATGGGCTGCTCAAGCCGGTCACCCTGCGCAAGGTCAATGGCTACGCCCTTGACTGGGCCGGCTACGACTACCTGGACGCATCCTGAGCAGGCAGATCAGCCACCAGCCTCACCGTACAGATCGCCCGATACAAATGAAAAACCCCGACTAGCGGGGTTTTTCGGTTAATGCCAATGGCCTGCACATCCCTACCCGGTCATCACAAGGATGGCCGTATTGTAACGGTCCGTCAGGGCGGCGGGCGGGATTCTTGCGAACTCACATCAGCCAATTCCTCCTCGCTTAGCAAGCGGGACAGCGTGACAAAACGCATCCCTTCCGCCGACTCCAACGAAAAGCCACTGCCACGCCCCGGCAGGGCATCAATGGTCAGTACGCAGTTCTGCCAATAGCCATACAGAAATTCGCTGATGTAAAAAGGGCAGCCGCCGATTTCTCCCAACAGGATGTCATGATCGCCAACACGGAATTCCTGCTGGGTAAAACACAGTGGCGCACTGCCGTCACAACATCCACCAGACTGGTGGAACAGCAAGGAACCATGGCGCTGGCACAACACCGACAATAGTTCCGCAGCACGCTCTGTCATATTGACGCGGGAAATCATGTCACCCCTTTTTGCGAGAAACCGGCGGCGCCAAAGCGAGGGCGACTCGCGCCACCCCCAAGGAGGACCGCTGCTTGCAACCGGTCACCCCACAGGGGGCTGACCGTGCAAAGAATTGCTGCCGGCAAGCCGCTGGCGTGCATACGACCACGCCATCGGCTACCGGCGGACAAGGGCTGCTTAGAAGAAGCCCAGGGCCTTCGGGCTGTAGCTCACCAGCAGGTTCTTGGTTTGCTGGTAGTGGTCGAGCATCATCTTGTGGGTTTCACGACCGATACCGGACTTCTTGTAACCACCAAAGGCTGCATGCGCCGGATACAGGTGGTAGCAGTTGGTCCACACCCGGCCCGCCTTGATCTCGCGGCCCATGCGATAGGCCGTATTACCATCGCGGGTCCACACCCCGGCCCCCAGGCCGAAGGCGCTGTCATTGGCAATGTGCAGTGCTTCTTCCTTGTCCTTGAAGGTGGTGACGGCCACCACCGGCCCGAAGATTTCCTCCTGGAACACACGCATCTTGTTGTGGCCGGCCAGGATGGTGGGCTGCACATAGAAGCCCTCGGC
>Ga0187842_1000976_pt1 | contig 13711 bp, 10 predicted proteins | sample SpaLakP09_SKY_41_FD_134514 | JGI IMG/M metagenome (GOLD analysis project Ga0187842, IMG submission 134514) | Oligotrophic lake water microbial communities from Sparkling Lake, Wisconsin, USA - SP09_SKY_41 | ecosystem: Environmental > Aquatic > Freshwater > Lake | place: USA: Sparkling Lake... | reverse complement strand
GTCCGCCAGCTCAACCAGTTGTTCGTGACCAAGGTTATGCGCCCAGGCTTTGAAGGTATCGAGCGCGGGCGAATCGCTGTGTGTTGCCGGCTGGCTGCAATGGGCATTGCGTTGCAGGCGTTTTAGGTACAGCGGGCCACCAGCTTTCGGGCCGGTACCCGATTTGCCTTCGCCGCCGAACGGCTGCACTCCGACTACGGCACCGACAATATTGCGGTTCACATAGATATTGCCAACGTGGGCACGGCTGGTGATGTAGTCGATGGTTTCATCGATGCGCGAATGTACGCCCAATGTCAGGCCAAAGCCGCTGCTGTTGATCTGGTCCACCAGTTTTGGCAGATCGGCGCGCTTGTAGCGGATCACGTGCAGCACAGGGCCGAAGACTTCCTGCGTCAGTTCTTCCAGCGAGCGGATTTCCAGTACCGTAGGCGGCACGAAAGTACCTGCCGAAGTCACCTGTGATGGCAGATCCAGCGAGAAATAGTTAAGCGCAGTGGCTTTCAGCTTGTTGATGTGCGAAAGCAGATTCTGTTGGGCTTCGCTATCGATGACGGGGCCGATATCCGTTACCAGACGGTCCGGGCTGCCCACATTCAATTCCTGCATCGCACCCTTCAACATTTTGATGGTCTTGTCGGCGATGTCTTCCTGCAGGAACAGTACGCGCAGCGCCGAGCAGCGCTGGCCGGCGCTATCAAAGGCGGACGAAATGGCATCTTGTACCACCTGCTCTGGCAGTGCCGAGGAATCCACGATCATGGCGTTCTGGCCGCCCGTTTCAGCGATCAGCGGAATGTCGATATTTTCCGCTACGGCGCGTTTGGCCAGCGTGCGGTTGATCAGTTGGGCTACTTCCGTCGAGCCGGTGAAAATTACCCCTTTAATACGGCTGTCAGCCGTCAGCGCAGCGCCAACTACTTCGCCCCGGCCCGGCAGGAATTGCAGCGCAGCATGCGGAATGCCAGCTTCATGCAGTAGTTCCACAGCGCGATGGGCGATCAGCGGCGTTTGTTCGGCCGGTTTGGCCAGCACCACATTACCGGCTGCCAACGCAGCGGCAACCTGCCCCGTGAAAATCGCCAGCGGGAAGTTCCACGGGCTGATGCAGGTAACGGGGCCGAGCGCGAGCGTATTGCTGCCGCCACGTACTTGATGGGCGTAGTAGCGCAGGAAGTCGACAGCTTCGCGCAGTTCGGCAATGGCATTCGGCAGCGATTTGCCGGCTTCGCGGATGGCCAGAGTCATCAGCTCCATGGCATGGGTTTCGAACAGCTCGGCAGCGCGGTCCAGTGCGGCAGCACGGAGGGAAGGCTCCGTTACCTGCCAGTCCATGGCGAACTGGCTGGCGCTGGCCAGCGCGGTTTCCACGTCGGCGGCGCTGGCTTCTACCAGCTGGCCGACTACATCGCTGCGCTGGGCCGGATTGGTGACGTTCTGGACTGGCTGGCCCGCGCTGACGCCGCCGGCCAGCAGCGGCGTTGCATACCAGCTGCGAGGCTCAGCCAGCTCGCTTGCTATACGGCGCAACACGTTTTCATTGGCCAGATCAAAACCGGCCGAGTTTTTACGTTCCGTGCCAAACATATCGAGCGGCAGCGGAATGCCGCGGTGCGGCTGGCCGCCCTGCTCGCGCGCCAGTGCGACCGGATCCTTGATCAGTGATTCGACAGGAATGGCTTCATCAACGATCTGGTTGACGAAGGATGAGTTGGCGCCGTTTTCCAGCAGGCGGCGTACCAGATAGGCCAGCAGGGTTTCGTGGGTACCGACCGGCGCATAGATACGGCAGCCTTTATCCAGATTTTCTTTGCCTACTACCTGGTCGTACAGCGATTCACCCATGCCGTGCAGGCACTGGAATTCATAATCGGTCACGCCATCGCGCTTGGCCCAGGTGTAGATGGTGGACAGGGTTTGCGCATTGTGGGTGGCAAACTGCGGATAGATGACGCTGGTTGCGCCCAGCAGTTTCTGCGCGCAGACCAGATACGAAACGTCGGTGTAGACCTTGCGCGTATAGACGGGATAGCCGCTCATGCCATCGACTTGCGCACGCTTGATCTCCGCATCCCAGTAAGCGCCTTTAACCAGACGCACCATGAATTTGCGGCCGCTGCGCTTGGCCAGATCGATCAGGTAGTCGATTACGAAGGGGCAGCGTTTCTGGTATGCCTGCACCACGAAACCAATGCCGTCGAAACCGGCCAGCGCGGGGTCATGCGCCAGCGCTTCCATCAGATCGAGCGAGAGTTCCAGACGGTCGGCTTCTTCCGCATCGATATTCAGGCCGATGTTGTATTGCTTGGCCAGCAACACCAGTGCGCGCACGCGCGGCAGCAGTTCGGCCATCACCCGTTCGCGCTGGGCGCGGCTGTAGCGCGGGTGCAGCGCCGACAGTTTGACTGAAATGCCGGGGCCGTTCTTGATGCCGCGGCCATTCGAAGCTTTGCCGATGGCGTGGATAGCAGTTTCGTAGGAAGCGTAGTAGTTTTTGGCATCGGCTTCGGTCAGCGCCGCTTCGCCCAGCATGTCGTAGGAATAGCGGTAACCACGCGCTTCGTTGGCCTGGCCGTTCTTGATGGCTTCATCGATGGTCTGGCCGGTGACGAACTGGTTGCCCAGCATGCGCATGGCCAGGTCCACGCCTTTGCGGATCAGCGGTTCGCCGCCTTTGGAAATCAGCTTGGTCAGGGCTGAACCCAGCCCCGTTTCGCTGCTGGTGCTGACCAGTTTGCCGGTGATGAGCAGGCCCCAGGTGGCAGCATTGACGAATAGCGAAGGCGATTCGCCCAGATGCTTGCGCCAGTCGCCTTTGCTGATCTTGTCGGCGATCAACCGGTCGGCTGTGGCGTTGTCGGGAATACGCAACAGTGCTTCCGCCAGACACATCAGTGCCACGCCTTCCTCGGACGACAGCGAAAACTCATGCATCAGGGCATCGACACCCGATGCGCGGGTACGCTGGGCACGCACCGAGCTCACCAGTTTATGGGCCAGTTGCTGTGACTGTTTCAGCGTGGTCTCGTCATTGTTGGTTATCTGTTCCAGCAGCCATTGCACGGCGCTCACTTCATCGCGCCGGTAGGCGGCGGTCACTGCGGCACTGAGGGGAATCGGATCACGCAGGATCTCGTCCTGAAGCGCGGAGAACGGGGTAAAACGAGGGCTGATGACAGCAGACATGAGTTACTTTCAGTAAGAAATTTAATGCCGTACATTAGAAAAAACGCCCGTCCGGCGAGTGCTGGCGAGCGTATTTCGAAGTGAACTGCTAATGATTCGATTGTAAAGCGATTTCTTCTGGATTAATTCTGGTATTACAAGGGACTAGCAATAGATTGTTTTTGGTGAGACAATTTAACCAAGTAATATTAATTTTGGAGTCCCCGGAAATGCTAGACAAGATCAGTAAAAAAATCTTGATGGAATTGCAGAGCGATGGCCGCATCAGCAACGTAGAACTGGCTGCGCGGGTGAATCTGTCACCAGCAGCCTGCCTGGAACGCGTGCGTAAATTGCACGAATCCGGCTATATCATGGGTTATACGGCTCAACTCAACCCCCAGTTACTGGACGTTTCCTTGCTCGTTTTCATCGAGGTTGTGCTCGATCGCACCACACCTGAAGTTTTCGATGCCTTCAAACATAGCGTTCAGCTGATACCAGAAGTATTAGAATGCCACATGGTTGCTGGCGGTTTTGACTATCTGGTAAAAGCCCGCGTCAAGGACATGGCAGCATACCGCGAATTCCTTGGTAAAACCCTGCTCCAGAAAGGTGTACGTGAAACCCACACTTACGCCGTTATGGAAGAGGTGAAGAATACCACCAAGTTGCCCATAAAATAGCAGCAGAGAACGAAATTTACATCGTTCTCCTGTTGCAGCCTGTAACGGGGGAGATAGATGAAGCTTTTTCAGCAGCCATGGCTGTCAAGGGGATTGTGGCTGGGCGCGGCAACGCTGCTCGGTATGGTGATCGCTATTTTGCTGGGCTGGCTGACCGATAGCCCGGCTTCTCTGTTAGCGACGGCCGCTCTGGCCTTCCCTACAGCACTGGCTGCGGCGCTACTGATGCGCTGGTACGAGGCGCGTCGGTATAGCGGCGACGGGTCACGCCGCTTTGCCCGCGTGGTGGGCGATGAAATCGACGCCATCATGATAGGCGCCGCCGAAACTTCTTTCTTCGTTGATTCTGTCAAAGCCAAAGTGGCGCTCGACGTGGGCACCAGCGCCGACATTGCCGACCGCGCCACGGAAAATCTCGAAGCCTCCAGCGTCATCGCTTCCAATGCCGAACAGGCCGCCCGTATTGCGGCACAAGTCAAAGGCGAAACTGTCGCAGGCCGCACGGAAGCCGATCTTGGCCTGCAGCGGATTAAGGCAGCGCGCATCGAGGCCCAGTCGGCCGCCACCATGATGGCTAGCCTGCAAAGCAATGCCCGCAAAATCTACAGTTTTACGGAAGCGATCAGCGAAATTTCGGCCCGTACCAATCTGCTGGCGCTGAATGCTGCGATTGAAGCGGCACGCGCCGGTGAACAGGGACGTGGTTTTGCCGTGGTGGCTAACGAAGTGCGTCAGCTGGCGTTGCGCACCAAGGAAGCGACCGATGAAATCAGCGCCATGGTGCGCGAAATTAATCAGCAGGCCGAACAGGCTGCCAGCGGCATGACCACGCTGGCCCAGAGCGTCAGCGTGGCCGCTGGCAATCTGGAAACCGTGCACGGTTTACTGGGCAATATCGAACAATCGTCCAGCGTATCGGAACAGCAGATCGGCCAGATTGCCCAGGCGGCACGTGAGCACGTGGATACCAGTGAAATTATTGCGCAGGGTGTGGGCAGTATCCGCGACAGCCTGCATTCGACCGAACAGCAACTGCCGCGTGCCGCCGGCTCGGCGCAGGCTCTGGCAGAGCGGGCCGAAGTGATCACCCGTGCGCTGAGCGTGTCGGCGATCGAAAGTTCGCATGATCCGATCCGGATTGCAACCCAGCAGGCTGCGCGCGACGTGGGACGGCTGTTCGAATCCGCTATTTCCAGCGGCCAGATCAGCCAGGAAGCATTGTTCGATAGGCATTACATACCGATACCGAACACCAATCCGCAAAAGCATAAATCGCGCTTCGATGATTTCACTGACCGGGCATTGCCGCCGCTGCAGGAAGCTGTGCTGGAAGCCATGCCGCAGCTGGCCTATGCCGGCGCGGTGGATAACAACGGCTATTTCCCTACCCATAACCGCAAATTCTCGCAACCGCTGACAGGCGATTACGATATCGATATGGTGAATAACCGTACCAAGCGGATTTTCAGCGACCGCACCGGCAAGCGCTGCGGCAGCAACACCCAACCCTTCCTGCTACAGACTTATAAACGCGATACGGGCGAAGTGATGCACGACCTGTCCGTGCCTATTTATGTGAATGGCCGCCACTGGGGCGGCTTCCGCGTCGGCTACCGTTCCAGCCACAGCTAGGAAGCGGTGGCTGGTAGGCCTTAGTAGGTATCGTTACGGGGCGCCGAACCTGGCGCCGTGCGCTGGGCTACGCTGTTCATGCCTTCCAGATGGCGGCGCAGCCATTTGTGGGCCGGGCTGCGCGCATCGCGCTCGTGCCACAGCATGTCCAGGTGCACAGCAGGCAGCTGGAATGGCAATTCCTTGGAAATCAGCGCGTCCGTCATCCCCGTCGAGGCGATCAGGTGGCGCGGCAGCACGGTAATCAGGTCGGAGTTGGCCACCACCCGCCCTGCTGTGAAGAACTGGTTCACGGTCAGCAGAATGCGGCGTTCGCGCTGGATCTGCGCCAGCGCTTCATCCACCAGGCCATGCGCCCGGCCGGAGAAACTCACCAGCAGGTGATTGGCCGCGCAATAGTTATCCAGCGTCAGGTCGACTTTCGACAGCGGATGGTCGCGCCGCATCACGCACACGTAATGGCCCGAATACAGCCGTTCGTGGCGGATAGGCGAACCGGTTTCATACGACAACTGGGCAGCCACGCCGGGGAAAAAGCCCACTGCCAGATCGATATCGCCGCGCAGCAGCATGGGGCGCGGTTCGCGCGTGGTGAGCGGCACCATGCGCACGTTCACACCTGGTGCCTCGTTTTCGATCGAACGCATCAGGGCAGGCAGCCAGAACGCCGCCGTGGCATCGGCCATGGCCATACGGAAGGTGGCGTGGGCTGCCGACACATCGAAAGTTTCTGGCGCAACGGCAGCTTCCAGACTGGCCAGTGCACTGCGTACGGATGGCCACAGCGATTCGGCGCGTGGAGTAGGCTTGACGCCGTAGGCGGTACGGATCAGCAATTCATCGCCCAGACTTTCGCGCAGGCGCTTGATGGCATTGGAGACGGCCGGCTGCGTCATGGCCAGATGGCCGGCGGCGCGGGTCAGGTTTTGCTCGGTCATCACGGCGTCAAAGACGCGTAACAGGTTCAAGTCTAGCGTCAGAAAGCTCATGGCGGCTCAGTCGTGGCTCAGATGGTCGAATGGACAAGAAATATCATTTTTCATCAATGATACGACATTCCATTCACCAGATGAATAATTGTTATCGGGGAAGTAAATTGGATACTTATGTTGCACTGCACTATAGTACCGTCTGATTCTAAATGCCTTGTAACACCATGTCTACCCTGATTTCTGCCGTACAAAATATCTCCCTGATTAGCGCTGGTGAGCTGGCGCTGGCGAGCGGCGCCGTGTGCGCTGTGCTGCTACTGTTCAAACCCCTGCTGACGGGGCTGGCCCGTGCCGCCATGCTGGTGGTCAAACCGAAACTGAGCAAGGAAGAGCAACTGCAACGCCGCCAGATGCGCGATGCCATGCTGCTCAAGCGTATGCTCAATTCCGTTGAAGGTGAGCCTAGTCACGTGGCGGAACTGCGCGCGATTGCATCGCGCGTCTAAAGCAGGCTAGCAGCCGGCCAGAGCGCCCGCTCCGGCCAGCTAGCCGGTATTGCGGGCCGGGCGGCCCGTCAGAGTATTATTTCTCGCCCAGCAGCGCCGGTTTCAGGCTGGAATCTACCGGATGTTCGCCCAGCCAGATGCGCAGCACGGCGTTGTAGAACGCCACGTCAGGCATCAGTTCACCGATCTTTTTACCGTTCAGATAACACTGGGTGCCTTCATTCGGGGTCCAGTCCAGCGTCAGCTGGTCGCCTTTTTTCAGGGCAGGAATCTGGGCAAATACTTCGCCGAACTTCATGGTTTGCGGCAGGATACGGGTGCGCTCATTCTTGTCGGTATTGTTATTCAGGCCGTCCATGAAGGCTTTGCCGAAATCTTCCGAGCTGACTTCGCGCAGCATGGTGATGGCAACCCGGCGCGGGCCGCTGGTGGCCAGCACGTCGGCCACGCTGGTTTTCTTTTCCGTCAGGTACAGGCCCGCCGCATACACCTTGAAGATGACCTTGGTGCGCACGCCTGCGCCATTGAGTTTGAGCTCGCTGCCGGCGACCTTGATGCTATCGTCAAACTTGACGCCAGCCACTTCCACCGCAGCCAGTGCGGGCAGGCAGAAGCTGCCGGCCAGCATGGTGGCGGCAAACAGGCTTTTCAGGATATTTCTGCGTTTCATATGTCGTCTCCGAAAGGTAGTGGGGCCGGCGCACAGGGTGCTCTGGACTCGATCGGAATATACCACCGCTGGCGCGACATCACGCAGGGAAAACCGCAGGCAGCCGGATTTGGCCGCTGCGGCATGGTGCTGTGGCCTGTCAGGCCTTGGCAGCCTGCAGGCGCTCGAACTTGGCCTGCAGCTCTTCCTTGCTCTCCCGCATGGCAGGATTGAAGGGAATGCAGCTTACCGGGCACACTTGCTGGCACTGCGGCTCGTCAAAGTGGCCCACGCATTCGGTGCATTTGTCGGGGTGGATCTGGTAAATTTCGGCGCCCATGAAAATTGCATCGTTGGGGCACTCAGGCTCGCAAACGTCGCAATTGATGCAGTCGTCGGTAATCATTAAGGCCATGCTGGTACTCGCTGCTTACTGGTCACGGGTGGCGGCAATTTTCTTTTGCAGCCAGCGGTCGACCGAGGGGAAAACAAATTTGGAAACATCGCCACCGAGTACGGCAATCTCGCGCACGATGGTGCCGGAAATAAACTGATACTGGTCGGACGGCGTCAGGAACATGGTTTCGACATCGGGCAGCAGGTAGCGGTTCATGCCCGCCATCTGGAACTCGTATTCAAAGTCGGACACGGCACGCAGGCCGCGCACGATGATGCGGGCATCATGCTCGCGCACGAAATCCTTGAGCAGGCCGGAAAAGCCCTGCACTTTTACGTTGGGATAGTGGCCCAGCACTTCATTGGCGATGGTCAGGCGTTCTTCCAGCGTGAAGAAGGGCTTTTTGCTCTGGCTATCGGCGACCCCGACCACCAGCGTGTCGAACAGACCCGATGCGCGACGCACCAGATCCTCGTGACCACGGGTCAGCGGATCAAAAGTTCCCGGATAAACAGCTACGACCATGTCGGCTCCTTGCAGTGCACCAATTTAGAACGCGCCATTATGCCTGAAAAATGCCGTTTGCCCACATTTCGGGCAGTGTGACGGCTGCTTTAGGGCTAAACCTTGCGTTTTAGTAAATGGAAATGCACCATGCCCGCCTTATCGGCGCGGATGACTTCCCAGCCGGCCATCCATTCCGGGCTGGCATCGTCGGCAAATTCCAGCGTAATGCCCGACTCGGCATACACCAGCCCGCCCTCTTCCAGTAATTTGCTGCACAGCGGCAAAGCACGTTCGATAAAGCTCTGCTGATAGGGCGGATCGAGAAAGATCAGATCGTAGCGCTGGCCCCGGCTGGCGGCCGATTGCGCGACGGCCAGAGCATCGCCGCGCATGATCTGCACATTGTCGGCCTTGAGTTTCTGTTTGATGGTTTCCAGCTGCTGCACCACGGGCGCGACGGTATCGACCATGGTGACGCTGAGTGCGCCACGGCTGGCCGCTTCAAAGCCGAGCGCCCCGCTGCCGGCGAATAGATCAAGCACGCGCGCGCTGGCCCAGTCGGCATCGCGCTGGTGGTTAATCCAGTTAAACACGGTTTCGCGCACGCGGTCCGGGGTGGGACGCAGGCCGGAGGCGCTGAGCACCGGCAGGGGCGTGCGTTTCCAGCTACCGCCGATGATGCGCACCTGATGGCTGTGCTGCGGGCCATGGACGGGAATTTTGGCCGGTTTGGCGGGCTTGCTGGCGGGCTTTCTAGGCATGATGCAGACGGATGATTTATCAGGCGCGACTATAACATATGGGGCTAGACGGGCTGCTGCGGTGGCCCGGTTTTGCACGGCCGGAGAGTGCCGCGGCTCCACTGGCGCCGCAATGCCAGACTGTTCCTGCTGGACGTTGCGGGTCGGCGCCATGATCCCGCGGTGGCGCCGCCTGCGTTTTCCATGTTACAGCAGGCGTGCAAAAGTGTAGCGTCAGAATGCTCGGGAAGCAGGAAAGGCCATGTTAAACTTTCGTATTCGTTAACTCTTTTGAACTGGTAACCATGAACGTAGTGATCCTCGCCGCAGGCATGGGCAAACGGATGCAGTCCGCTTTGCCGAAAGTTTTGCATCCGCTGGCTGGCAAGCCGCTGTTGTCGCATGTACTCGATACCGCGCGCAGCCTTTCGGCCAGCCGATTATGCGTGATTTACGGTCATGGTGGCGCGGCCGTACTGGACATGCTGGCCAAACAGCCGGAACGGGTTGCGACGGCCCTGCAGGAACCGCAACTGGGTACGGGCCACGCCGTCATGCAGGCTTTGCCGGAACTCGATGACCAGGCGCCTACCCTGATACTGTATGGCGACGTGCCGCTGACTACCGCTGCTTCGCTGCAAGGCCTGATTGACGTGGCCGGGCAGGACAAGCTGGGTATTCTGACCGTGGTGCAGGACGATCCTTTCGGTCTGGGCCGTATCGTCCGTGAAAACGGCGAAATCAAGCGCATCGTCGAGCAAAAAGATGCGACCGAGGAAGAGCGCGCCATCAAGGAAATTAACAGCGGCATCATGGTGGTGCCGACTGCCCGCCTCAAGCAATGGCTGGGCGCACTGAAAAATAACAACGCGCAGGGCGAGTACTACCTGACCGACATCGTCGCCATGGCGGTGGCCGATGGCGTGCCGGTGGTGGCAGCGCAGCCTTCGGCCCAGTGGGAAGTAGCGGGTGTGAACAGCAAGGTGCAACTGGCTGAGCTGGAGCGTATTCATCAGGGCAATATCGCGCTGAAACTGCTGGAACAGGGCGTGACCCTGATGGATCCGGCCCGTATCGATGTGCGTGGCGAACTGATCTGCGGGCGCGACGTGGTGATCGATGTGGGCTGCGTATTTGAAGGCAAGGTCGAGCTGGCCGATGGCGTGCAGGTGGGCGCCCATAGCGTACTGGTGAATGCCCGCATCGAAGCTGGCGCCCAGATCAAGCCGTTCTGCCATATCGAGGAAGCCGTGGTGGGCCCGGTTTCCATCATCGGTCCATATGCGCGCCTGCGTCCCGGCACTGTGCTTGCGGAAGACGTGCATGTGGGTAACTTCGTTGAAATCAAAAATGGCCAGGTGGCCGCTCATAGCAAGGCCAACCATCTGGCCTATATCGGCGATGCCACCATCGGTTCGCGCGTGAACATCGGTGCCGGCACCATCACCTGCAATTACGATGGCGCCAACAAGTTCCGCACGGTGATCGAGGATGATGCCTTCATCGGCAGTGATAGCCAGTTGATCGCTCCTGTCACGGTGGGCAAAGGCGCCACTCTGGGCGCGGGCACGACGCTGAGCAAGGATGCGCCGGCAGGCAAGCTGACCATTTCGCGTGCGCGCCAGCTGACGATAGAAAACTGGGCCCGTCCGGTCAAGAAGCCGAAATAAGCGCGCCATAGCGCCAGCCTGAGCCGGGACTAGTCCCGGCTTTTTTATTGCCGCTCGGTGTATGGCAAGCTAAATGCGCTTGTGGATAAACGTGTGGAGAAGCGTGCTGATATCAGCTGGGTAAGCCCAGGATAAGCGCTGGATAAGAGGTGAATAAATACCGGAACCGATCGCTGGAAATGTTTCCGAAATACGGAATCAGGCGGTTTTCAGTCGATTGTGGATAAGCGTGTTGAAAACCCTGTGAGTTATCCTGGGTAAGTTTTTCCTGTGGATAAAGCTGGGTATAAGCCCGTGCATAGCATGGGAATAGCCGGTGGGGAATGTGGGAAAACTCCCCGCGTCCTGCCATGGCTGTGTATAAAGCTGTGTGCAAGTGGGGGAATAAGCGGGGGATAGGTTGAGGATAAATTGCTAGAGCAGGATGCGGGTTTCGAATTTGCTGCGCGAAGTAGAAAAATAGGCCTTCACGTTGCGGACATTGCGGTGTGCGGTGAACAGGCGATGCGCCAGCGCATGGTAGGCCGGCATATCGCTCACCTGCACGATCAGCACGAAATCCGGCCCCGGTGCCACGCGGTAGCACTGCAGGACGGCGCTTTCTTCAGCCACATGGGCCTCGAACTCGCTCATCCGTTCGGCCGCCTGATTATCGAGCGAGATTTCGACGATGGCCGTCAGGCTGGGCCCAACCTTTTCCGGCGCGATGATGGCGACCTGTCGCTGGATCAAGCCGCTCTCGGTTAACTGTTTTACGCGGCGCAAACAGGTGGGGGCAGAAACGTGTACCGCCTGCGCCAGTTCGGCATTTGTTTGCGAAGCGTCAACTTGTAGTGCATTGAGTATGCGACGGTCTATCTCATCCATAAAAATTTTCCATTAAAATGAAAGAATATTTCACTACGATATGTGAGTGAAATAATATTCCACAATATACATGAAATAGAAAGCATATTTCACAACGGCTGAACTAGCATGACGATTCCATTTTCTAGTCGAGGTTTTCTATGTGCGGCATCGTCGGCGCGGTAGCGCAACGTAACATCACCCCTATTCTGATCGAAGGTCTGAAACGCCTGGAATACCGCGGCTACGATTCTTGTGGCGTGGCGCTGCATCTGGATGGCCAGCTGCAACGTTCGCGCAGCACTTCGCGCGTGGCCGACCTGGAAAAGCAGATCGACGAGGCCGGCATGCACGGTTTCACCGGCATTGCTCACACGCGCTGGGCAACCCACGGTGCGCCTGCATCGCATAATGCCCACCCGCATTTCTCGCCTAGCACCGAACAGGCCCGCATTGCGCTGGTCCACAACGGCATTATTGAAAACCACGACGAACTGCGTTCAGAACTGGAGGCGCTCGGCTATGTATTCCAGAGCCAGACCGATACGGAAGTGATCGCCCACCTGGTGGACCATATGTATAACGGCGACCTGTTCGATACCGTGCAGCAGGCAGTGAAACGTCTGCATGGCGCTTACGCGATTGCCGTGTTTGCCCGCGAAGAACCGCACCGCGTGGTGGCTGCCCGTCAGGGTTCGCCGCTGATCGTCGGTCTGGGCAAAGGTGAAAACTTCGTTGCCTCGGACGCCATGGCGCTGGCCGGTACTACCGACCAGATCATCTATCTGGAAGAAGGCGACGTGGTCGACCTGCAACTGGGCCGTATCTGGGTGGTGGATAGCACCGGCAAGCCAGTCGAGCGCGAAGTCAAAACCGTGCACGCCCATACCGGCGCGGCCGAGCTGGGCCCTTACCGCCACTACATGCAGAAAGAAATCTTCGAGCAGCCGCGCGTGATCGGCGATACGCTGGAAGGCGTAACGGGCATCATGCCCGAACTGTTTGGCGACGGCGCCTACAATGTCTTCAAGCAGATCGACCGCGTGCTGATCCTGGCTTGCGGCACCAGTTACTATTCCGGTCTGACGGCCAAGTACTGGATCGAATCCGTGGCCAAGATTCCCGTCAATGTGGAAATCGCCAGCGAGTACCGCTACCGCGACAGCGTGCCGCATCCGAACACGCTGGTGGTGACGATTTCGCAGAGCGGCGAAACGGCCGACACGCTGGCTGCGCTGAAACATGCACGCAGCCTGGGCATGGAGCACACCCTGACCATTTGCAACGTGGCCACCAGCGCCATGGTGCGTGAATGCAAACTTGCCTACATCACCCGCGCTGGCGTGGAAGTGGGCGTGGCATCGACCAAGGCCTTCACCACCCAGCTGGCCGCACTGTTCCTGCTGACGCTGTCGCTGGCCCAGGTGAATGGCCTGCTCAGCGATGCGGACGAAGAAGCCCACCTGAAAGCCATGCGCCACCTGCCGGTAGCGATTTCGTCGGTGCTGGCGCTGGAGCCGCAAATTATCGCCTGGGCTGAAGATTTCGCCCGTAAGGAGAATGCGCTGTTCCTCGGCCGCGGCATGCACTACCCGATCGCGCTGGAAGGCGCGCTCAAGCTGAAAGAGATTTCCTATATCCACGCCGAGGCCTATCCAGCTGGCGAACTCAAACACGGCCCGCTGGCGCTGGTGACGGAAGAAATGCCGGTGGTAACCATCGCGCCTAACGATACGCTGATCGAGAAGCTCAAATCGAATATGCAGGAAGTGCGCGCGCGCGGCGGCCAGCTGTATGTGTTCGCCGATGTCGATTCGCGCATCACGTCGGGTGAAGGCCTGCATGTAATCCGCCTGCCGGAGCACTATGGCCTGCTGTCGCCTATCCTGCACGTGGTATCGCTGCAACTGCTGGCTTATCACGCAGCGCTGGCGCGCGGCACCGATGTGGACAAGCCGCGTAATCTGGCCAAATCCGTGAC
>Ga0187842_1000970_pt1 | contig 13756 bp, 15 predicted proteins | sample SpaLakP09_SKY_41_FD_134514 | JGI IMG/M metagenome (GOLD analysis project Ga0187842, IMG submission 134514) | Oligotrophic lake water microbial communities from Sparkling Lake, Wisconsin, USA - SP09_SKY_41 | ecosystem: Environmental > Aquatic > Freshwater > Lake | place: USA: Sparkling Lake... | reverse complement strand
TCTAAAACACTCGAGAACCCGCCCCCAGCCCCGGGCCGGCTTCCCGGTGAGAAGAGACCCCTTTAACGGCTTCTCGTCTCCGGTGATTTGTTGAGCTGTTACGCCTTGTTGCCTAAGCAGATCAACCCAGCGATTAGCTGCCTTGGCAGCTCCGCCAGCGTTTAGATGGTCTTGAAGAATCGCTATCTGTGTCATTTTTTCATTTAAAGTAAGTGATGAGTGACTACCTTTGAGTCAAGACTCTAATGATTACCGGAAAGCCACATCAAGTTGCCATCAAATCCATTTTTGCCTTGTTTGGAATTTATCCGGCACGCATTAAAGAATACGCTCTGCTTAACGCCGACCGGGCAAAAATGCAACAGCTAACGACTTGGTTGAATCTGCTAAAAAGAATTCCAGAAGAACAAGTTGCGTACTTTGTCAGAAATCTTGAGTTTTCCCATTCCCAGTTTTTTCAGGATCTCTTCGTCTCGTCGGAGCTCGCAGGAAAGCGGGATGGTTTTTTTGTGGAAGTTGGCGCTTGCGACGGACGAAGATTTAGTAACTCCCTCTTTTTTGAACGGAATCTGAATTGGACAGGCATCCTGGCAGAACCTGCAAAAGCGTGGCACCGAGAATTGATGCTGAATCGCAAGGCACGCATTGACAAGCGGGCTGTCTGGCACTCGTCAGGACTCAAATTGGTTTTTAACGAAACCAAGGCTAAAGAAGTATCCACTTTGGCCCAGTTTAGCGACTTGGACTTTCACGCCAACCTTCGCAAGGACGGCAACACGTACGAAGTCGAAACTATCACCCTCGGGGATCTTCTGGAGAGCCATGCTGCGCCGCCTATCATCGACTACCTTTCCATCGATACTGAAGGATCTGAATTTGAGATCCTTTCCAACTTTGACTTCAAGAAGAGGTTAATACAGAGCATTACTTGTGAGCATAATTACACTCCAAATCGCGAAAAGATTTTTAATCTGCTTACTTCGAAAGGATATCAGCGGAAGTTTGTCGAATTCTCGGATTGTGACGACTGGTATTTTATCGGCTCCCACTAAGTGCATATTTGAAATAGAAAACCGGACGCACCGGTTAAGAAGCGCTGCTTAATGTCTGATGATTCTTCAAGGAACACGCTACACTTCGGTGAAGATAGAAAAGACATGGCCAGGAAAGATCTTTCCCAAGTCGACAAAGGATTCGTTTCAAGTCACGGATATTAAAACACCCTTTGTTTAATCAAAAGCCTCAAGATTCGTATCTTCAAAGGGATGAATGAGGCCAAAATCAGAAACTCCTTCCATTCACTTCGTTTGGCAAAAGTCCAGAGATCACGCCAAAGGCTCTCCTTGACCCTCCAGTACCAGTTCACGCTTCCTCCTTCGCTGCGCCACGCTCCTAGCAATAGCCAGAATTTGTCCATTACCTTGCCCCAACTGCCCCGCGGAGAATACAGATCCACAATCTCCCAAAATCGAACGATAAATCTGGCGGCATGGGCATGCAAAGGTTTGCCATCGGTAACAACTGGGGGGCCAGTCAGGTGTGTGTCCACATGCGGAGAATTAGTGGCGGCATTGATATGAAGCCGATAGGTAAATTCTGTCTCAGGCACGGCCGCTACCGGGCCATTTAGGAAACAAGCCAGGATTACGGGATACTCCCAAAAGGGGTGATGAGAAAGCTTCGTTAGAGGAATCGCTAGTTGATCGATTTTTTTCTTGTTGAAAATCCCGTAAGTGAAAAGACCTGTAGTACCATGCATGAAATACTGCAGTGAAGCCCCTCGGCTCATCGGACGAGAATCCAACAAAACCGTATCTTTAGGGTCTCTTGAATAGGGCCTGCCTTGTTCATCCATAAATTCACATTGGCACATGGATAAAATGGTCTCTGGATTGTCCTGAAATCCCCGCATACAGGAATTTACAAATTCTGATCCATATCGATCGTCCGAATGCGCATAAAAAGCATAATCTGTGGCGCACTTTTCCCAAAGGAATTCACCATTTTTTGTGACCCCTAAATTAGTGTCCTGTTCGAAAAGCTCGGTTTTTAGGGCTTGAAGATTCGCTATGTTTTCACGAATTATTTCCCGACTACGATCCGTGGATCGATTGTCCGAAAAAAGCACCTGCAGACGCGCTGATTTCAAAAGACTAAAATGCAGAAAGAATTCTGAAAGGTACTTTTCTTGATTAAAGACTGGCACTAGTGCGCTGACTAAAGTTGTTTTACGGTACTTCATTTATGGATACTTACTTATAAGAGGATGCCTTGCCTTTTAATACACTTCTTTATATTTGGCTTCCTTTTTTGTGAAAATAAAATTCTTCTATTGTTTCTGCCCAATAGACTTCTTAACCCGGCACGTTGGTATTTTTTCAATATTTTTATGCAGAGATCCACTCAAGTCGCAGGCAACTTGCATCATGTAAGAAGATTTCAGGCCTACAGTGATAATCGCCTTTGCGTGAAAAAGGCCTTTATTTTAAAACCTAAGTTTGAAAGCAATGAATGAACGGCACTTGGGCTAAAGAAGTTGATATGCTCATGCCAATGCTTCTTTTGGGCAATAGCTGTCCCAGGGTAGTCACGCATAACGTCTTCAAAAGGCACTTCAACATACAGCACTGTCTCCGGTCGCATTATCCGGCGTATGTCTTCCAAAAGGTCACTCGGATACGGCACATGCTCTAATACGTTACTGCAGACGATTAGATCGTAGTAGTTTTCGATTGCTTTTTTGCGGCTCACAGCGCGTGCACCTGAGACAACAGCGTTATTGCTTATATCAAATATATCGTGCTGCCGGGCCCGATGGCGAAAAAGAGTATTTTTACCGCTGTCACTTCCATAGTCGAGGATGGAGATCGCCTGTTTGGAAATAAAAGGGGCCAGGAAGCTGTCAATTGATTCCCCGTATTTGACTTCTCCCTGTAAAGCCCTGTTCCGCAGGCTATGCCCAGGCTCATATTTCTCACGTAGCGCTTTGTAATCCGTGCCCCGATAATCTCTGTACAACCGATTCATCTCATCATCCGCGAACCGGATGTCGGAAAAAAGTAGTCCGCAACTATCACACTGCAGGCTGCGACAGACAGTGTATGCCATGCTTGGTTTGACTGTTTTCAATCCCCAGCTCTCATCAATCGCAGCTGGTGCCCAACCCAAGGCTCGATCCGCAACAAACGGCATCAGTATTGCAGGTGAGGCCTCTAGGGCAACATTCCCACAACATATACATTGGTCAGCCACGCGATTGCGCCGCAAAGTACTAAATTCGAAATATCGATTTGATTTCATCGCAAAAGTCCAATGTAAATGGCAATAAGCAATGCGGTAGCTCTAGCCAATCGAGTATTAGCGCGAAAGGTATTCCCGAACCGCGGAAAATCAACACGATCCGCTGTAACAATCGGTACCCCGACTACCGTTAGGCCTGAGCGAAGGCCGCGAGTAAACATTTCGCCACCAATCAGTTTCTGGCTATCAAACGGCATCAGAGTCTGACACGTTTCCGCACGATATATTTTCAATCCTGAAAATGGATCCGAAATACCCCACAGCAAATAACCAATCCAGCCTCCAACCACCTCCATTAAACGCTGTTTTTTGCGGCGGATACCAATAGCGATATCCGCATCTCCCAAAGCTGTAAAAAGCTCTTTCGCAGATTCGGCATTATGTTGATTATCGGCGTCCATTGTCATTATGAAGGCGTGCCCGTCGCGAAATGCTAAACTGAACCCGGCGTTGAGCGCTGCCTCATAACCAGAGTTTTTGGCGAGGGAAAGCACTTGCGCACCAGCCTCCCGCGCCACTCGCGCTGTCTCGTCGCGCGAGCCATCATCAACAACAATCACGTGTCCGAGCGCTCGTGCTTTCGTTACAACATCATTAATGGTCAAAGCCTCGTTAAAAGCTGGTATCACAATCGCCAACGATGATGTTTCATGCCAAATCATCGCGATTGATTGACTGCCCGTACTTTACGCCGGTTTTCAGCTTCTTGCCAATTACTACATCAATATCGAAAGGCTGAAAGGCTTGAGGGGGGCAGGGCCGTAGCGGGATCAAATCTGCGGCCGTTAGTATAGTTCCCACCAAAAGATCTCGCGATGCACATAGAGATCGTCTCTGAAGGATGACTGTCACCCGTTCGTTCATCTCTACTCGCTTAATTCCGTCACCCAACGCTAGTTCAAGTTCACGAGTAGCGTCTACCATAGAGCGCCAAGAGTTAGGTGTAAGTGAGAATTTATGATCTGGGCCCTTGCGGTCATTCGAATCTGTAAAATGCTTTTCAATAATTTTAGCTCCGAGGGCGACAGCGCCAAGAACTGCTGAGTGACCTTGAGTGTGGTCGGACAAGCCCAACACGCAATCCGGAAACATGACGCGGTAGCATTCGATTACACGAAGATTTAGGAAGCGGAAGTTCTCTATGCCCGCGGTGTAATTCGTATTGCATTGCATCACACAGATATCATTTGTGTAAGTCCTTAATGCCTCTACCGCGCGGACTGCATCTTCGAAAGTTGATGCTCCAGTTGCAATAATCACAGGTTTTTTCTTGAAAGCAATGTGCTGGAGATAATCAATCCAGGTGATGTCCCCAGATCCGATTTTAAAAGCGTTTATATAGGGCAGGATATGATCAGCGATCTCATGCGAATACGGACTTGTCATGAACTCGATCCCTGCCTTATCACATGTTTCTTTTAATACCTGACTCCAGTTAAGTTCTACGCTTGCTTTTGAGTATACCTCGTAAACTGATTCTCTCCACTCAGTTTGATGGCTCTTTATTCCTTGCTGGCGGCTAAATTCAAAGTCGCTAACGATGGTTCTTGCGCTGAAGTGTTGAAATTTAGCGGCGTCAGCGCCGGCCTCTTTTGCAAGGAAAATCAAGTCTTTTGCTCTTTCTAAATCGCCGTCGTGGTTGGCGGCGATATCTGCGATAAAATACACAGGACAACCATTCCCAACTACCTTTTTCCCGACCGGAAAGCTAGGACCGAGCATATTCATTTGCCTCATACTCAACTTCCCTTTGTACACTCTGAAGATCGAATCCAGTGATGCGCCTAAAAAGACTGCTATCCATTCGCATGTCGTGTGGCCTTGTAGCCCCTATTTTTACATGATTCACACTCACTGATCTTAGAAGACGCCGATCAAGCCCAAGCTGCTTAAATAGCATTCTGGCGAATTCCGCCTTGCTTACTCCGTCTGAAGCCCCAACGTTAAATAGTCCTGTTAGTCGCATCTTCGCCACGTGGTGTATTGCGGCACACAGACTCGACATGCCAAGCGGACTGAACCAAACATCCTTAAAGACCCTGATAGGGTGACCACTTCGGCCTTCGGACACCAACCAATCGCTAAGGCTTTTTCGTGAGGAAGTTCGACTTTTTCCAAAGAAGTTTGTTCTTAACACACAACCGCCCGCCTGCACCACTGGATACTCACCAACGAACTTAGTAAGTCCGTAAATATTAACTGGTCGAGTGCTGGATTCATCGTGAGGACCAGGACCTTCGTAGACCTGATCTGATGAAAGATGAATGAGGTGCTCGCCGCGTTGGCAAAAGTTGATTAACATTTGCGGTACGAAGCAGTTTAGTAGAACCGCATGTCCCATATTCTTTTGGCATTCATCAACATTCGTTGCTCCGACAAGGTTAATGATGCATTGAGGAGTTGCTCGCTTAATGGCGGAAGCAAATACAGATGTAATTTCTTTTTCCGTACAGCATGGCGTCTCTGGGCTGCGACGAAAACCGATAACTTCATGGCCTGCTTCGCATAAATATCGACAAAGTACTGCTCCTAATAACCCGGTCGATCCGAAAACAAGAATTTTCATTTCAATCAAGCTCTTTTGGAAAGATCATTTTTAGCTTTCTAGAGACCTCAGATCCAAGTGCTGGCGTCATATCATGAACTGGCGGCGTCCTAAAAATCCCGTCAACCTCTTTTGTCACGAGGCGAGGCTCTCGCAATTGCCCTGGATCAAGTCGACATTCAACAATCCGTGGTCGCCATTCATTCATGTGTCGCTTGATGAGAGGCGCAATTGATTTAAGATTACTAAGCTCGTCATACTCTAGACCATACCCACGAGCCAAGGACTGAAAAGGTGGAACATACAGGCCTGACTTGCGGTTGCACCCAAAAAACTGTTTTCCGAAGAAATTCATCTGTGTGGTTCTGATAGACGCATATCCGTCGTTGCTATAAATAAAAATACATACTGGGATTTGTTGCCCAACAATTATTGAAAGTTCCTGTACATTGAGCATCAAGCTGCCATCTCCGGTAATCAGCACAATTATTCGAGGTTGTTCTGTGGACTGCGCCGCCCCCAAAACGGCGGGTATATCCCATCCCATCGGTCCTAGATTACGGCTCACGATTACTCGTTGACCGCTCGTGACCTTAAAGGCATTAAAAACGCTATGTGCATCGAGTGAAATACCTAGGACGACTGTTGCGTCGCTCGGAAGATGGCGTGAGATTTCGTCCGAAATGTCGTATGCAGAAAGAAATCCCTGACCGACAGTCGTGCGAAGTGATGCTTCCAAATTGGAATTCAAAATACTTTTTACTCCTTGTATCTGGTCGCGCCAGCTTTCGTGGTTGGCCGCGACAAACACCTTTCCAGTGAGTGCCCTGAAATAATCAGCCAGATCAATCTCTATGAATTGGATTTGAGGGTCGTGGAATCGAAGCTGCTCGCCTGGGTCAATATTAACAACGAAAACTTTCTTGTTCCCTAGAAGCCCTGCGATGTTAAAACCCGTCACGCTTTGATCAAAACTAGTGCCTAATGCCAAAACGCAGTCAGCGGCCTTAAGCAGGGTGTTAGCAGCGCGTTGCGAGGTGGGTCCCACGCACCCACAAGAGAGCGGGTTGGTATTGTCTTGGAGATCGACCGCACCGATCGAAACGCACCAAGGCAGTCGATAACGCGAAAGGAATGCCTCGACTTGTGTTATTGCATTCGTGATTCTCACACCAGCACCTAGAAGCACTAAGGGCCTCTTTGCGCCAAGCAGTGTCTCCACTGAGTCCCAAACGGGCTTAACAGCTAAAGTCTCAGATCGTGCGCTAATTTTGGTGGGAGAGGCCAGCGACGAGGCGTCACATGACTTCCCCTGAACATCTAGCGGTATGGCAATACAAACAGGACCGGGTCGACCCCCAACTGCTGTAAGCACAAGATCGTCTATCGCGTCAATAATTCGATTGGAATCCATGTCTGGCGTAAGGGTTAAATAATCTTTTAAGACAGGCTTCATTAACGCAGCTTGATTAACTTCCTGCGGCGCATTATATCGCTGTTTATTAAAGTCTGCTGCGATGTTGCACCGTACGTCACCGAGAATCACGATCATCGGTACTGAATCCATGTAGGCGTCGGCGACGCCTGTGATAACATTGGTTGCGCCAGGTCCAGCCGTCGCAAATAAAAGTGCCGGTTTGTTTGTGATCTTCGAATAGGCTTCGGCAGCGATCGCCGCTCCCTGCTCGTGGTGCGTAAATACGCAGCGGATTCCGTCTTCCCGTCTTAGAGCTTCGGTAATGTACATTATCGCTCCACCAACGACCCCGAAAGCCCGCTCGATACCATGCTGCTTCAAGCGTCGTACTACCAATTGTGCTGTCGTGGTAGGGAGCGGTAGTTCTTTGACACTCATAATATTGTAATCGCTCTTAAAAGTTCATTGCTGACATCTTGCGACGGGGTCGGCAATATATTTGGAACATAATCGCCATCAAGCCAGCCCTCCTCAGTCCCAGTTGTATATTTAATTGCTAAAATCGGAATTTGTTCACCACTTGCGATCTCGTGCAATGTCAAGTTCCCTTGGACTAGTGGCCCTGTCACATTTATGGGTTGCTCGGAAACGAGGAATCGTAACAAATGGCGAAAGACCTCAAATTCGCTCACCCAGGCTTTGCGCGCCTGCGGCTCGTTCAGCACTACATCCTTAGCTCGCGCTAGTCGCGAGCTAAGGATCTGCGCCCATGCTGATGTCCGTCCAGTGTAAGTACGAGGGCCAACAAGAGTGAACAATTGAGGAAGGAACACCGGGCATTCAAGTTCAGCGAATAACTCCTCCTGAAAAATCTTTTGCCTGCGGTATTCAAGCATGTGCCTCGCAGAAGGTCTAACTCGAATAGCATCGATTGTTGCTATTCCCGACGAGAATCCCACACATCGCCATAGACGACCATTCTTCTGGAGCATGGAGATACACTCTCGTTTAAAGTTCTCATGCGAGATGAGCTGACCTGTGGAACGATGGTCAACCGAGGCATCCAAAACTAAAAACGCCTCGTTAGGATGTGCCTTCAACACTGCTTCAAGGTTGTCGTACTCAAGAAAACCATCTTCCAAACAAAAGCCTCCTTTACGATCTGCAAAAACCGATAAGCATTTTGGGTGGGTGATCCGTATAACTGCTAAACAAATCTCCGCCATGCGTCCGGTTCTGCCGAAACGAAGAATGATCATAAACTGCCTTGGACAAACTCCTTAATCATACGGCTCAGAGAAGACTGATCGAGCCAGGCAATATTTGTTCCGGAACTGTACTCAGATGTGAGCGTCTGTGCCTTTACATATCCCACCTCATGCAGCTGGCTAGCAATCCGTAGATTTAATATGCCATGGTGAGGCATGATAGCATAACCAGCGGACCACTCGTATGTTAGAGGTAGGTCTGCCTCGGTTATCATAACTTCGTGGATTTTCTCACCTGGACGGATGCCGATAACAGAAATCGGCTTTTTGCAGTCGATCGCCGCGCAAAGATCCGCAATGCGATACGAAGGAATCCGTGGAACGAAAAGCTCGCCTCCGCACATCTGGCCAGAGCACTTCATTACGAAATCAACCCCTTCTTGAAGGGAAAGAGAAAATCTGGTCATCGCCATGTCAGTGACAGGAAAGGATTCCCATTGCCTCTGATTTTGCAGAAAGTACGGAACGACTGAGCCGCGACTCCCAAACACGTTTCCGTAGCGAACGACAGAAAAGCGGGTCGGGTTACTACCCATAAAGTTATTAGCTGCGATGAATAGCTTGTCGGAGCAAAGCTTTGTTGCCCCATATAGATTAATAGGTGCTGCTGCCTTATCTGTGCTCAGCGCTATAACTTTGGATACCTTGCAATAAACTGCCGCTTCGACAACATTTTGTGCCCCCATTACGTTTGTCTTGATTGCTTCTGACGGGTTATATTCAGCTGCGACAATTTGCTTTAAGGCAGCCGCATGAACCACCATATCGATGGCTTTAAAAGCATGCTTCAGCCTGCCTTCGTCGCGAACATCACCAATGAAATATCGCATTCTAGAAGAATGTTGCTGAAACGTTGGGTCATTTTGCATGTCGAATTGCTTGAGTTCATCACGACTAAAGATGACTAAGCGATCGATTTTAGTGTTTTCTAATAAATGCTTTGCAAAAGCCTTACCAAAGCTGCCTGTGCCACCAGTAATAAGGATAGATTTAATCTGTTCGGAACTCATGGACTTTTACACAACCTAGTAAATAGATAGGGTTTCGGAACTTATTGTTGGTCGGCCAGATTCAGAATTTAATAAGATAGCCGCCGTCCGCCTCCAAAATATTGCTCTATAGCAACCTATATTTAAGGCGGCATCGATCGAGCCCCCACCAAAGTCATTGTTGCCGTTGCCATCTATGCCGCAATCACCAATAATCACCTTGGGCTGATGATCGCCTCTTTCCAAATTATATTTGTACCGAGTCATGGCCTTTTTGCCTCCTTTAGACCTAAATCCTCACGCGCTTTACAATTTGGCAGAAAATCAGGTTTGAAGGCTATCTTATAACATTTACGACTGCCAACTCGAGCAAATTCTGCCCATCCGTTCCATTATCAATTATCTCACCGGACGGGTTTTACACTACTTCATTGTCTGGAAGCGAGAATACTCACCGCGATGTGGACAAAATTTCGTTCCCATGCTGGCTCCATGCATCAACTCTACTTATTAGCCACGGGGGGGGCCCTGCCTTTGGGTACTCAGATTTCGCGACTACCCCACCAGCTTGGCCCCAAGCGACAAACTTTTATTTGCAAAAGCAAAGCTTTCCAAAAGCCAAATTCCAAAGAAACCAGTAGCGCCCGTGACGAAATTTCTCCCGCCACGCAAATGCTCCCAAAGAGGGCGCGTGTTTGACAAAATATGCTCTAAATCCTCCTGGGGAAGTGGATGAGCCATAACGGTTACCGCTGTAGTGCAAAATCCCTAATCGTGCTTATCTCATATTCCAGCATCTGCTTGCTTAGGCCTGGGTAGGTGCCAAGAAATAGAGCCTGATTCATGATCTCATCAGCTCCCTCCGTATCTCCTACCTGTCGGAAAGCATTTGGCCGCTCTTTCTTCAGCTGAACAAACACAGGTTGCCGCGTCAGATTCCCTCCAAACAGCATCCGATTACCTATTTTTTTCTGATCCAGATACTTTGCCAGGTCCCGAACCTTAAATCGGGGATTTGGGCGAACTCGGATCATGAAACCAAACCAAGAGCAGTCGGACATGCCTCTTTTACCATCCCAGGCAAAGCCCCCGCCCAAAGTCCACTTTGTCGCGTGAGTAGGCAGGGAAAAATCAAATATATCCCCGAGCTCATCAAGTCCTCGCCTTAAGATCTCCCAATTGTCTTTTCGAGCCTGAATAAAATCGGGCAATTTTTTTAACTGAACACGCCCAATCGCGGCCTGAAGATCGAGGGGCTTCAGGTTGTAACCCAGATGACTGTAAATGTATTTGTGGTCATATCCCTCCGGAAGCTCTCCCAGCTTCCAATCAAACCGTTTCCCGCAGGTGTTGTCTTGGCCCGAAGCACACCAACAGTCCCGTCCCCAATCTCGGAAGCTTTCGACCAGCTTTTTCAGTGGCGGATGCGAAACGATGTTCACCGCCCCTCCCTCCCCCATCGTCATATGGTGGGGCGGGTAGAAAGACTGGGTGGATAAATCCCCCCAACTCCCTGTGTAACGAGTAATGTAGATTCCGTCCGAAGGAATTCCGGGTGAGTTTTCCCAAAAGCCAAGCTCCTTGGCTTTTGCCACTGGCATGGAGTAGGTGCTTCCTAGGGAATCGCAATTATCTTCAATCAGCCAAAGATCATGCTTCCGACAGAATGATAGAACCACGCCAAGGTCAAAAGGGTTCCCAAGGGTGTGCGCCATCATCACCGCTTTCGTCTTACCCTCCTGAAACGCCATCTCCAGTTGCTCCACTCGGACATTTCCCGTCACAGGATCATTATCGATGAACACGGGAACCAGCCCATTCTGAAGGATCGGCGCCACCGTAGTGGGAAAGCCGGCCGCACAGGTGATCACCTCGTCCCCAGGCTGTAATCTGCGTTTTTCTGGAATCTTGTGACTCGTCAAGGCCGTCAATGCAAGTAGATTGGCGGAGGAGCCAGAGTTGACTAAAAGAGTGTGTTTTACGCCGAGGAACGAAGCCAACTCATGCTCAAATGCCTCCCCCTCTGGACCCAACGTCAGCCAGAAGTCCAATGTGGAGGAGACTGCCGCCTCAACCTCATCCTCCGTGAAAACACGGCCAGCGTAGGGAACAATGGTCTTCCCCGGCACAAACGGGGAGCAGGCGGAATCACTTCCCGGCCGACGCGCGGCATGGGTAATTCTTTAATACTCGCGTGTGAGCCGAAGTATTTCCTGCCTAATTTTTTTGGGATCGATGCTTTGGCTCATCTTGGATTCAAGTTCGAATATTCTTTAATTTGCTGACGGCAGATCCGAAAGGCATCAAAGTTCGACTGGGTAGATGCACGATACCAATCCATGGTCATGGAGATGGACTGGGCAAAGCTCAATCGTGGTCTCCATCGAAGCTCCAGCAAGGCATGTTGGTTATTGAGCTGAAGACGACCCGCCTCGTGGGGTGGGTTTTTTTCCCGAATGCGTAGCCAACGTCCTGGCCAGTTTTTCAATATCTCACGAACAAGGGCAGAAACCGTCTTCTGGTCCCTTGGAGATGGCCCAAAGTTGTACGCGCGACCCTTCTTTCGATCCCTGGAAAGATGAAGTGCCAGAGCGAGATAGCCGGCCGAGGGCTCCAACACATGTTGCCAAGGACGGATGGAGGCAGGATTCCGCACTGGAATCGGTCTCCCCGCCCGAAGCGCACGAAATGCATCCGGCACAATACGGTTTTTTGCGTAATCGCCACCTCCGATTACATTGCCGGATCGGGCGGACGCGATCCGAACTGGGTGACTTTGGAAAAAAGAGTCCCGATAAGAGCTGATGAGAATTTCGGTGGCCGCTTTGCTGGCACTATAAGGATCCTGTCCTCCCAACGGATCTTCCTCCCGAAAGGCATGCCGTCTCTCCTCGTTCCGATAGACTTTATCCGTGGTGATAAAAACCGCCGCGCAGGGGTGGCGCACCTCCCGGAGTGCCTCCAGCACGTGGGCGGTTCCCATGGTGTTGATCTCGTAGGTTTCCAAAGGGCGCAGATAGGAATCCCTGACCAAAGGCTGTGCCGCAAGGTGGAGCACAAAATCAGGGCGGCATCGAAGGATGGATTTCCGTACTTTTCCGGTATCGCGCAGATCGCCGAGTTCGTGCGTAAGCCGATTCTTGAGCTTCAGCTGCGAGAAGAAAGGAGTCTGCGGAGCCAAGGAGAACCCCGTGACTTTAGCACCCATGTCCGTCAACCAGACCGCCAGCCAGCCTCCTTTAAACCCGGTGTGACCGCTAAGCCAGACGCGCTTACCACGGAAAGCGCTTCTCAAAATCACCAGTTTTTCCAAGGGGCCTTACCTGCAGCCCAAAGCTCCTCAAGATATTGCCGATCTCTCATCGTATCCATGGGTTGCCAGAAGCCCATATGACGATAGGCGTGCAGTTCACCTTTCGCAGAAAGCCCTTTCAACGGTTCCAACTCCCATGTCGTCCCATCCCCCTTAATCATTTGGAGAACAGAAGGTTCCAGAACAAAAAAGCCGCCGTTGATCCATCCCCCATCCCCCTCTGGCTTTTCAATAAAACCGGTTACGGACTCGCCCTCAACCTGCAGAGCCCCGAAACGTCCTGGAGGCTGAACAGCAGTGACCGTCGCTTTTTTTCCCGCCTTCTTGTGAGAAGCAACCAGTGCGGAGATATCCACATCCCCAACACCATCCCCATAAGTCATACAGAAGGTTTGATTACCGATATAGCTAGCCACCCGTTTTAGACGGCCTCCCGTCATGGTTCCTTCTCCGGTATCAACGATCGTCACCCTCCAAGGCTCTGCGTTGCGCTGGTGAACCTCCATGGAGTTTTTCTCCATATCGAAGGTCACATCCGACATATGAAGAAAGTAGTTCGCAAAGTACTCTTTGATCACGTACCCCTTGAATCCAGTGCAAATGATGAAATCCCGAATACCGTGTTGGGAATAGATTTTAAGGACATGCCATAAAATAGGCCGCCCCCCGATTTCCACCATTGGCTTGGGCCTCGTCTGGGACTCCTCGGTGATGCGGCTGCCCACGCCCCCGGCAAGAATCACGGCTTTCATGGAAACTCACGCCTCATGTCTGAGGGGATCATCGCCGAAAATCAACCGCTGAGCGAGCTTTGGATTCGGGCAGGGAGGATTCCAGATGATGCCGGAAAACATCCACATACTTATGCACATCAAAAAACTCCATGGCTCTACCCTCCAGGAAACGAGTCCCGGCCTCCCGGTA
>Ga0187842_1000969_pt1 | contig 13768 bp, 17 predicted proteins | sample SpaLakP09_SKY_41_FD_134514 | JGI IMG/M metagenome (GOLD analysis project Ga0187842, IMG submission 134514) | Oligotrophic lake water microbial communities from Sparkling Lake, Wisconsin, USA - SP09_SKY_41 | ecosystem: Environmental > Aquatic > Freshwater > Lake | place: USA: Sparkling Lake... | reverse complement strand
GGGCCGGGGCGGGCCGGGCCGGTCGGGTCGTCGAGGCGCGCGGGGGTGTGGCGGCCGGCGGGGCCGAAGTCGGCTCCGGCGTGACCGCCGGGGCGGCGTCCAGGGGCGCTGTCGAGGCCGAGGCGTCCGGGACCGTCTCGGCCTCGACCGGTTGAGGCTCGGCGGCGGGCTGGCAGGCGCCCAGCGTGACCGCCGCGGCGGCGGTTAGGATCAAGATTCTCATGTGACAAGCTCCTGAAAAATGGGGCGACGGTCCGGGTCTGCGACGCCAATGTCGACGGTTTCGGCCTTCCGGCGTCGTCCGGAAGCGAGCGACGCCTTCATACTGGAATACGCGCGCGGGCTCCGCAGCCCTCGCCACATCATCTCGATCGGGTTCGGCAGGGTCGAACGGGCCGGGCGCCGACGCGCCCGGAGGTCGGGCGGATCACTTCGGAACAGCGCGGGCGGCCGTCGGGTCGTGCAGCGCGTCGGACAGTTTGCGGCGCGCGCGCGCCACGCGGGTTTCCACCGTCTTGATGGATATCCCGAGGATCCGGGCCGTCTCCGCCTGACTGCGCCCCTCGATCGCCGTGAGCAGAAGCGGAGCCTTGAGGTGCGGCGGCAGGCGGCTCATTTCCTCGTTCAATCGAGATAACCGGCCGCCGGCCTCCATCCGGTCATCCGCGGCTTCGGCGCCGTCGGGCACGGCCAAGGCTTCCGGCGACGACAGGTCGACGCCGCCTCGGATCAGCCGCCTGACGAAACGGCGGCGGCTCCAGTCCCGGCACTTGTTTAAGGCGATGGTCCGGAGCCAGGCTTCGAACGGCCGCGCCGGATCGTAGCGGCGTATGTTGATCCAGGCCGCAGCATAGGTGTCCTGCAACAGATCCCACGCCTCCTGCTCATCACCGACATAGCGCCGAACGAAGCGGAACAGGGCGGCCTTGGTCTGCCGCATCAACTCGCCGAACGCCGCGCGGTCGCCGCCGGCGGCGCGGGTTGACAGGTCCGCTGGACTCCCCACCCGGAACGCTAGTTTTCGTCGGGCGCGAGGGCCGCAACGATGCGGTCGTCGAAGACGTCGGCCTGGGCAGGCGTCAGCACCGACCGCATCTCGAAGACGTGGGCGATGGTCTCCTTCTGGAGCGCGCCCATCGCCACATGGAAATGGTCCACCGCGGCCTGGACCTGGGGGCTGTCGCCGTCACTCTGCGCGATGGCGCGCGCCAGCTCCACGTTCGCCGCGCGCACGTCGGCTTCGAGCGCGGGCCGGCGGGCCGCGAACCGGGCCTCGACCGCCTCGATGCGGACCATTTGGTCAGGCGAGAGCTTCAGGTCATGGTGGACGATGTCGTGCAGGGAGGGCGGCTCGCGCCGGCTCAGCACCCAGCTGGCGCTGATCCATGTGCCGGCTCCGCTGGCGATGGCGGCCAGCACGGCCGTCAGGGCGATAGCACGCCAACCTCGCATCAACGTCCGGTCTCCAGTCGGGCCAGGGGCGACAAGCCCGCGTCGACCGAGAAGATGGCCATGTCGCCGGGCGGTCGGGGCGCGGCGACCGCGCCCACCCCGCCGGCGGTCAGGCCGGTCGCCAGGGCCACGGCCACGGCTCCCACGCGCAGCTGCGCGGCAAGTCGCTCGCCGCGCAAGGCGTCAACCCGGCGCCAGACGAGCGGCTCGAGCACGTCGAGCGACAGGTCGACGGGCGTCGCCGCCGATCGCCTCAGAAGTTCGTCCAAATCATGCGTCATCGAACACGCTCCTTGCCGTCCTAATTCCTACTACGCGAAAACCCGCCGAATCCCTCGGGCGAGGGGCCGGCCCCGGCGCTGCGTAGATAGCAGAAGGGACAGGATTGGAGCGGACGATGGGTTTGCGCAAATTTCTATCGGGACTCGCCCTGGTGCTCGCCCTGTCGGTCAGCGTGCCCGCGTTCGCGCACGAGGATCACGACAAGCAGGCCGCCGCCCGCGCCCAGGCTGCCGCGCCGGCCGGAGCTGTCCCGGAATCGGGGATGATGGCCATGCCCGGCATGGCCCAGGACATGGACCACGGCGCCATGATGGCGGACGAGGGACCCAGGCCCATGCCGCAGCGCCTCTATCGCTGGCTCGGCGCCATGCACCCCGCGGCCGTGCATTTTCCCATCGCGCTGTTCTTGGTCGCCGCCCTGCTAGAGATCGCCGCCCTGACGCTGCGCCGGCCGGTCCTGACCCAGGGGACGCGCGTCATCATCGCCCTGGCCGCGATCTCCGCAGTCGCCGCCGTCGCGCTCGGCTGGTTCGCCATGGGCCTGCCCGGCAGGGACGACGTGACCCATACCTATCATCGGTGGCTGGGCACCTCGATCGCTGTCCTGGGCCTTCTGAGTTGGTGGGCCAAGGAACAGTGGGTCCGTCGACCGGGGCGGGGCCGCGAACTGGTCTATATCGGGCTGTTGGCGGTCACGGCGGCGGCCGTGGTCATCAACGGGCTGCTGGGCGGCATGCTCACCCATGGAATGAACCATCTAAGGTTCTGAGGCTCACCGGTACGCGCCGCCGCAGACCGGCTCCGGACCCCGACCTCGGCTTTATCACCGGCGGCTCGAAGCCTCAGCCGCCAGACCCGAACCGAAACTATCCGCCGGTCAAGACGCCGGCGCCCCACAAGGCGACCTCACATGACCGTTCGATCGATGCTCGCCGGGCTGACGCTCGCCGCCGTCCTCACCGCCTCCGCCCAGGCCCAGACCTCCGACGAGCAGCAGGTCCGCGCCGTCGTCACAGCCTACAGGGACGCCATCGAGCAGATGGACGTGTCGCACACGCCGGCCCTCTTCTGGGCGGACTCGGAGATCTTCGAGAACGGCGGCGTGGAAGGCGCTTTCGCCTATTATCTGGAGCACCATCTCGGGCCCGAGTTCGCCGACCTGGCAGGCTTCGATTTCCGCAATCACGAGATGAAGGTGGAGGTCGATGGCGACGCCGCTTTCGTGACCGAGACCTACACCTATCACATCACCTTCAAGGACGGCTCGCGGGCCCCGATCGAGCGCCGCGGGGTGGCCACCAGCGTCTTGCGCAAGCGAGGGGACGACTGGAAGTTCGACGTCTATCACTCGTCGGCGCGCCCTTTGCGTCCCGCCGCCTGATACAGATCGCTGAGGACCCATGAGACCGATGCTCATTCCGCTTTCACGCCGCAGGCTTCTGGCCGCGGGCGCCGGCGCCCTCGTTGTCGCGGCCTGCGCCCCGGGCGCGCGCTCCTCCACCGAACTCGCGGTGTACAAGACCCCAACCTGCGCCTGCTGCTCGGCCTGGGTGGACCACATGCGGGGCGCGGGCTTCAAGGCGCAGGTCAATGAGTTGCCGAGCCTCCGCTCGATCCGCAGCACCCAGGGCGTGCCCGAAGCGTTCGCCTCCTGCCACACGGCGCTGATCGGCGGTTATGTCCTGGAAGGCCACGTGCCGGCCGCAGACGTGCGCAAGCTTCTGGCCGAGCGTCCCGAGGCGGTCGGTCTCGCCGTGCCGGCGATGCCGTTGGGCTCCCCCGGCATGGAGACGCCCGACGGCCAGCGGGAAGCCTACGAGACCCTGCTGATCCTCAGGGGCGGCGGCTCGCGCGTGTTCGCGCGCCACGCCTAGAGGAGATGCGGCCATGAAAATTCTCAAGCTGTCGACCCAACTACACAAATGGGTCGCTCTCGTCGTCGGACTGCAGGTCCTGTTCTGGGTGGGCGGCGGTCTGGTCATGACCGCCATTCCGATCGAGACCGTGCGCAGCGAACACCGCGCGGTCGAGCTCGAGCCAGCTCCACTGGGGCTCGACGGCCTGCCGACGCTCGGCGAGATCGCGCGTCGCGCGGGCGTCGCGCCCGTTCAGGCGGAGTTGCACACGACGCCGCGGGGGCCAGCCTGGACGCTCAAGCCGGCGGCGGGCGAGCCTGTCGTCGTCTCGGCCGCGACCGGACGACCGTTCGCGCCGATGTCGGCGGCCGAGGCTTCGGCCTTCGCCAAAGGCGCCTATCGAGGCGAGGCGGAGGTTTCGAGCGCCGTGCTCCTGGCCAAGGCTCCCGAGGAGACCGGTCGGACCGGACCGCTGTGGCGGATCGACTTCGCCGACCGGGAAAAAACGGCCTTCTACCTGTCGCCGGCCACCGGCGAGGTGGTGACGCGCCGCTCGGGCGTCTGGCGGATCTTCGACTTCTTCTGGCGTCTCCACGTCATGGACTGGAACGACGGGGAGGACTTCAACCATCCGCTGATCATCATCACCACCGCGTTGACGCTGAGCATCGTCGTGTCAGGCTTCATCCTGTTGTGGATACGGATCGCGCGGGACCTGAAGACGGCGCGCGCGGTCCGAAGACGGGAGGATTGATCCGGCGACGGGGCGCCGGCGGATCCCGCAAGGCGACGGTTCGCCTGTTTGAGAGCGATGCGCATGGCTCGCGCTCAGAGCCCGGGGCCGGCGCCTATGTCGCCATGGCCGAGACCGGGGCCAGGGTGCCCATGACCGCGACCAGCGCGAGGAGGGCCAGGGCGAGCAGGGTCTCCATCACCAGACTGCGCTTCAGGCGTCCGACCGCGACGCGCAGATCCTCCGGATCGTCGAGGGCGCTGGCGAGATCGGGGGTCAGGTGGAAACGGTTGGCGGCCGCGAGAACCAGCATGAGGGCGAAGATGACCAGCTTGCTCGTCAGCAGCAGGCCGTAGGGGGTGGTGAGCAGGCCGGAGAGACGGTCGGGGCCGACCAGGAACCAGCTGTTGACCAGCCCGCTCAGGATCAGGACGGCGACCGAGGCGGTCCCAACGCCGGCGAAGCCGTGAAGCGCCTGGTGGAGGATCCGGTCGGCGGCCGGCGCGGGGCGATGGCGTAGCGTCAGAATCAGCAGGGCGGCCAGCGCGCCAAGCCAGATCGCGGCGCCCCAGCTGTGCAGGATGGCCGCCGTCAGGTGGACGAGATGGCCGGGGCCTTCCGTGGCCGCGCCGTGTCCCGTCCAGGCGAAACTGGCGCCAACCGCCAGCCCGGCCAAGGCGACGGCGATCCAGACCGGTCGGGACGGCCTGGCGAGGACGAGGACAGCCAGGGCGGCGGCGGCGGCCAGGCCGCGGGCCAGGAAGGCCGGTCCCAAGCTGGTGCCGGTGACCATGAAGCCAAGGGACGCGGGCTTGAGACCCTCGGCGATCGAGCCCGCCATCACCGCCGTCTGCGCCCCGAGCGCGGCGACGGCGCCCAGGGCGACGACGGCCGAGGCCGTGATCAGCAGCGGCCTCGGCCAGGCGAGCGCGGCCGCGTCCGACGGGCGCAGTCCGTAAAGGAGAAACAGCGGCGTCCCCAGAAGGACGACCGCACCCCCGTACTGCGCGAGCCGGAGCAGGATGACGAGGCCGTCAAGCACGGGGCTCAGCGCACGGTGAAGGCGATGGCGCCGGTCATGCGATGGCCGTCCGCGGAGGCCGCATGCCAGTTGACGGTGTAGGCGCCGGCGGCCAGCGGACGCGCCGTCCGGCCGGAGAGGGTCTTGCCGTCTTCGGACACAGCGGTGGTCACCGGGAAAGCAGCGCCGGCCGTATTGACGACCTCAAATCCGGAGAACGCTGGGGCCAGGCGTTCGCTGAAGGTCACCGTGATCGTCCGCGGCGAAGCGACGGTCGCGCTCGCCGCCGGCGTGGAGGCGACGACATGGGCGTGGGCGTCGGCCTGGGTGGCGACGAGCAGCAGGGCTCCGGCCGCGCCGACGAGGGAGAGGATCTTGCGAGGGGTCATTCTGAAGCTCCGAAACCAGAAGGGTTCAATGAGGTATACGGGGGTGGGCGGCCAATCCCTCGTTCGACCCGCGTCCTGAGCAGGCTGAAATCCAGGCCGAGGCTCGCCCGGCGCCGAGACGTTTCCAGGGCGAGGGTGCCGCAAATCAGGAGGCATTGACCGCGGAAACGCGTCGCCCGGAACGGAAAGTCGGAATCCGGCCGGGCCGGAAAGGTCTGCTTCCTCCCAAGCGAGGCCGGGTTGGGTGTCAGCCCATCATCGCCGCGGTCAAACCTGGCAGGCGGGCGGCTAACGGGGGCGTCAGCGCACGGCGTGCGACGACCAGTGGATATGCGTAATTCTCCATCCATCGGTCTCGCGGCGGAGAACCATCGTTTCTACGGACGCACTGTCAACGGGGCGACCGTTGAACTGGCCGGTCGTCCGTCCCTCGCTCGCAACCCATGCGCTGTCGGCCTCGGCGCGGGCCACGCGTCGGGATCGCGTGTTAGGTACGGCGGCGGAAAAGGCGGCGTCGGCCGCCAGATGATGTTCGGCGTATTCGGCCTTGGACCTTTCGGCCTCACCGCTCTCGAAGATCAGCACATCGTCGGCCAGAAGGGCGAGCGCACCGTCCGTGTCTCCGTGTTCGAGCGCGGAATGGAAGGCGTCAACGACCGCCGCGGCTGCGGCCGCGTTGGCGGAAACGTCATCGATTGACATGGTCGCCGACGGGGCAGGGTCATGGGCGAGCGCCGGACCGCCCAGGACGATCGAGACCGTGAAGGCGAGGGCGCGGAGCGTTCGAGCGGTGGACATGGTCGAGGCCGATTTTCGGTTCTTGATTCCATCACTCTGCGCCGGTCCTGGGGCGCGGAGCAACCGTGCTTTCCCCTTCGTTATGGCGGCGCGCTTTCGCGCCCGGTCCGGGGACAAAGACCAGGCAGGGCGACGATCTCATCGTGATTATCCCCAGTGCTTAGATATAGCGGGCGGCGGCAGGGGCTCCCATGACCACCACGACCGCAAGGAGGGCGAGATTTCAGAACCGTGCCTTACGCAAAATCGTCGGGGACGGCCGCCATTTTGGTGATTAAAACCTGCGGCGCTATGGACATCCCGCAGAGATCTGCGACCCGGCGATGCCGGAACTCATGCGTAGTGGTCAACGACGTCCGCCAGTGACACTTCGGCACGCTCGGGTTAGATGCTCTCACGAAGAGACGCTAGATCAGGATTTGAGTCGCCTATTCTCCACTCGGCATCGATTAACGATATTCGATGTCTGAATAGGTGCAAAAAGATACCGACATCACATAGAATTTATATTGGCCAAAACCTATGTGATTTCAACACGGTTGGAACTGTGAGGTTTTCTGGTCGGTGGAAGTGTCGGTCATTCGCAAAAAACGCGAGATAATACAATAAGTTATGTAGCACGAAGTAATCGAGTGGGAGTGAGGGGCGGACATGCGGGTGTGATCCCTGGCGAGGGGTTTGGCCGACAGGGAAACTTTAGCTAATTGAGCCGGACCGCTCGACCCGTGACTTCACGGTAGTGGATTTTCGGAGCTGCCGTCCGCAGCTGACTCATCTCAGCCCTTGGCACAGTCCGGTTTCGGGCTGCTTCTGATCCTAAGCATGGGCCTTGAATGGGACCGGAGCCAACGACAGTAAGCCCTGTGCTAGCGGCAAAAAGCGAGCCCAATTGGCGTTCGAAGCGCGCGCCTCCGTTCAGATCGCCAGGCTGTGCTTCTTCGTAAGGGGCGCCAGCTGTTGATCGAAACAGGCGGCTACGACCCGCACCAGTCGCGAGATCTCAGGGGAAACGCGGATCAGTCGGCCGACGACGATGCACAGGCCTTCCGCCGCCAAGGCCCGAGCCGCGATTAGCCCGTCATCAAGGGTGGTGACCGCGCAACCGGAATCGAGACAAGCCGCGCCCACGTCGACTTCGAGATCGCACATCAATCTTTCGATGACGGTCGCCCGCAGCCGGTCCTCCGGCGTCGTCGCCAGCTGACGCGAGACGGGCAGGCGACCCTTTCCCACAGCCGCCGCCCACTGGTCCACGCGCGTGGCGTTCTGGGCGTAGCCCTGCGGAAACGCGCTAATCGCCGAGGGCCCAAGGCCGATCAGGACCGACGCCGGGTCGTCGGTATAGCCCTGGAAATTGCGGCGCAAGCCGCCGTTGGCCAGCTGCGCCGCCATCGGGTCGTCGGGGTGGGCGAAATGGTCCATACCGATCCGGACGTAGCCATGGTCGAGGAGAACGGCCTCGGCCGCTTCAGCCTGGCTCCATCGTCCACCGACATCGGCCAGATCATCCTGGCGGATCATCGCTTGGTGCTTCTTCATCCATGGGACATGGGCGTAGCCGAACAGGGCGACCCGGTCCGGCGCCAGCGAGAGCGCGGTCCTCAGGCTGTCCGCGACATTGTCGGGTTTCTGGCCCGGGAGGCCATACATCATGTCGAAGTTGAGCGCCTTTACGCCACCGCGGCGGATGTCGGCGACCGCCGCCTCGACGCACTCGAAGGGCTGGATGCGGTTGACGAGCCGTTGGACGTCGGGATCGAAGGTCTGGACGCCAAGACTGGCCCGGGTGACGCCGGCGGCGCCCAGTCCGCGGGCGAAATCCCGGTCGAGATGTCCGGGGTCGAGTTCGACGGCCACCTCGGCGCCGGGGCGCAGGCTGAACCTTCGGGAGATTGAGGCCAGCAGGCTGGAAAAGTCGTCGCGGGAAAGCGAGTTGGGACTGCCGCCGCCAAAATGGACATGAGCGGCGCCGGCGTGAGGCGGGAGGGCGTCGGACCACAGGTCCAGCTCGCTCGTGAGGTGGCCGAGAAAGTCGGAGATCCGGTCGTAGCCGTTGGGCACGCTGGTGTGGCATCCGCAGTACCAGCACAGGCGTTCGCAGAAGGGGATGTGGACGTAGATCGAGAGGGGGTCGGTCGGTCGGATCGCGTCCAGCCAGTCCCTCGTCAGGGTGTCATCGGGAGCCGGCTGGAAGGCGAGGGCGGTGGGATAGCTCGTATAGCGCGGCAGGTTCCGGGAAGCATGGACCAGCAGCGATTCCGTCAACGCCGTCATCCCAGGGCCGCCTCCGCCGCGGCCAGGTCCCCGGCGGTGTTGATGTTGATAAAAGGGTCACCTCCCTCGACGGGCCAGTCCACGACGGCGCAGCCGACAGCCTCGCTCAAGCCGCGCAGGGACAGCCGTCCCTCTTCCGCCCGCCGCACCAGCGTGGGCACGACGGCGGTGCGCCACAGGGCGCAGATCGGATGCAGCCGTCCGTCGCGGGCGGCGACCGCGACTCCGACCTCAGAGGTCAGGGCCTGCTCCAGCCGATGGTGCAGGTCGTCCGGCAGGAAGGGCATGTCGCAGGCCAGGGTCAACACCCGGTCGGCGCCGGCCGCCGCCGCCCAGGACAAGGCAGAGAGCAGGCCCGCCAGCGGTCCTTCAATCCCCGGCGCATCCAGCACCACGGTCCCGTCGAAGCCGGCGACCTGTTTAGGGCTGCGCGCGACCAGGATGGAGGGCGCCGCGATGACGCGAGCGTGGGTCAGGGCGTGATCCAGCAGGCGGGCTCCGCCCAGCAGCCGGCGCGGCTTGTCGCCGCCGATCCGCCGGCCGGCTCCGCCCGCGAGGATTGCCACGACCAGGCCCATTCAGCGCATTCCGGGGCGCTGCGGAACCGGCGGGCGCGAGGCTGTACGGGCACCCGAGGCTCGCAGGGGAAGTGGCGGCGGCGCGGCCAGTCCCGCCGCGCCAGCGGCATTGCTTACCGTCGTCTCGAGATCCCGGACCAGGCCGTCGCGAATGGAATAGATCCAGCCATGGATCGACAGCGGCTGGCCCCGGCGCCAGGCGTCGGTGACAAAGGGGTTTCGCGACAGGGACCGCACCTGGGCCAGGACGTTCTTTTCGCAGATGAAGTTAACCCGGGTTTCGGGGTCCTGGATGGCGTCTAGATCGGTGTGATGATCTTCGCAGAGGCGCTGGACCCGCTGCATCCAGTGATCGAGGATTCCGTGGCGCTGCCCGTCCAGAACGGCGCGCACGCCGCCGCACCCATAGTGGCCGCAGACGATGATGTGGCGAACCTTCAGCGTCTCAAGGGCGAACTGGAGCACCGCCAGCAGGTTCATGTCCTGGGCCGGGGCGAGATTGGCGACGTTGCGATGGACAAACAGTTCGCCGGGTTGAAGGCCGACGATCTCATTGGCCGGAACCCGGCTGTCGGAACAGCCGATCCACAGATAGTCCGGCGCCTGTTGTTCCGAGAGCCGGCGAAAATACCCGGGATCAAGCCGGGTCCGGGTGGCCGCCCAGTCCAGGTTGTTGCGAAGCAGGGCCTCGATCATGACGCCGCCTCATAGCCTTCGGGATCCAGCAGGACGCCGCGGCGGGCCGCCAGCCGGATGCTCAGCGATCTGAGGTCCGCAGCCGTCAGACGAAGGCGGGCGATCGGCAGAACCACGGCGTTCTCCAGAGCGATGTGGCGGCGCTCATGCAGGGCGAAGTCCGTGAAAAGGAGTCGGCTCTCCCGATCCTGCCCCGGCGCCCGGCCGTCGGCGAGGGCCCGTTCCAGCGCGGCGATGAGGGTGCGGGCCCGGTGAAGGTCATCGTGGTGCTCGGCCGACAGCGCCCCCAGGACGGAGTCCAGTTCGTCGGCGGGCTGGCAGCGCCGCCGCAGCAGCGGAAACAGATCATCTTCCTCATCGATGACGTGCAGCGGCATATCATGGCGCAGAAAGGCCAGTATCTCGTGGGCCTCGTCGCCCAGCAGGACCGTCGCGTTGCCGACCCGTTCAATCAACTGGCACAGCTGGCGATGGCGATAGTGTTCCGCGAATAGCCAGTTGAGCGGTTCATGGATCAGTTCTGGCGGCAGCGGTTCGATCCCGGGACTCTGGCTCATTGGTCATGCGCTCCTTGCCCGGTCATCGGCCTAGAACCGATAGTCGAGGGCGGCCCAGACCTTGTCGCGGTCCGGGAATGCAGCCACGGCGCCGTCGAAATGGGCGCCCTTCAGCTCGAGGGCCCAGCGGGCGTCGAGCACCAGTCGCGCCGACACGTCGAGTTCACTGCCGTAGCGGGCTGAGCCGTCAGCGTCATGAATGTCGCGCCACGAGGCGGTAAGGGCGGCGCTGCGCCCCACCGGCGGATGAGCGACCGCATAGCTTAGCGTGGCAGAGACGTCGCGCAGACCGTCCCGGGGCGTGATCAGGAAGACGTCGGCCCAGCCCTGGAAGACATGCAGCGTGGCCAAGGGCGTTTGAAACGCCTGCGCGCCGTTTCCATCCAGCCGTTCCAGCGCCAGCGTCCCCGTCACGGGGCCGCGCTTCAGTCCCGCCGAGACCAGCCCATAGTCCAGGTCGAAGCGGGCGGGATTGGCCCCGTATTCGGACTGGCGGGCATACTCGACCGTGTAGAGCGCCGACCAGTCCGGCGACAGATTGCGGCTCCCCTCCAGTCGCGCGCCCCAGGTCGCTGAGGACTGGGCGGCGGCGTTGCTGAAATCCAGCAGATAGCCATAGGCCGTAACCTTGCCCACCGGGGTCGGGGCCTCGACGTTGATGAGATGACTGTCCGAGCGCCATTCGCCCACGGGACTATCGTCGCCGAACACCCTGTGGACCCGGTCGATCCAGGCATAGGTGACTGTGAGCGGCTCGAAGGCACGGGTCGTCACCTTGACGGCATCGAAGGTCTGCTCGTTCTGGCGGAAGCCGACATTGCCGACGAACCGGGCGTTGCCGAGCACAATGCGCTGCCGGCCCACAATCACTTCGGTGTCCGGCAAACCGGTCCAGGCGACCTGCAGCCTGTTGAGTTCGAACGCCTCGGGATCGGCCACCACGGGATAGGTCGGGGGGCCGTGGATGGTGTCGTTGTAGTCATCGACGAGAGCGACGACCGCCTCGCCCTCGACCAGTACACGGAAGCCGGACCGCTCCGGGCTCTGCCAACCGAAGCGCGCGCGCAGGGTCAGCGCCGTTGCGTCGTCGAGGCCGTCCTGGCTGACGCCTTCATAGCGCAGCCGGCTGTCGAACAGGATGTCGCCTGATCGGGTCGAGGCGGCGGCCGCCGCCGGCGCAGTGGGCGGGGCCGGAGTCTGTGCGCTTGCCATGGCCGGCGCCGCGATCGCGGCAAGCGCCACAAGGGTCATTTGACCTAAGGTCGGCATCTCAATGTCTCCGAACGATAGCGTAGGAGCGCCCCGGCGCTTTCAGCTTCGATTTCAGGATGGCCCGCACGCAGGCCAGCGCCGGATCGTCCGAGCCCTGGGCGGCCGAAATCAGTCGGGTCCAGCCCTGGTCGTCTGCGCCTTGGATGAAGCCCGAAATTTCACTCTGGACGAATTCGGCCAGACTGACTCCGGCCGTCGCGGCTGTCTGACGGGCCTGGACGGCCAGGGCCGGATCTGCCTCGTCCAGCCAAATCTCGAGGCGCGCTGTGACGGCGGCCTGGTCATTCAGCAGGTCGCCCAGGGACAAGGCCCCGGGGGCGACAACGCCGTCTTCGGTTACGCTGAGCGCGACGCCACATTCGCGGGCCTCGGCCGCAAGGCCGGAGACATAGCGGGCTGCGGCCGCGGTCCAAGCCCGGCTTTCCAGATGCAGTGCGATGCGTGGAAGGACATGTTCGAAAGGCAACCGGCGGCCCTCGATGCGACGGTCCAGCCGCAGGACATGCCAGCCGAAACGCGATCGCACGGGCTCGGACGCGGTCTCGCCGTCCTGCAACAGGTCCAGACCAGCCTCGACCTCGGTCGCGAGATCGCCGGGTGATAGCTGCCCCAGGGAGCCGCCGACGCCTTTGGAGGGGCAGTCCGAGAGCGTCTCGGCGAGATCCGCAAACCGGTGCGCATGCCATGCCAGTTCGGCGATTGCCGCGCTGGCCGCGTCGCGCGCCGATTGCCAGGCGGCTTCGTCGTCGCCCTTGGGTGCGAACAGAATATGGGAGGCCTGGGTCAGGGGCGGGGTGCGAAACCGTTCCGGCGCGCTGTCATACACCCGCTGACATTCCGCCTCGCCGGGCCGTTCGACCTCGATCTCGATGTCCAGAACGGCCCGGACCAGGGCTTCCTCCGGAGTCTCCTCGCGGCCGTCCTCATCCTGCTCCGCCCGGGGCGTCAGACCGAGCTGGTGCGCCCGGTCCAGCAACAGGGCCTTGATGGCGAGAGCATGGGCGGCCGCCATCCGCGCCGCTTCGGGGGTCGCGGCGGGATGGTTCTGGGCCTCCTCCGCGACCAGCCGCTCGGGCAGGGCCACCCCGTCGATGACGATGACCCCGCTCATTGGCCCAGGTCTCCGGCGCGACGAGCGAGCGGCATCCGGCGCTTGCTGCGGACCAGCTGCCAGCCGCGGCGATTCAGATACCACACCGGGGCCGAAAGCATGTGAACCAGCCGCGTAAACGGGAAGATCAACATGATGGTCAGGCCGAGGGTCAGGTGCGCCTTGAAGATCCAGTGGACGTCGGCGACGAAGCCGGCGCTGGCCGGATTCAGGGTGAAGATCCCCTGGGCCCAGGTCATGAATTTGATCATCTCGTGGCCATCGAGATGGCCCAGCGACAGAGGAATGGTGGCGAGGCCGAGACACAGCTGGGCCAGCAGGATGGCCAGGATGGCGGTGTCGCCGAAACTGGAAGTCTGGCGGATCCGTGGATCAAACACACGCCGGTGCAGCAGCAGCAGCCCGCCCACGAGGCATGCGGCACCGGCTACGCCACCGGCGACGATGGCCATCATCTGTTTGAAGCCATGGCTGACGCCGAGGAAGTCCCACACCGCGATCGGCGTGAGAAGTCCGACGAAATGGCCGGCGAAGATGGCGAGGATCCCGAGGTGGAACAGGACAGAGCCCAGCATCAACTGCTTGCGCCGCAGAAGCTGGGACGAGCCGGTGCGCCAGGTGAACTGCTCGCGATCGAAGCGCAGCACCGAGCCGATCACCAGGACCGCCATGGCGATATAGGGATAGACGCCGAAGACGATGAAATTCAGGTCCATGTGACGATCCTCAGGCGGCCGCGCCGGCGCGGC
>Ga0187842_1000967_pt1 | contig 13784 bp, 10 predicted proteins | sample SpaLakP09_SKY_41_FD_134514 | JGI IMG/M metagenome (GOLD analysis project Ga0187842, IMG submission 134514) | Oligotrophic lake water microbial communities from Sparkling Lake, Wisconsin, USA - SP09_SKY_41 | ecosystem: Environmental > Aquatic > Freshwater > Lake | place: USA: Sparkling Lake... | reverse complement strand
GCGTGGCCCAGTTGGACACAGTGCCGGCGGCCGAGCCGGCCTTGAGCAGCTTGTGTGATTTCTGATTCCGGTCGCCGTGACCGTTCGCCCGAGTTCGCTTCTTGGGTCGAGTGAATCTGTGTTCTTGTTTGCATGCGATGGAAAGGGCGGGCCGCGATGAGCGCTAGCCAACGGTTTGGGTCGGTCGACGCTTTGCGAGGCCTGGCGGTGGCGGCCATGCTGCTGGTCAACAACCCCGGCGATTGGGGTCATGTCTACGCGCCGCTCGAGCATTCGGCTTGGCATGGCTGCACGCCCACCGACCTGATCTTTCCTTTCTTCCTCTTCATCGTCGGCGTCTCGCTGGCCTTGGCTCTTGGCCCGCGTGTCGATGCGCAAGCGCCGCTGGCGCCGCTGCGCCGCACGGTGCTGATCCGTGCCCTGCGCATCCTGGCCCTGGGTCTGGTGCTGCACCTCTTGGCCTGGTGGCTGATGGGCAAGCCCGAGCTGCGCATCCCTGGCGTGCTGCAGCGCATTGCCATCTGCTTTGCCGTGACGGGCCTCGTCGTTCTCCACCTGCGCCGCCAGGCTCAGCTGTGGTGGCTCTTGGCCGCGCTGCTGCTGGGCTATGGCGCGCTGCTGGCCTGGGGCGGCAGCCTCGACAAGGTGGGCAATATCGCCTCGCGCTGGGACGCCGCCTTGTTCGGTCGCTTTGGCTATGAGTGGAATGCGGCTACCGGCCTGGGTCACGATCCGGAAGGCTTGGTCAGCACCCTCGGCGCGCTGGCCACCAGCCTGCTGGGCCTGCAAGCCGGCCAGTACCTGCGCCGCGCCCAGCGGCAAAGCCTCTGGCTGCTTGGTCTGGGTAGTGCTTGTCTGGGCCTGTTGGTGGCTGAGTTCCAGCCGCTCAACAAGCAACTCTGGACCCCGAGCTTCGTGCTCTGGACCGGCGGCCTTGGCACATTGGCCCTGGCCCTGGCCCACCGCCTGATCGACCAAGCCGGCTGGCCGGCGCTGGGCCGCAGCTTCGGCGTCAACGCCATCGCTGCTTACGCCGGCGCCTGGATGTGCACGGTGGTACTCGAAGGCTTCGGCTTGATGGCCCCGCTCTACGCCGGCGCCTTCGGCTGGATCGGCCGCCTGGCCGGGCCGTTCAACGCCTCACTGGCGTTTGCCATCGCCTTCGTGGCGATGTGGGCGCTGATCGTCCGCGTTCTGGACGCGCGCCGGATCTATATCAAGGTCTGAGCGCCTGTTCTTGTCGCCGGACGGCGGGTCTGAGAACCACGCGGTCGGTTCGGCCTACGGGTTTGTGGCAATTACCTGAATCCCATCGGGTATTAAATTGGTATTCGAAATAGGCGATTTGGACTCTTCCTGGTATTTGCGTGATGCAGTGTCAGAAAGGGGAAAGATCTGGTCGGGTCTCGCCCGGCATTCAAGTCGTTCCTGAGCGACAGCTTCGCTTGATTGAGGTTTGTGCGCAGGTCCCGCCCGAAGTTTTCTTCGGTCGTGGCCTTGTTGCCGCGGCCGATCGAGCCCCGCGTTTCCAGCAGTTCCAGCAGTAGCAGTTCCAGCAGTAGCAGTACAGCTTTGCAGTTCCGCGTCTGCGCCCTGAGCCGCCCTGGATGGGTCCGGCCCTTGGGCATGGACCCCAGCAACCGAGCGAATTCGCCGGAGGGAGACCATGGAAGAACTCGTTGCGCCGGGCGATTTCGCCTTGCTGCGCCATCCGCTGCTGCCACTGGGGCAGTTCGAGGATTGGTGCCGGAGCTCGGATCGCGAGCAATACATCCTGGATCAATGCGCGCTGCCCTTGGTGGACGAAGCCTTGTATGTGTCCAGCCCGTCTTTGCATGCGCGCTTGCTGGATCTGCGCCAAGGAACGGGCGATGTCAGCCGAAGTGCCAGCGAACGCAAGAAGCTGATCGCCAGCCTGGCTCGCTTCGTGAGCCGAGCGGCCTATCGCTGCACGCCGTTTGGCCTGTTTGCTCAGGTGCAACTGGCTCGCATCAGCGCCGAGGCGCCCGGGGTCGCCGATTCCGGCCCTGCCGCGCCGGCGCTGCGCCGGGGTATTCATCTGGACAGCGGCGTCGAGGCTTGGCTGATCGAAGCGGCCTTGCAAGACCGGAGCTGGCGGGAAGCCCTGCGTTGGCAGTTCAGCAACACGGCCTTCCGCTGCGGTGCCCACCTGAGTTACGTCGACTGGGTGTACCAGGCCAATCGTCAGCGCAGCTATCGGGCCGTAGAACTGGCTCACAGCGAAGCACTGGCGCTTTTGCAGCGGCTGGCTCAGTCGCCGCGCAGCTTTGCCGATTTGCGGGAGGAGCTCGCTTTAGGCTTGGAGGTCGACGCCGCCGATGCCGCTGAGTTTCTGCATCAGCTGATCGAGCGCCGTTTGATCCTGCCCCTGCTGGCGCCGACGGCCAGCAATGCCTGCAGCCTGGACCAGGCGCTGGCCCAGTCGCCGGACCATCCTGCCCTGCTGCCCTTGCGCCAGATCCAGCGGCAGCTGCACGAGCTGCGTGCGCAGGCGGACAGCTCGGCCTCACTGGTCGGGGCCTATCAGGCCTTGCGGGCCACGATCGAGGGTCAGATCGGCCCGGAGGATCTCAGTCGCGGCGTGCTGCAGATCGACACCTTGGATGCGCGCCCGGCCCGGGTCGCCCCGGCTCTGGCCGCCGATCTGGTGCGGCGCTTGCAACTGCTGATGCGCCACACGGCAAGGCCCTCGTCGGTGCAGCAGGACTACAAGCGCTTGTTCCGCGAGCGTTTCGAGGATCGCGAGGTCAATCTCGCCTTCGCCCTGCATCCGGAGCTGGGCCTTGCTTATCCGAACCGTGGTGCTCTGGCTTCGCCACTGCTGCAGGGCTTGCGCCTGGGTGGTGCAAGTCCCGGCGAAGGCGGCGCCGTGCAAGCACCGCTGCTGGCCTTCGAGCGCCTGGTGCTGAGCCGGCTGTTTGCCCAGGGGCCGGGTGCTGCTTGCATCACCCTGTCGCGTGCGGATTTGCAAAGCCTGGGCGAACCTGCGTCCTTGAGCCTGCCCGAGGGCGTTTACGCCCAGTTGGGCGTGTTGCCGACGGCGCCTGGCCAGGCACCACAGTTCGAGTTGCGCGGCATGGGTGGGCGCAATGGCCTGGAGCTGATCGCTCGTTTCTGCCACCTGAGCCCCGAGCTCAGCGAGGCCGCCTCCCACTACGCTCGCGAGCATCGTGACGAGAACCCCGACTGCATTTACGCGGAGCTGATCCACCACCCGCAGGATCGCCTGCTCAACATCCTGCGGCGGCCCTCGCTGGCCAGCCACGAATTGGTGTTCGCGGGCAGCAGCGACCGGCCGCGCGAGCAGCAGCTGTGGCTCTCGGATCTGAGCATTCAGCTGCTCGGTGATCGATTTGTGCTGCGTGAACTGCGCAGTGGGCGCCGGGTCATCCCGCGCCTCAGCAGCGCCCACAACTACCATGCGCGCCAGCTTGGCGCCTACGAGTTCTTGGCTGGATTGCAGGATGAGGACGGGCCCTGGCTGGGCTTTGCCTGGCCGGCCGCTGTCCAACACCTGCCGTGGCTGCCACGCTTGGAGTTCGAGGGTGTGATCCTGGCGCGAGCACGCTGCCTGCTTGATGCCAAGCAGATCGCGGCCTTGAATCAAGCCGTGGTGGAAGGTGGCTTGAGCCCCTGGCGAGAGGCTCTGAATTTGCCCCGCTTTGTCACCTGGGATCAGCACGACAACCATCTGCCGGTGGATTTGGACAACCCGGCTTCGGTCAGCCTGCTGCTCGATGACATCATCAAATTGCCGCAAGTGGCCTTGCATGAATGCCTGGCCCTGAACACGGCGGCTGCGCAGCAGGAGTTTGGCCAGCGCAGCCAGGAATGGGTGCTGCCGCTGCGCCGGCCGCGGCAAGCGAAGACCCGCCGTGCCCAGCCTTGGAACCCGGAACGTGCCGGTCTGCAGGGCGAGGGTGAACGCCGCCCAATCTTGGAGGACTGGGTCTATCTGCGCCTTTACACCGGTGCCGGTTATGCCGACCGGGTGTTGCGCGAATGGGTGGCGCCCTGCTTGCGTCAACTGCAGACGCAAGGGCTGATCAAGACGTGGTTCTTCGTCCGCTATCAGGACAGTTTTGAGCACCTGCGCTTGCGTCTGCAAGGCCGAGATCGCGCGGCCCTGATCCTGGCGCACGAGCAATTGCTGGCGTGCTTGGCCGACGCACAGCGTGCCGGCCTGCTCTGGCGCGTGCAGGGCGACGACTACCTGCCGGAGTCGCAGCGCTATGGCGGCCCGCATGGCCTGCGGCTGTGCGAGCAGCTGTTCGCCATCGATTCCGACGATGCTCTGGCCCTGCTCGATCTGGAGGCTGTCGCGACCGAGACCGACCCGGACGGTGCATCACCGCGCTGGCTGTTCGCTCTGGCCTCGGTCGATGCCTATGCCCGATTGCTGAGCCCGGAACCGCAGCAGCGCGAAGCACTGCTCGACACCTTGTCCCGGCAGTTCCTGGAAGAACAATCCGGTGCCAGTGGCCGCTCGGCCGCTCTCGTGGCCATCGGCGCACGCTTCCGCGAGTTCCGCCGTGAACTGGAAGGTTTGCAGAGGGGCCAGGGCCACCTGGGCGCCTGGCAGCAGCAGCTGCAGCGCAGTGAGCCGCGTCGGCTGGCGCTGTTGGCTGAGTTGAATGTGCATTTATCGGCTCTACCCGGGGTGCAGCGTGAGAGCGTGATGCACAGCCTGCTCCATATGCATTGCAACCGGTTGGCGCCGAGCGAGCCACGCCGCCACGAGACCCTGCTGTACGACTTTGCCCGTCGCCTGGAGCGGGCCCGTCAGGCGCGCCGTCCTGTGGCGCAAGGGAGCGATGCATGAAGGCCGAAGCGAGCCCATTAGGGCGGCTGATCGCAGCCCTGCGGACGCGCCTGCTGCAGCGACTGGAACAGCCCTGGACGGATGCCAGCTATGCCTGCGGCGCCGCCGGTCAGCTGCTTTGCCTGGCCGCCCTGGCCGCGCGCGCGGCGCCCGATACGCGCATCGCAGCCGATTGGATGGCCGAGGCGTTGATGCGTTTGCTGGAGTTGCTACCGCGCTATCCGCACGGACTGTTCCAGGGTGCTCAAGGCCTGCTTTTCGCAGCTCTGGAGCTGGACCGGGCTTACGGCTTGGGCATGGCCGAGGATGCGGCCCAAGAGGCCGACGAGCATCTTCTGGACGGTTTGCGACATGACCGCGATCTGCCCGAGCACTTTGACGTCATCAGCGGCCTCGCCGGCTTGCTCATTTATGCAGCCTACCGTGAGCGCCAGGGCAGCCGGTTGCCTTTGGTCGCAGCCTGTCTGGCCCGGCTGAGCAGCCGGGCTACGCGAGTTCAGACCGCGGCCGGCGAGGAAGTCTTCTGGTTCACCCCGCCGGCCTGGATTCGCGGCTTTCCCATGGGTGACGCGCATCCGACCGGCTGCACCGATCTGGGCCTGGCCCACGGCCAGGCCGGTGTGCTGGCGGCATTGGCTTTTGCTGTGGCCAGCGGCCGCAGCGGACAGGGCGAAGCGCGAGGTTTGCTGCATGGCGCACTGCGCCACCTGCGCCGTCATGAGTCACAAGACGGGCGCTCACATTTCGGCGCCGCGGTCGAAGCCCCTGGCTTGACCCGCTGCGCCTGGTGCTATGGCGATCTGGGCACGGCGGCGGCCTTGCAACTGTCCGCCTTGGCCCTCGACGAACCCGCGCTGGAAGCCTGGGCCCAGCGCCTGCTGCAGACCCTGAGCCAGCGGCCCTTGTTGGGCCTGGGCTTTGTCGACGCCTGGCTCTGCCATGGCAGCGTGGGTTCAGCCTGGTTGCTGCGCCAGCTGGCGCCGGGCCAAGAGGAGTTGGCGGGCCGCTTCGAGCAGTGTCATCCGCTGGACGGTGAAGCCGGTCTGTTGACGCTGCTGGAACAGGATCCTGACCCCAATCTCAGTCTGCTGGAGGGCTATGCCGGTCTTGCTCTGGTCCTCGAGGAGCAAGGCAGCGGTCCATTGGCGCTGCCCTGGAGCCTGCCCTTTCTGGCCGGCCAAAGGGCTTTGTGGATGGGTGACGCCCGAGCGTGGGACCCGGCCGTGGCTGAGCCGGACACAGCAATGACTTGAATTCGTCTGATGCACCCGATGGCTCGGCCGGGCCTGACGGTGCAGCAGCGACGGCGGCCTTGGCCGCGACCGGGGCTGCACGGAGCCCGGGGCGCGAAGAGGAGCCGCCTTGGGGTTGCCGTGAACAGCCCTGCACTTCGTTTGCGGCCAATGCCGGCCGCATTCCAACTCGACAAGGAAACTCCATGAGCAAATCAGATCGACTGAAGCTGAGCACCACCTCGGTGCGCAGTCTGTCGCCCGCCGAAGTCGACCAGGTGGTCGGCGCTGATGGCGGCCCGACAGGCAACACCTCGCTGTCCAACGCCTACTGCGGCCCGTGCCCGAGCAACGATCCGTGCCGGACCAACACCTGCCCGCCGCCGGTCTCGGCCACCTGCCCTCCGGCGCACACGACGGCTTGCCCACCTTGGGCCACCAAAGGCTGGTGCGTGTGAGTGAGTGCGGGTCTCTTGACGAGGCCTGCCTTGGCGACCTGTAACCCGGGCGGCCAGCCGGCCGCTCAACAAGCAATCCCATCAAGACCATGAAGAAAATCGACAAACTCCATCTGGCCACCACCTCGGTGCGTCAGCTCAGCCAAGCCGAGCTCAGCGATGTGGCTGGCGGCTACACCTCGATCGCTGCCTGTGGCGACGATCCGACCAACCGCCCCTGCATCACGGTCAATGCCGCGACTGGCTGCCCAACCGGCGTGCCTCAGACGCAGGGCTGCCCGCCGGCCAGCGCGAATTGCGTCAGCAATGCCTGCCCGCCGGCGTCCCGCACGCCGCGTTGTGGTGGCGCCAACAGCGATCTGTGCTGAAGCCCTGATCGCGCGGGTCCGGCGGCGGCGCTGAGTCGCCCCGGACCTGCGAGGTCGGCCCGAAAGGCTCTGTCCTTTCGGGCTTTGAACCTTGCCGGAGTGATTCGCATGCAGTTCCGTCAAGCCGCTTTGGATCATCAGCGTCATGGCCATGGTCAGGGGCGTGTTTTGCTGCGCAGCCCACGCAGCTTTTGGTTGATCTCGATGGCTTCTCTGGCCCTGGGGCTGGGCGTGCTGCTGATGCTGTTTTTCGTCAGCTACACCCAGCGAGCTCGGGTCAGTGGCCATTTGGTGCCGGACCGAGGTCTGGTCAACCTCGCCGCTTTGCAGCCGGGATTGGTGGCCGAGGCCTTGGTGGGCGAGGGCGCTGCGGTGCGCCGGGGCCAGGCCTTGTTTCGTCTGCGTGTCGAGCGTCCGGCCGAGGCCGGCGACCTGGCACAGGGCGCGGTGCGCAGCCTGGAGCAGCAGCGTGGCAGCCTGCAGGCCGAGCTGCTTCGCCTGGATGCATTGGCCGTCACCCAGGGTGAAGCCTTGCGCCAGAAGCGCCGCGAACTCATGGCGGAGTTGCCGCGCGCTCAGGCTGAACAATTGCTGCTGCGGCGCCGCCTTCAGTCGGCGCAAGAAGCATTGGCGCGCTTTGAGGCCTTGCAGGGCACGGGCTTCGCGTCGGGTCTGCAGGTGCAGCAGCGTGCCGACGAGGTGCTGGATCAGCAGGCTCGCTTGGCTGCCTTGGAACGCAATGAACGTGAGATTCGCAACCAGCTGGTGGCCGCGGAGTCGGAACTGCGCGCCCAGGGGCTGCGCGATGGCAGCCCACGGGCTTTGGCTGAGCGTCAGCTGGCGGCTTTGCAACAAGAGCTGGCCGAAGCCCAGGGACGGCATGAATGGCAGCTGCGTGCGCCGGTGGACGGTGTGCTGACTTCGCTGCAGGCTCATGCCGGACAGACGGTGGTGGCCGGCCAGGTGTTGGCGCTCTTGTTGCCGGCTGGCGCTGCTCTGCAGGCGCAGCTGCAGCTGCCATCAAGTGCGGCGGCTTTCGTGCGGCCCGGGCAAAAAGTGGCCCTGCGCTATGCCGCCTTCCCGTATCAAAAGTTTGGCCAGCATGAGGGCGTGGTGCAGGAGGTTTCGCGGGCGGCCCTGCTGGCTCAAGTGGGCAGCAGCAGTGCGGGTGAGCGCAGCTACCGCGTGCTGGTTCGACCCTTGAGTCAGACGGTGATGGCCTATGGCCAGCCGGTGGCCTTGCAAGCCGATATGCAGGTGGAGGCCGACGTGATGCTCAGCGAGCGGCGTCTGATCGAATGGATCTTCGAGCCCATGTTGGCGCTGAAAGGGCGGCTATGAGCCTGATGCAAGGTTTGCAGTTCGGCTTCGGGGCGCGTCTGCCCATGGTGCAACAGACGGAAACGGCTGAGTGTGGTCTGGCCTGTCTCGCCATGATCAGCAGCTACCACGGGCAATGGCAGGAGCTGCCCGATCTGCGCCAGCGTCTCCAGGCCTCGGCCAAGGGCATGACGCTGAAACAGCTGATCGGCTTCGCAGACGAACTGGGTTTCGCAGCGCGGGCGGTGCAGTTGGAATTGGAGGATCTCGGGCAGCTGCAGATGCCTTGCATCCTGCATTGGGACATGAACCATTTCGTGGTGCTGCGCCGGGTCGGCGCGCGCCGCCTCACGGTCCACGACCCGGCCTATGGCGTGCGTAAGCTGAGTCTGGCCGAGGCCTCTCGGCATTTCACCGGCGTGGCGCTGGAGCTCTCGCCCATGCCCAGCTTCGAGCGCAACGAGCCCAAGCCGGCAGTCGGCTTGGGCCAGTTGGTCGGGCAAGTCACTGGGCTCAAGCGTTCGCTGGCCCAGGTGCTGATGTTGTCCCTGGCCCTGGAGCTCCTGGCCGTGGTGACGCCGTTCTTCCAGCAATGGGTGCTGGACTGCGTGATCGTCCAGCAGGACATGGATCTGTTGCAGGTGCTTGCGCTCGGCTTCTTCCTGCTGATGGTGCTGCAGCTCTTGATCAGCACCATGCGCAGTTGGATGGTCATTTACTTCTCCACCCAGCTGAACTTGCAGTGGGCATCTGGCGTGCTGAGCAAGTTGTTGCGCCTGCCCATGGACTACTTCATGCGGCGTCATCTGGGCGATGTGATGTCGCGTTTCGGCGCCATTCAAAACATCCGTCAGACCCTGACAGCGGCCGCTTTGAATGCCGCACTGGACGGGCTGATGGCCGGCGTGGCTTTCGCGATGATGTTGGTCTACAGCGTCCAGCTGGCGCTGGTGACCTTGAGCGCCTTGCTCATCTATGTGCTGATTCGCGTGCTTTCCTATGCGCCATTTCGGCGGGCCAACGAAGAGCAAATTGTTCATGCGGCGCGTCAAGACAGCCATCTGCTCGAGTCGGTGCGCGGCGTGCAGTCGATCAAACTTTTCAATCGCGAGGACGAGCGGCGCGCCCACTGGCTGAACCTGTTGGTCAACACCAGCAACCGGGAACTTGCGACTCAGCGGCTGACGACGCTGTACCAATCCGCCAATGCGCTGGTGTTCGGCGTCGAGAACATCGCGGTGATCTACCTCGGTGCGAAGCTGGTGATGCGCGGAGAGTTGTCCATAGGCATGAGCTTTGCCTATGCCGCCTACAAGCTGCAGTTCAGCGGCCGCATCAGCGCTTTGGTCGATCTGGCCTTCCAGGTGCGCATGCTGCGCATCCAGCGTGAGCGACTGGCTGACATTGTGCTCAGCGAACCGGAACTTTCGGGCGGCAGTGGTTTGCCTGCAGCGACCGTGCCCGATATCGAACTGCGTGAGGTGCGATTCCGCTACGGTGCCAATGAGCCCTGGGTGCTGGATGGCATCAGTCTTCGCGTTGCCGCCGGCGAGTCGGTAGCTATTGTGGGCCCCTCGGGCTGCGGCAAGACCACCCTGCTGAAGATCATGCTGGGTCTGCTGACGCCGACCGAGGGCGAGATTCTGGTGATGGGTCGGCCGCTCTCGGCCATCGGCCTGCGAGCCTGGCGCGATTGTCTCGGTGCGGTCATGCAGGACGATCAACTGTTTGCCGGCACGATCGCTGAGAACATCGCGTTTGGGGCAGCTGATGTCGATATGGAGCGTGTGCGACTGTGTGCCCGCATGGCGGCCGTGGATGAAGATGTGCTGGCCATGCCCATGGCCTGGCAAACCCTGATCGGCGACATGGGGGCGGCGATTTCCGGCGGGCAGAAGCAGCGCCTTTTGTTGGCGCGCGCCTTGTACAAGCAACCTCGAATCCTGTTTCTTGACGAGGCGACCAGCCACCTCGATGCCAAGCGCGAGCAGGAGGTCAATGACTCAATCCGTTCGCTCCAGCTGACGCGGGTGGTGATCGCGCATCGCCAAGAGACCATCGCCATGGCGGGGCGCGTGATTGAGCTGCAGGCGCAGAAGCTGCCTGTCTTGCGCTAGTGCGGTCGCCTGTTGTGGCCTGAGCGGGCGCTGACTGCTCGATCAATGCGTGTGGAGCGTTCGCACCGTCTCGCGCGCGGCTGGCCAACTCGAAGCCGACCCGTGGTGAACCGAGCACTCGAGATCCTGGCTGGCATTCGCTGTCGCTCTTGCAGCCTTGGGTCTCGTCCTGGTGAGCGAGTTGGATCGGCGCAGGAGCAAGGTTATGGTCAAGGAATGAGGCCTGATGCCTGAGCAGACCTTGCCGGCTTGATGGCGGAGGCGGTGGAATCTGCTCTCGGTGCTGGCTCCTCGGAGTTCAGATCACGCGCCAATCGCAGGCCAAAGAACACATAGCTGGCCTCCGGCATCTCGGAGTTGCGGTGCTGGGGGCGCAGCTGCTTCTGTTCATTGAACCAGGAGCCGCCGCGGAGCACGTGCTTGACCGGTTCCGCGCCACTCGACCGCGCTCGGGCGTCGAAGGCGGCCCCTTGGTAGCTCTCGTGAAAGGCGTCCTCGACCCATTCCCAGACATTGCCCTGCATGTCGTGCAGACCGAACCGATTCGGTGCCTTGAGACCCACAGGGTGTACCTGGCCCCGGCTGTTCTTGCTGAACCAAGCGCTGCGGTGGAGCCGCTCGGATTCGACCTCGGGGGTGCCGGGGCCGCTGCTGCTGAGTTGTGCGGCGTACTCCCATTCAGCTTCGCTGGGGAGTCGAAACTTCAGTCCGGTCTTTTCGTTGAGCCGATGAACAAAGGTTTTGGCATCGTTCCAGCTGATGCGCTCCACGGGGCAATGATTGCCGCAAGAGGTGTTGGCGCTGGGGTTGCTGCCCATGACGGCCTTCCATTCGCCCTGAGTCACCTCGTACTTGCCCAGCAAGAAGCTGGGGACGGAGACCGTGCGAATCGGCTGCTCTGACGAGTGGTTGTTGCTGCCCATCTTGAAGCTGCCGCCTGGCACCTTGATCATCGCTGGGCAGAACTCGCAGTCTTTGCTGGCCTGCGCCGACTTTACGGTCGAAGAGGGCGGCGGGCCCGATTTGTCCGTGAGCAACTGGCGAGCAAGGGCTTCGGCCTGCGCAGAGCGGGCGGCAACCGCCTCGGGTGTGTTCTGAGACTTGTCCGGTTTGGTCGCTTCGCCTTGAGCCGCCAGTCGCGCGATGCGTGCGGTTTCTTGTTTTGCCAACAAGCATTCGGCGAGAACCTGTATGCGCGCTTCGATGCTGACGTCTTCTTCGACGGCGGGGTAGCTGATGCCGGGAATGTAGGAGCAATTGGTCGACCCCGGCGACGAACCTGAAGTGCAGACGGTGCGGCCCGGCGTGGTCAGTGCTGGCGTGATCACCCGCATTTGGGGCTTCACCATTTCGAGGCTGTAGGCTTTGCAAGCTTCAATATCCTGAGACTCGACGCCCAAACCATGGCCCGCGCCGGAAGGAAGAGTGGAACAGCCTGCCGTCAGCAGCAGAGGCAGCAGTGCCATCGCCATGGATGCAAATTTCATGGTTTTCTCTGAAAGCATGTCAGATGGCCGAAAACTGCTGCGACCGAAGTCCTGATCATAGGTATTGAAATACTCTTTGCGGCAGGCCCGGCCGATACTGCTTGCTAAGTACTGGTATTCGCTGCTTCGCGCGCGAAATCATGCGCGCGCCCAGATTTTCTCGGGTTTGAATGAATGCTCCATCAATGGCGTGCTACCTGTCATTGACCTGGCTGATCTTGGTATTCCGCTCGCGCCCCGCTTGCTCAAAACACTCGATAAAACCAATTAAAAACCAGTGGTGTGCTTGCTTGCGAGAGTATCGAGAGTCACCTTGCGCTGGGCGCGCTCGAGCGCTTTTCCTATGGCGTTGAGCGGGGTGCGAACATGTAGTTTTGACCGGGAGCCGTTGGTGTGCTTGCGCGCGATGAAGCATGGCGAGGAGAAACCCCTGGAAATGCTTTGCCTCAGCCCTTTGGCAGCTCAGCTCGCCCTATCATGGCAGTCTCGAAAAAGTGGCGAAATCGGCAATCGCAGGAAATCGCTGGCGACCCTTATGAGGTGACGGCCATGAGTTTTTCTGTGGGCCTTGATTTCGTTGCGTTTGCGTTGAGCATCAAGGGTATGTGTCATGAAGAACAAGAGAATTGCCATCATCGGCGGCGGCACGGCCGGATGGTTGGCCGCCAACCATCTCGGTCGTGAGTTGCAGGCCGATCCCGAGATTGAGATCACGCTGATCGAATCGGAAGATGTGCCCATCATTGGGGTGGGGGAGGGCACGGTGCCTTTTATCAAGACCTCGATGCAGAAGTTCGGCATCAGCGAAGCCGATTTGATCTTGTCTTGCGAGACCACGTTCAAGTACGGCATCAAGTTTCAGAACTGGATGGATGCCGGCAAGCCTGGCGCGGAGCATTTCTATTACCACCCCTTTGCTTCACCGTATCCGGGCGGCGTGGATGTCACGCCGCATTGGCTGTCGGAGCCGGTTCGCCCGTTCACTGATGTGTCGAGCAGCACCCGCCTGGCGGAGGCGATGCGCTCACCCAAGCGGATCGAATCGCCTGCCTACGAGGGCGCGGTGGACTACGCCTATCACGTCAACGCGCACAAGTTCGCCGCCCTGCTGTCTCGCAATGCCATGCAGCGCTTTGGGGTTCAACATCTTCGCGCCACTGTGGTGGGTGCCGAGCGCGCCCCCGATGGCGATATCGAAGTGCTGATCACCAAGTCCGGTGAACGCTTGGTCTTTGATTTTTTTGTCGACTGCAGCGGCTTCGCGTCCTTGCTGACACAGGGGGCGCTGAAGGTGCCCTTCGTGGACAAGTCTCACCAGATACTGACTGACACGGCGCTTGTGCAGCAGGTGCCGCTGAAAGCCGGTGCTGAGATTCCCCCGTACACCCTGGCTACCGCGCATGCGGCCGGCTGGATCTGGGACATCCCCGTCACTGAGCGTCGCGGCACAGGCTTTGTCTACGCCAGTGCCTATATGAGCCATGAGGAGGCGGTCACGTCCTTCGCCCGCTATCTTGGCGTGCCCGCTGACAGCTTTGCACCGCGCCAGATAGCCATGAAGATCGGCTATCGCAAACAGAGCTGGACACAGAACTGCATGGCTTTGGGCCTGGCCCAGGGTTTTGTCGAGCCGCTTGAGGCGACTTCGATTCTGCTGACTGACTTTGCCGCGGGGCTTCTTGCGCGCAACTTCCCTCGTTTCGGCAGCGACGCCCCTCCCTTGCGGGATCATGTCAATGATGCGCTGACCTATGCCTGGGAGCGCATCATCGATTTCGTGCAGCTGCACTATCACATCTCCGATCGCAGCGACTCCGAGTTCTGGCGTGACAACCGCCAGGCTTGCCATCTGTCGGATGTGCTGCGCGGACGCCTCGCCAAATGGTCGGCCGGTCATCCGCATCAGACGGATTTCTTCAGCCGCTTCGATCTGTTCAGTGTGGAGAACTATCTGTACGT
>Ga0187842_1000963_pt1 | contig 13828 bp, 7 predicted proteins | sample SpaLakP09_SKY_41_FD_134514 | JGI IMG/M metagenome (GOLD analysis project Ga0187842, IMG submission 134514) | Oligotrophic lake water microbial communities from Sparkling Lake, Wisconsin, USA - SP09_SKY_41 | ecosystem: Environmental > Aquatic > Freshwater > Lake | place: USA: Sparkling Lake... | reverse complement strand
GTTGAAGTTGAAGGCGAAGGCGCTCACCAGCAGCGGCGCCAGCGGCTTGATGATCAGCGGCGCGGTGATCTTGAAGAAGTTGGTCGCCGGAGAAGCGCCGGCCAGCGCCGAGGCTTCGTAGAGGTCCGCGGGAATCGACTTCAGCAGGCCCGAGCACAGGATCATCACGTAGGGGTAGCCCAGCCAGACGTTGACGATGACGAGCATGGTCTTGGCCAGGAACGGGTCGGCAAACCACGCCGGCTTGACGCCGAACAGCGCGTCCAGGATGGCGTTGATTTCGCCGAAGTTTTGGTTGAACAAGCCCTTGAACACGAGGATGGAGATGAAGCCGGCACCGCATACGGCAGGAACAGCAGCGTGCGGTAGGTGGTGCGGTACTTCATGCCCTCCCAGTTCAGCATCACGGCGAACAGCATGCCGATGGCCGTGGCGAAGATGACGGTCAGCGCCGAGAACACCACCGTCCACGAGAAGATGGACAGGAAGGGGCCGCGGAACTCGGCGTCGAACAGCATGCGGGTGTAGTTGGCCACGCCGATGAAGGCCTTGAAGCCGGGCTGCAGGACTTCGCCGCTGGTCGATTCGAAGAAGCCGGTGTCGCGGTTGGCCTTGAAGACGGCGCCGTCGGCGTTGCGCGTGAGGCTCTGGTCGGCGTTGGCGGTCCACTGCGGCTTGATGGGGCCGAACTCGCGCAGGCCGAGGTAGCGCAGCTCGCTCTTGTCGGGCAGCACCAGCACCAGCTTGGCGAGCGCGTCGCGGTGCTTGATGAGATCGGGCAAGGGCAGGGCGGCGTCTGCTGGCGCCGTGGCAGCGTCTGCCGCCGCGACATCGATGCGCAGCTCCTTGCCGGCACGCAGCGCCAGCGATGGCGACACCCAGCGTGGCGCCGCTTCGCTGTCAGCCTTCAGCACCAGCCGGTACTCGGCGCCGCTGGCATGCAGGCTGTAAGCCAGCACCTGATCTTCCACCGCGTCGTGCTGCTCCAGCAAATACTCGCGCACGCGGCTCTCGCTGAGCAGGTGGGTGCTGGAGTAATTCGTGAAGCCGATCTGCGCCGTGTAGACCAGCGGGAAGGCGATGAACACCAGCATGCCGGCCACGCCTGGGAACAGGTAGCGCCAGGCAAAGCCGCCACGGCTGAGGTAGATGTAGAAGCCTGCCGTGAACAGCGTCAGCAGCCCCACGGCCCACGCCGCCTGGCCGGTCGAGTAGACGACGAAGACGAAGTAGAGCGCGGCGAGCATGGCGGCCACGGCCAGCGGCCAGTGCAGCCACTTCGACAACTTCTCGGTGAAGGTGGCCGGCAGCGTCGAATAGGCGCCTTGGCCGAGGGAGGAGGACAAGGCAGTCATTTGTTCAGCAGCATCCGTGCAGCGGCGCCGTCGAGCGCGTCCTTCGGGGATTGCAGTCCGTTGGTGATGGCCTCCAGCGCCGCGTCCATCGCGGTCCAGAAGCGGCCGACCTCGGGGATGTTGGGGATAGGCGCGCCGTTGCGGGCGTTGGTCATGCTGGCCGCGATCAGCGGGTTGACCGACAGCTCGGCGTAGAAGGCCTTGTTGGCGGGCACGCCGATGGGGACGTCGGCGTCCAGCACCTTCAAGGCTGCAGGTCGCATCAGGTGGTTCTCGATGAACTCCTTGGCGATGTCCTTGTTCTTGCTGGGCGCCGAGATCATGCAGCCCAGCACGCCGACGAAGCTCTTGCTGGGCTTGCCGGCAACGACCGCCGGGATACCGGCCACGCCGATGTCGATCTTGGCGCGCTTGGCGTTGTCCCAGGCCCAGGGGCCGGAGATCATCATGGCCACGTCGCCGCGGGCAAAAGCCGCCTCCATCTCCGAGTAGCGCGCGCCCTTGGGCATGTGGCCGTCCTTGATGAGGCGCTCGATCATCTGCGCGCCGGCCAGCGCACCGGCGTTGTTGACATCGACCTTGCTGGCGTCGAAATCGCCCTGTGCATCACGGCCGAAGATGACGCCGCCCGCGCCGGCAATCATGGGCCAGCTGAAGAAGCTCTTGTTGTAGTCCCACAGCACAGCGCTCTTGCCCTGCGCCTTGAGCTTCTTGTCGATGGCGATCACGTCGTCCCAGGTCGCGGGTGGCGTGGGCACCAAAGCCTTGTTGTAGATGAGTCCGGTCGTCTCGATGGCGATGGGGTAGCCCCAGATGCGGCCGCGGTAGCTCAGGGCTTGCCAGGCGGTCTCCTCGGACTCGGCCTTGAGCCGCGCCGACGGCCGCAGCGGCGTCAGCAGCCCGGCCTTGGCCCATTCGCCAACGCGGTCGTGCGGCCAGCAGAAGATGTCCGGCCCCTTGCCGGCGCCGGCGGCCTGCTGGAACTTGTCGGTCGGGTCGACCGGGTGCTCGACAACGACCTTGACGCCCGAGACTTTCTCAAACGCGTTGCCGACCTGCTGCAAGCCGTTGTAGGCCTTGTCGCCGTTGATCCAGACGAGCAGCTTGGGCGTCTCTGCCATCGCTGGCGCTGCCGCAAGCGCGGCGACCAATGGCAGCCACTTCATGCCGCAAGCTCCGGCGCGGCCAAACGACGCAGTGCCAGGCCGTTGGCATCAAACACGTACAAGGCCTCCGCCGGCAGGTGCAGGTCCAGCGCCTGACCGGTGCGCAGGCGGTCATGGCCGTTGCGGCCTTCGAATTGGCAGGTGAGCGGCTCTTCGAGGCCCGGGTAGGGGCAGTAGGCGAAGGTGATGCCGCCGAGCGATTCGACGAAGGCCACCGTGCTCTGTAGCAGGTTGCCTTGCCCGCCCTGGCGGATGTGCTCGGGCCGCACGCCCAGCGTGACCTTGTCGCCAAGCTTGGCGGCGCTGCCGTCCACCTTGGCGTGCAGCACGACGTTGCCGCCGTCCAGCTTCACGTCGACATGACCCGCCTCGATGGCGACCAACTCGCCCGCAATGAAATTCATCTTCGGGCTACCGATGAAGCCGGCCACGAAGAGGTTGCGCGGGTGCTCGTACAACTCCAGCGGCGAGCCCACCTGCTCGATCTTGCCGGCCGACAGCACGACGATGCGGTCGGCCAGCGTCATGGCCTCCACCTGATCGTGAGTCACGTAGATCATGGTGGTCTTGAGGTCTTCGTGCAGCTTGGCGAACTCGTAGCGCATGCGCACGCGCAGGGCTGCGTCGAGGTTGGACAGTGGCTCGTCGAACAGGAACACCTCAGGCTTGCGCACGATGGCGCGGCCGATGGCAACCCGTTGGCGCTGACCGCCCGAGAGGTCCTTGGGCTTGCGGTCCAGCAGATGTTCGATGTGCAGGATCTTGGCTGCGGTGCGCACGGCGGTCTCGATCTCCGCCTTCGGCACCTTGGCCAGCTTCAGCCCGAACGCCATGTTGTCGTACAGATTCATATGCGGGTAGAGCGCATACGACTGGAACACCATCGCGATGCCACGCTCGCTGGGCGGCACGTCGTTGACGACGCGGCCGCCGATGGTCAGCTCGCCGCCGGTGATCTCCTCCAGGCCGGCAATGGAGCGCAGCAGCGTGGACTTGCCGCAGCCCGAGGGGCCGACGAAGACCATGAACTCGCCGTCGCGGATCTCCAGGTCGATGCCGTGCAGGATGCGGATGTCGCCATAGGCTTTTTCAACGCCGGTCAGTCGAACGTCTGCCACTTCTAACCTTTCAGTCACCGGGCGCCTTGCGGCCGGTTTGTCTCGCCAAATCGGGATCAAATTTCTGATCTTTTCCCGTCTTTGTAGACAATATACAGTGGTGATGCGGCTGGAACAACAGCAAAAACGAGCCTAAATCTTCATGAAATCCTTATGGATCAATGATTTAGAAATCGTTCGGGGTTTTCCCGATGTAGTCAAACTACACAACGAGCTGTTGCTGGCCGATACTTCAGCCCATCGCTGCCTCCGGGTAGCATTCTTGCCTTCGTAGCCGGGGGCTTGCACTGATGAACACCCGAACCCGTCCCAGCACCCCGCTGACTGTTGAACGCAAACCCAAGGCCACCGCGATGAAGCCGCTCGCCACCCCTGCCGTCACAGCTGAAACCCAGGCCCTGCGGGCCGCCTTCGAGACCGCTTACGAGCGCGAGCTCTCACAGTCCAGCCACGGCGCCACGCCGCAGGCTGCTCTGCATGCGGCAGCCATTGCCTGCCGTGAGACGCTGGCCCGCCGCTGGGCCGCCACGCAAGCCGCCGATGCCCGCCGTGGCGACAAGGCGCCGGTGCGCCGCGTGCACTACCTGTCGATGGAATTCCTGATGGGCCGCGCGCTGTCCAACGCGCTGGCGGCTCTGAAGCTCGCCGAGCCGCTCGCCGCCAAGCTGGCCGAGCAGGGCATGACCCTGGGCGACGTGTTGGAGCGCGAGCCCGACGCGGCGCTGGGCAACGGCGGCCTGGGTCGTCTGGCTGCCTGCTTCCTGGACTCGTTCGCTGAACTGGAGCTGCCGTCCTTCGGCTACGGCTTGCGCTACCACTACGGCACTTTCGCGCAAGTCATCAGCCAGGGCCGCCAGCTGGAGCAGCCCGACGACTGGACCCGTGACACGCCGGCCTGGGAGCTGCCGCGCCACGACCTGCGCTTCCATGTCGGCTTTGGTGGCCGCGTCGAGGCCGATGCCACCGGCGTGCGCCGCTGGCAGCCCGCCTACGAGATCGAGGCCCAGGCCTACGACTTCATCGTGCCCGCCCACCACAGCGAGCGCGTCTCCACGCTGCGCCAATGGCAGGCCACGGCCTCGCCCATCGCCTTCAAGCCGTTCTGTGAGGGTGACTACGTTGGCGCCGCCCGCCACCAGGTGCTGGCCGATTCCATCAACTGGGTGCTCTACCCCGACGACTCCACCGAAGCAGGCCGCGAGCTGCGCCTGAAGCAGGAGGCCTTCCTCGTCAGCGCCTCGTTGCAGGACCTGGTGGCTCGCCACCTGCGCGAGTTCGGTTCGCTGCACAACCTCGGCAAGACCAACGCCATCCACCTGAATGACACCCACCCGGCGCTCGCCCCCGCAGAGCTGATGCGTCTGCTGCTGGATGAGCAGGGTATGGGTTGGGACGAAGCCTGGAAGATCACACGCCAGGCCGTGGCCTACACCAACCACACGCTGATGCCCGAGGCGCTGGAGACGTGGTCGGTGCGCATGTTCGAGCAGCTGCTGCCGCGTCATCTCGAGATCATTTACGAGATCAACCACCGCTTCCTGGCCGAACTGGAGCAGCGCTTCCCTGGCGACCACGCTTTCGCGTCACGCGTGTCCCTCATCGACGAAGGCAGCCAAGGTGGCGAGCGCCGCGTGCGCATGGCCTCGCTGGCGCTGGTGGCTTCGCACCGCGTCAACGGCGTCGCTGCGCTGCACTCGGAGCTGATGGTGCAGACCATCTTTGCCGACTACGCCCGCGTCTGGCCCGAGCGCTTCCACAACGTCACGAACGGCGTCACGCCGCGGCGCTGGCTGGAGCAGGCCAACCCGCGCCTGTCCGCAATGCTGGACAGCCGCATCGGCGATGGCTGGCGCAAGAACCTGGCCGAGCTGGGCGAGCTGGCACCACTGGCCGCCAACCGCGAGCTGGGCGAGGAGTTCCTGGCCGTGAAGCGCGCCAACAAGGAGCGGCTTGCGGCCGTCATCCGCCGGGAGCTGGGCATCACGGTCAACGTCGACAGCCTGTTCGACATCCAGATCAAGCGCATCCACGAGTACAAGCGTCAGCTGCTCAACCTGCTGCACGTCATCAGCCGCTACCAGGCCATCCGCGACAACCCGGACGCGAACTGGGTGCCGCGCACGGTCGTCATCGCCGGCAAGGCGGCCTCTGCCTACCAGATGGCCAAGAGCATCGTGCGCCTGGCGCATGACGTGGCTCGCGTCATCAACAGCGACCCGCGCGTGGGCGACAAGCTCAAGCTGGTGTTTCTGCCCAACTACAGCGTGACGCTGGCCGAAAGCATCATCCCGGCGGCCGACCTGTCCGAGCAGATCTCGACCGCCGGCACCGAGGCCTCGGGCACCGGCAACATGAAGTTCGGCATGAACGGCGCGGTCACGATCGGCACCTGGGACGGCGCCAACATCGAGATGGCCGAGGCCATGGGCGTGGAGAACATGTTCGTGTTCGGCCTGCGCGCCGATGCGGTCGCCAAGATCAAGCAGCTGGGCTACGACCCGCGCCTGTATGTCGAAGAGAATCGCCAGCTCAAGCGCGTCATCGACGCTATCTCGGCCGGTGTCTTCAGCAATGGCGACACAGAGCGCTATCGCAGCCTCGTGGACAGCCTGCTTCACCGCGACGTCTACCTGCTGATGGCCGATTTCGCTGATTACGTCGCCACCCAGGCCAAGGTCGACACGCTGTTCGCCGACCGAGCTGCCTGGGCCGAACGCGCGCTGCGCAACATTGCCGGCATGGGCCCGTTCTCGTCTGATCGCACGATCGCCGAGTATGTGGAACGTGTCTGGTCCGTTAAAAGTCTCAACACCTGACGATGCTCACAGACGCCGACGTTGACTCCCTGCTGGCGGGCCGCCACGCCGATCCCTTCGGCCGCCTCGGCCTGCATGCGGATGACAGCGGTCGGCTCTGGGTGCGGGTGCTGCTGCCCAATGCCGAAGAGGTGGTGCTGCTGGACGCCGGCAGCGGCAAGCGCATCGTCGAGCTGGCGGTGCGCCGAGCCGGCTTCTTCGAGGCCCAGGTGCCGCGCCGCAAGCATCGCTTCGATTACCGGCTGGCGGTGCGCTGGGCCGGTGGCGGGGAGGGTGTCTACGCCGACCCCTACAACTTCTATCCCCAGCTCAGCGACGACGAGCTGAGGGCGCTGTCCGAGGGGCGCAACTTCAGGCCCTACCTGAGCCTGGGTGCCCACCTGGTGCAGTACGGCGACGTGGCGGGCGTGCGCTTCGCCGTCTGGGCGCCCAACGCCCGGCGCGTCAGCGTCGTCGGCAACTTCAACAACTGGGACGGCCGCCGCCACCCTATGCGGCTGCGCCACCAGGCCGGCGTGTGGGAGATTTTCGTGCCGCATGCGGCCGAGGGCGACCTCTACAAGTTCGAGATCGTCAGCGGCAACGGCACGCTGCTGCCGCTGAAGGCCGACCCCTACGCCCGCCGTGCCCAGCTGCGGCCTGACACGGCCAGCATCGTCGCGGCGCTGCCCGATGTCACGCCGCTGCCGCGCCAGCGCGAGCGCGCCAACCGCCGCGAGTCGCCCATCAGCGTCTACGAGGTGCATGCCGCGTCCTGGCGGCGTGGTCTGTCGGCCGAGTTCCCGACCTGGGACGAACTCGCCGGGCAACTGCCGGCCTACGCCGCTGACATGGGCTTCACGCATCTGCAGCTGATGCCCGTCACCGAGTACCCGTTCGACGGTTCCTGGGGCTACCAGACGCTGGGCCTTTACGCGCCCAGCGCCCGCTTCGGCCCGCCGGAAGGATTTGCGCGCTTCGTCAAGGCCTGTCACGACGCGGGCCTGGGCCTGCTGCTGGACTGGGTGCCGGCGCACTTCCCGGCCGACCCGCACGGCATGGCCGAGTTCGACGGCACGCGCGTCTACGAGTACGCCGACCCCAAGGAAGGCTTCCACCGCGACTGGAACACGCTGATCTACAACTTCGGCCGCACGGAGGTGCGCCAGTTCCTGATCGGCAGCGCGACCTACTGGATCGAGCGCTGGGGTGTGGACGGCCTGCGCGTGGACGCCGTCGCCAGCATGCTCTACCGCGACTACTCGCGGCCGGCGGGCGAGTGGATCCCGAACATCCGCGGCGGCCGCGAGAACCTCGAAGCCATCTCCATGCTGCGCGAGATGAACGAGCATGTCGGCGAGGTCGAGGGCGCCATCACCGTGGCCGAGGAAAGCACCAGCTTCCCCGGCGTCTCCGCGCCCACCTACACGGGCGGCCTGGGCTTTCACTACAAGTGGAACATGGGCTGGATGAACGACACCTTGCGCTACATCGCCGAGGACCCGATCAACCGCCGCTGGCATCACGACAAGATGACCTTCGGCCTGATCTACGCGTTCAGCGAGAACTTCATGCTGCCCATCTCGCACGACGAGGTCGTGCATGGCAAGGGCAGCATGCTCAGCAAGATGCCCGGCGATGACTGGCAGAAGTTCGCCAACCTGCGTGCCTACTACGGCTTCATGTGGGGTCACCCGGGCAAGAAGCTGCTCTTCATGGGCCAGGAGTTCGCGCAGCGCAACGAGTGGAACCATGCCGAGGGCCTGCCCTGGGGGCTGCTGGATGACGACCGCCACGCGGGCGTGCAGCGCCTGGTGCGCGACCTGAACAAGCTCTACCGCGAGCACAGCGCGCTGCACCGGCTGGACTGCGAGGCCGGCGGCTTCGAGTGGATCAGCGCCCACGACGCCGAGCACTCCATCTACGCCTGGGTGCGGCGCGACGGCACGGGCCGCATGTGCATCGTGGTCAGCAACATGACGCCGGTGCCGCGTGAGGGCTACTCGCTGGGCGTGCCGGACGGCGTGACCGCGTGGCGCGAGGCGCTCAACACCGACTCGGCCTACTACGGCGGCAGCAACATGGGCAATGGCGTCGCAGCCGCGGGCCTGCCGGTGCAGGCTGTGCCGGCGCATGGCAAGCGCCTGTCCATCACGATCAACCTGCCGCCGCTGGCAACCGTCTTCTTCGTACCGATCTGACCGGCGTATGTTCGACAACGCAGCTTCCCGGGCACCGTGCTTGCTAGCTGATCTGTGATGGCACACCTACCCGACCTCCAACCCGGCTGGCACGAGCCGCTGGGTTCCCTTGCCCGCGACGGCGGCGTCAACTTCGCCATCGCCAGCGAGAACGCGACCAAGATCGAGCTCTGCGTCTTCGACGGCGAAGGCCAGCGCGAGCTGCGCCGCTACACGCTGGACGGCCCGCATGACGGCGTCTTCCACGGCTTCCTGCCCGGCGTTGGCCCCGGCCTCGTCTACGGCGTGCGCGCCCACGGCCCCTACCTGCCCGAGCAAGGCCACCGTTTCAACCCGCACAAGCTGCTGCTGGACCCTTGGGCGCGAGAAATCGTCGGGCACTTTGGCTGGCGCGCCGAGCACCACGGCTACGAGTTGGGACACCCGGACGGCCCGCGCTCGCTGGACACGCGCGACAACGCGACGCAGGCGCTGAAGGCGCGCGTGGCGCCGCCGCCGGTGCTGCATGCGCGGGCCCATCAGCCCCGGCGCGCAACCGCAGACGTCGTGCTCTACGAGGTCCACGTCAAGGGCTTCTCCAAGCTGCTGCCGGGCGTGCCCGAAGAGCTGCGCGGCACCTACGCCGGGCTGGCCCATCCCGCATCCATCGCTCATTTCAAGCGCTTGGGGCTGACGACGCTGTCGCTGCTGCCGGTGCAGTACTGCATTGACGAGCCGCACCTCGCCGAGCGTGGTCTGCACAACTACTGGGGCTACAACACGCTGGGCTTCTTCTGCCCCGACCCCCGCTGGGCTTCAGGCCAGCATCGCCAGGACCCGACCGCCGTGACGGCCGAGTTCCGCCAGATGGTGGCTGCGCTGCATGAGGCCGGCCTGGAGGTCGTGCTGGACGTCGTCTACAACCACACCCCCGAGGGCAACGAGTTCGGCCCGACGCTCTCTTTCCGTGGCCTGGACAACACCACCTGGTACCGGCTGGTGCCCGAAGACCACAGCCGCAACGAGAACCTGACCGGCTGCGGCAATACGCTGCGCTGCTCGCACCCGCGTGTGACGCAGTTTGTGCTGGACTCGCTGCGCTACTGGGTGGCCGAGATGGGTGTGGACGGCTTCCGCTTCGACCTGGCACCCGTGCTGGGTCGCACCCGCCATGGCTATGACGCCAACGCCGCCTTCTTCACCGCGCTGCGCCAGGACCCGGTGCTGGCCGGTGTGCATCTCATCGCCGAGCCCTGGGACGCGGCCTACGACGGTTATCAGGTCGGCCGCTTCCCCGGCCGCTTCCTCGAGTGGAACGACAAGTTCCGCGACGCGGTGCGCGGCTACTGGCTGGGCGTTGGCACGGGCCGCGGCGAATTCGCGCGGCGCTTCATGGCATCCAGCGACGTCTTCCACCACGGCCAGCGTCTGCCGACGGCCTCGGTCAACTTCGTCGCCGTGCACGATGGGTTCACGCTGGCCGATCTGACGAGCTATTCGACCAAGCACAACCACGCCAACGGCGAGGACAACCGCGACGGGCGCGACGGCGAGCTGGCGGCCAACTTCGGCGCGGAAGGGCCGACGAGCGATGCCGCGATCAATGCGGTGCGCGAGCGCGTACGGCGCGCGCTGCTGGCGACGACGCTGCTGGCCCAGGGCACGCCCATGCTCTGCGGCGGCGACGAGATCGGCAACAGCCAGGGCGGCAACAACAACGCCTACTGCCAGGACAACCCGACGACCTGGCTGAACTGGGACCAGGCCGACTTCCGGACCACCGAACTCGTTGCCGAGCTGCTGGCCCTGCGCGCCGCCGAGCCGCTGCTGCGCCACCCGCGTTGGTTCGCCAGCGGTCCGGGCGAAGCCAGCATTGCCTGGTATGCGCCCAGCGGCCACGAGATGACGCCGCATGAATGGCACGACGCCGGCCAGCGTGCCTTTGGTGCCCAGTTGCGCGAGGCGGGCGCGTTGGCGCCGCGGCTGATGATCGTCTTCAACCCCGACCCGCAGGCGCTGCCCTTCCTGCTCTGCAACGGCCCCTGGCAGCTCGTGTTCGACAGCAGCGGCGAATCGGCCTCGCCGCTCGTTCTTCCTGGCCAGCCGCTCAATGTGCCGGCCCGCTCTCTCCTCGTCCTGAGGCATCAATGAATCTCAATCAACGCTCCTCCGGTGTGCTGCTGCACATCACCTCGCTGCCCGGCCCGCATGGCATGGGCGACTTCGGCCCCGATGCCTACCGCTTCGTCGACTGGCTGGAGTCTGCCGGCCAGTCCATCTGGCAACTGCTGCCCACCACGCCCATCGGCCCCGGCGACAGCCCTTACCAGGGCGTGTCGGCCTTTGCCGGCAGCCAGTGGATGGTTGCGCTGGAGCCGCTGATCGCCAAGGGCTGGCTGAGCCAGCCCGACGTGCCGCATTTCCACGGCGAGCGTGTGGACTACGGCGTGGTCACGCCCTGGCGCGAGCAGCAGCTGCGCGCGGCCGCAGCGGGCTTCTTTGCCAACGCTGCAGATGCCGACCGCATCGCCTTCGCCAAGTGGTGCCTGGAGGCGCAGAGCTGGCTGGACGACTACGTGCTCTTCATGGCCATCCGCTCGCCGCTGAACGGCCAGCCGTGGTGGGAGTGGGCTGACGGACTCAAGAAGCGCGAGCCCAAGGCGATTGCCAAGGCCCGCAAGGACTACGCCGACGAGATCGCCTTCTGGCAGTTCGTGCAGTGGCAGTTCGATGTGCAGATCGGCGCGCTGAAGAGCTACGCCAACGAGCGCGGCGTCCACATCATGGGCGACCTGCCCATCTTCGTTGCCCACGACAGCGCCGACTGCTGGTCGCGGCCCGACCTGTACGAGCTGGACGAGAACTTCCAGACCACCGTCGTTGCCGGCGTGCCGCCCGATGACCTGGGGCCGCTGGGCCAGCGCTGGGGCAACCCGCTGTACCGCTGGGACAAGATGGCCGATGAGAACTACGCCTGGTGGACGGCGCGCATCCAGCGTGCCCTGAGCCAGGCCGACGTCTTCCGCATCGACCACTTCCGCGGCTTTGCCGGCTATTACGAGATCCCCGCCAGCAGCCCCGACGCCAAGCAGGGCCAGTGGCTGACCGGCCCGGGCATGGCGTTGTTCGATGCCATCAAGAAGGCGCTGGGCCCGCTGCCCATCGTGGCCGAGGACCTGGGCTTCATCACCGACGACGTGCACGCGCTGCGTGACGGCTGCGGCTTCCCCGGCATGAAGATCCTGCAGTTCGCCTTTGGTGCCGAGGGCGACCATGAGTTCCTGCCGCACATGTGGCCCACCGCGTCGGTGGCCTACACCGGCACGCACGACAACGACACCGTGCGCGGCTGGTGGGACCAGGCCAAGCCCAGAGAGCGTCAGTTCGCCGGCTCCTACCTGGCCTGTGGGGACCACGACATCCACTGGGCCATGATCCGAGCCTGCGCCAACTCGGTGGCCAACATCGCCGTCTACCCGCTGCAGGACGTGCTGGGTCTGAACGGCAGCCACCGCATGAACGTACCCGGCGTGCTGGGTGGTAACTGGGGCTGGCGCTTCCACTGGGACTGGATCGGCAGTGAGCCGACGCGGGTGCTGGGGCTGATCACGGCGGCGTCTGGCCGTGGGCCGTTCGAGTTGCTGAAGCTGCCGGCATAGACGGCAGGCACCGGCTTCTTGGGATGCCGAATGTCTGACCGCGTTGCCTGACTGTCTGCCCAGGCGCGCACCCTTGCTGTAGAGCAGAGTGCGCGCTTCAGCGTGTCACTTGCAGCACCAGCGGGCTTCGCGCCGGCACGGTCAGCGTGGCGCCCAGCTTGAAGTCGCGGCCCGCCAGCACGTCGCGGGCGCGCTGACCTGGGGCAACGCGTTCCGCGAAGCGGGCCAGCGGCAGGTCCACCGCCTTGCCGGTCTTGTTCAGCGCCACCATCACCGTGCGTCCCGCGTCGTAGCGGAAGAACACATACACGCCCTCCATGGGCGCGAATTGCATCAACGCGCCCTCGTGGATGACGCTGGCGGTCTTGCGCCAGGTGAAGAGCCGCCGCACCCAGTCCTGCATTTCGCGCTGCTCGGCCGTCAGGCCCGCGCCGGTGAAGGCGTCGACCTTGTCGCCGGCCCAGCCGCCCGGCATGTCGGCCCGCACCTTGCCGTCGTCGCGTTCGATGGGGCTTTGCATCAGCAGCTCGGTACCGTAGAAGATCTGCGGGATGCGCCGCGTCGTGGCCAGGTAGGCCAGCGCGATCTTCGTCAGACCCACGTCGCTTTTCAGCAGCGAGAAGATGCGCGGCGTGTCGTGGTTGCCATCGAACAGCACGAGGCTGGCCGGGTCAGGGTAGACGAAGTCGTGGGCCAGGCCCTCGTAGAGGCGGGTGAGTCCCGTGAACGGGCCATCGTCCTCGGTCAGTGCCCCGAGCAGGCCGGACTGCATGGGGAAGTCCATCATGCTCGGCGTGTGCGAGACGTAGCCGTCGTGGTTCTTCTTGCCACGCTGCCAGTAGGACACGACGGCGGGGTGCGGGCTCCACTCCTCGCCGACGATGTTCAGGCGCGGGTACTCCTGCATGACGCGGGCGGACCAGCGAGCCAGGAACTCGCGGTCGGAATAGGAGTAGGTGTCGGTGCGCAGCCCTGACAGGCCGTAGCTCTCTATCCACCACAGCGTCATCTGCGTCAGGTAGGTCGCGAGCTCGGGGCGGCGCTGGTTCAGGTCGGGCATGGCGGGCACGAACCAGCCGTCGGTGAAGCGCTTGCGGTCGGCGGCCGAGGCATAAGGGTCCTGCAGCGTCATGCGTGCGTGATGCGTCTCGGTGTACTCGGGCCACTGGTTGACCCAGTCTGGCGCCGGCAGGTCCTTCATCCACCAGTGGCCGCTGCCGATGTGGTTGAGCACGATGTCCTGGATGACGCCGACGCCCTTGGACCTAGCCTCGGACACGAAGGCGCCGAAGTCATCGTTGGTACCGAAGCGGGGGTCGATCTTGTAGAAGTCGGATGCCGCATAGCCGTGGTAGCTGTACTTGGCGCTGTTGTTCTCGACCAGCGGCGTTGGCCAGACCTGCGTGAAGCCCAGGCCGGCGATGTAGCCCAGGTGCTTGCGCATGCCGGCCAGGTCGCCGCCGTGGCGGCCGCCGTGGTCGGCGCGGTCCTGGCCTTCCTTCATGTCGGCCTGCCTGCCGCTGCCAGCTTGTGCGAAGCGGTCGGGCACGACGAG
>Ga0187842_1000961_pt1 | contig 13840 bp, 11 predicted proteins | sample SpaLakP09_SKY_41_FD_134514 | JGI IMG/M metagenome (GOLD analysis project Ga0187842, IMG submission 134514) | Oligotrophic lake water microbial communities from Sparkling Lake, Wisconsin, USA - SP09_SKY_41 | ecosystem: Environmental > Aquatic > Freshwater > Lake | place: USA: Sparkling Lake... | reverse complement strand
TTCAAGGCCCCAGCGCACCTGCTCGCCGGTCATGACCTTGCCCTTGCCGAAGCGCTCCTGCGCACGCCGCACAGCCTCCACACCGAGCGCCTGGATGACCAGGCCGCGCGTATACAGCACCGAACCCACCTCGTCCTTCGGCCCCGTGCCCTGGCCCTTCTCGTGCACAAGCTTGAGGATGTCCTGGATGACCTTGGGCGTCTGGCCCGACGTGTTCAGGTTCAGCGCGTTGTAGCCCTTGGCGCCCTCCCCCACGTCCTTCACATCCGGCTCGGCGCCGGCCCACCAGACGCCGTACATCTTGTCGCGCGGGTAACCGGTGGCCTGGGCTTCCTTCAGCGCGGTGGAGTTCATGACGCCCCAGCCCCACAGGAAGACATAGTCGGGCCGCGCCTGGCGCACCTGCAGCCAGGCTGACTTCTGCTCCACACCGGGCGCGGTCACCGGGATCTTCACCAGCTCGAAGCCATGGGTCTTCTGGCGCTCGTCCAGCAGCGGGATGGGCTCCTTGCCGAAGGGGCTGTCGTGATAGACCAGCGCGATCTTCTTGCCCTTGAGCTTGTCCAGCCCGCCTTCCTTCTTGGCGATGTGCTGGATGAGGATGTCGGACGCCGTCCAGTAGCTGCCCATCAGCGGGAAGTTCCAGGCGAACACGCCGCCGTCGGCCGAGGCCGACAGGCCGTAGCCCAGCGTGATCAGCGGGATCTTGTCGCCCGGCGCCTTGTCGGTCAGCGCAAAGGTGATGCCGGTGGATTGCGGGTCGAACAGGGTCGCGCCCTTGCCCTTCAGGCGCTCGTAGCACTCCACGCCCTTGTCGGTGGCGTAGCCGGTCTCGCATTCCTCGAACGTGAGCTTGACGCCATTGACGCCGCCATCGCGTGCGTTGATGAGCTTGATGTAGTCCTGCTTGCCATTGGCCCAGGGCGTGCCGTTGGGCGAGTAGGGTCCGGTTCGATACACCAGCAACGGGAAGAACTGCTCCTTGGCCTGGGCCTCGGCGGCCGGGCTGGCGAGTTGCAGAGCGGCCAGAGCCGCGCAAGCGATGAAGGTCTTCATGGGGCTGTCTCCTGTCGTTGTGGGTATCAATGCGGAAGCATCAGTGAGGGAAGGGCCAGAGCCTGAGCTTTTCTTTTGCCGTTGCCCAGAGCCGCGCAAGGCCGTGCGGTTCCTTGATGAGGAAGAAGACGATCAGCGCGCCGAAGATCATCAGCGCGAGATGCGAAGCGGTGGCCGTGTCCATGGGCAGGCCGGTCCAGTAGGGCAGCTTGTCCAGCAGCAGCGGCAGCACGACGATGAAGGCTGCGCCGAAGAAGGCGCCCGAGATGGAGCCGAGCCCGCCGATGATGACCATGAAGAGCAGGTCGAAGGATCGGTTGATGCCGAAGGCCGCCGGCTCCCACGAGCCCAGGTGCACAAAGCCCCACAGCGCACCAGCCACGCCGATGATGAAGCTGGACACGGCAAACGCGCTGAGCTTGGCCTGCATGGGCCGGATGCCGATGACGGCGGCCGCGACGTCCATATCGCGCATGGCCATCCACGAGCGGCCGATGTGGCCGCGCACGATGTTCTTCGTCGCCAGCGCGAACACGACGACGAAGCTCAGGCAAAGCAGATAGCGCGCCGCCGGCGACTCCACGCTGAAGCCCGCGATGCTCAGCCCCGCGATGCTCACCGAGCCCGACGACGAGCCGTTGGTGACCCACGGCAGGCGCAGGCAGGCCCAGTCCACGAAGAACTGTGCCGCCAGCGTGGCGACGGCCAGATACAGCCCCTTGATGCGCAGCGACGGCAGGCCAAAGGCCACGCCCAGCACCGTCGCACCCAGGCCACCGGCCAGCAGCGACACGATCAGCGGCATGCCCTCCACGCGCGCCTGGCAGTTGTAGGCCACGTAGGCGCCCACCGCCATGAAGGCGCCCGAGCCCAGCGAGATCTGGCCGCAGTAGCCCACGAGCACGTTCAGGCCCAGCGCCGCCAGCGACAGGATCAGGAAGGGAATGAGCACGGCGCGCAGCAGGTACTCGCTGGACGCCATCGGGATGACGACGAAGGCGACGGCCAGCAGCAGCGCCATGGCTATGCGGTCCTGCCGGATGGGCAGTATCTGGCTGTCCGCCGGGTAGGTCGTCTTGAACTGGCCGTTTTCGCGGTAGAGCATCGTCAGACCCGATCAATGATCTTTTGCCAGTTGCCGGCCTTGAGGCCGTCACCTGTCTTCGATCCGCGTCTCGCGCCAGCGCGAGACGCCGCCCTTCGACTCCGGTGCGCTTCGCTTGTCTTGCTCTGCAAGCCAACCTCCATCGAATGTCGTATCGCTCGCGTCATACGCGATCGATGATCTTCTCGCCGAACAGCCCTTGGGGCCTCACCAGCAAGACAACGAGCACGAGCACGTACCCAAACCAGTACTCGATGCCGCCCCCCAGCATCGGCCCGAGATAGGCCTCCGACAGCTTCTCGCCCACGCCGATCAGCAGCCCGCCAACGATGGCGCCCGGCACGCTGGTCAGCCCGCCGAGGATGACCACCGGCAGCGCCTTCAACGCCACCAGAGACAGCGAGAACTGCACACCCAGCTTGCTGCCCCAGATCATGCCGGCCACCAGCGCGACGAAGCCGGCCACGCTCCAGACGATGACCCAGATGCGTGACAGCGGGATGCCGATGCTCTGCGCGGCCTGGTGGTCGTCGGCCACGGCGCGCAGCGCGCGGCCGGTGGCGGTCTTCTGGAAGAACAGCGACAGACCCGCCACCAGCGCCGCCGCGATCAGCGCCGCGTAGAGGTCTTCCTTGCTGACGAGGATGCCGCCCGGGAAGCTTTGCTCGAACAGGAACATCGGGTCCTTGGGCAGGCCGATGTCGATCTTGTAGATGTCGTTGCCGAAGATCATCTGGCCCGCGCCTTCCAGCAGGTAGGCGATGCCCAGCGTGGCCATCAGCAGCGTGATGCCTTCCTGGTTGACGAGCTTGGACAAGGCCAGCCGCTCGACCAGCCAAGCGACGACCACCATCACGGCCAGCGCGCCGGCAAAGGCCAGCAGGTTGACGAGGATCTTGCCGTCCAGGCCCGTGTACTTCTGGATCCACTCGGCAAAGCGCGCCATCGCCAGCGCGGCGAACAGCACCATGGCGCCCTGCGCAAAATTGAAGACGCCGCTGGCCTTGTAGATCAGCACGAAGCCAAGTGCGATCAGCGAATACAGGATGCCTGACATCAGGCCGCCGATGAGGGTTTCGAGGAATGGGCCCATCAATGCCGCCCGGCCGCCCGAAGGCGTTGATACGCCCCCTCGGGGGGCAGTGAACGAAGTGAACGTGGGGGCTTCATGATCAGTGGCTCGCTCCGAGATAGGCCTTGATGACGTCTTCGTTCTTGCGCACCTCATCCGGCGCGCCGTCACCGATCTTCTTGCCGTAGTCCAGCACGACGACACGGTCCGAGATGTCCATCACCACACCCATGTCGTGCTCGATCAGCACGATGGTCGTGCCGAACTCGTCGTTGACGTCGAGGATGAAGCGGCACATGTCCTGTTTCTCCTCCACGTTCATGCCGGCCATGGGCTCGTCCAGCAGTAGCAGGCTGGGCTCCATGGCCAGTGCGCGGCCGAGGTCCACGCGCTTTTGCAGGCCATAGGGCAGGCGGCCGACCGGCGTCTTGCGCCAGGCCTGGATTTCCAGGAAGTCGATGACGCGCTCCACCGCCTCGCGCTGCTCGGTCTCCTCGCGCCGCGCGGGGCCCAGGTGCAGGGCCTGCCAGAACAGGCCACGCTTCATGCGCAGGTTGCGGCCGGTCATGATGTTGTCCAGCACGCTCATGCCCTTGAACAGGGCCAGGTTCTGGAAGGTGCGCGCCACCCCCATCTCGGCGACCTGGCGCGAGCTCATGCCCTTGAACGTGCGGCCATGCAAGGTGATGGCGCCCTGCTGCGGCTGGTAGACGCCGTTGATGCAGTTCAGCATCGAGCTCTTGCCTGCGCCGTTGGGGCCGATGATGGCGCGCACCTCGTGCTCGCGCACGTCGAAGCTGATGTCGGTCAGAGCCTTCACGCCGCCAAAAGCCAACGAGATGTTCTTCACGTCAAGGACGACATCACCGATGGTCTTCATGCGGCAACACCTTTGACGGCAGGGAAGGTCCGCGCCTCGACGATGCGCAGGTCCGCCGCAATCATGGCCGTGCGCCCATCCTCGAACGTCACCTTGGTCGCTATGTACTGCGAGACCTTGCCGGCGTAGAGCGCGTCGATCAACACACCGTACTTCTCGGCAATCGCGCCGCGCCTGACCTTGCGGGTGCGCGTCAGTTCGCCGTCGTCGGCATCCAGCTCCTTGTGCAGCACCAGGAAGCGGCTGATCTGGCTGCCGGCCAGCAGTTCGTCCTGCGCCAGGTCGGCGTTGACCTTCTCCACGCAGTCCAGCATCAGCTGGTAGACCTCGGCGCGCTGCGCCAGGTCCGTGTAGCCCGCATACGGCAGGTTGCGCCGCTCGGCCCAGTTGCCCACGGCCTCGAAGTCGATGTTGATGAAGGCGCAGACCCGTTCACGCCGGTCGCCAAAGCACACCGCCTCCTTGATGTGCGGGAAGAACTTCAGCTTGTTCTCCACGTACTTGGGCGCAAACATCGCGCCGTCGAAGGCGCCACCCATCAGCCGCCCCACATCCTTGGCGCGGTCGATGATCTTCAGGTGTCCGCCCGGCGTCAGGAAGCCGGCGTCACCGGTGTGGAACCAGCCGTCCGGCGTCAGCGCCTCGGCCGTTGCGGCCTCATTCTTGTAATAGCCCTTGAGCAGCCCGGGCGAGCGCACCAGCAACTCGCCGCTGTCGCTGAGCTTGATTTCCACGCCATCAATCGGCACGCCCACCGTGTCGGCGCGGGCCTCGTGGTCGGGCTGCAGGCAGACGAACACGGCCGTCTCGGTCGAGCCGTAGAGCTGCTTCAAGTTGATGCCGATGGCGCGGTAGAAGCTGAACAGGTCGGGGCCTATGGCCTCGCCCGCCGTGTAGGCCACCCGCACACGAGAAAAGCCCAGCGTGTTGCGCAGCGGGCCGTAGATCAGCACATCGCCCAGTGCGTAGGCCAGCCGGTCAAGCAGGGCTACGGGCTGCCCGTCCATGCGGCGCGGGCCGACGCGGCGGGCCAGCGCCATGAAGCGGTCGAACAGCCAGCGCTTCGGGCGGGAGGCGTCTTCCATGCGGATCATCACCGTCGTCAGCAGCCCTTCGAACACCCGCGGCGGCGCGAAGTAGTAGGTCGGGCCAACCTCCTTCAGGTCGATGCTGACGGTGGACGCCGACTCCGGGCAGTTGACGACATAGCCCACCGCCAGCCACTGCGCATAGCTGAAGATGTTCTGGCCGACCCAGGCCGGCGGCAGATAGGCCAGCACCTCCTCGGCGTCGGTCAGGTGGTCGAAGCGCTGGCCGGCCAGCGCGCGGTCGATCAGCGAGGCGTGGGTGTGGATGACGCCCTTGGGGTTGCCCGTCGTGCCCGACGTGAAGAACAGCGCTGCCACGTCGCCGGGCTGGGTAGCCGCCACCTCGGCGGCCAGAAACCCCAGGCGTTCGACGGCAGAGGCGCGGCCCTGGGCGACCAGCTCGTCAAGTGACGCCAGGCCCGGTGCGTCGTAGTGACGCAGGCCGCGCGAGTCGTCGAACCAGATGCGCTGCAGCTGCGGGCACTGCTCGCGCAGCTCCAGCAGCTTGTCGACCTGTTCCTGGTCCTCCACCACCGCAAAGGCGATCTCGGCGTTGTTGAGCGGGAAGACGTACTCCGCCGCAGCGGCGTCCTGGTACAGCGGCACCGGCACGGCGCCCAGGGCCTGCGCAGCCAGCATGCTGGCGTACAGGCGCGGCCGGTTCTCGCCGATGACGACCAGGTGCTCGCCGCGCTTGAGCCCCGCCGCGGCCAGGCCCAGTGCCAAGTCCTGCACCAGCGCTGCAAGCTGCGCCCAGCTCAGCGTCTGCCAGACGCCGAACGCCTTCTCGCGCAGCGCCGGCGCATCCGGCCGGCGGGCAGCATGGTCGAGCAAGAGCCTGGGGAAGGTCGTCAAGCCGGTCTCCGTTGCGCAGGCTGGAGCCCGCGTCTGTGCGACCCATTCTGCGCAGGACTTTGACGTCCATCTGTCGGTACGACGACAATTTGCGGGTCTTCACGGCCCAGACTTTCCCGCATGGCCGACACATCCTTGCGCCAACGCGCCCGCCGCGCCACCCCGGACGAACTGGACGCCATCCCCTGGCTGAAGCTGCTGGACAGCGGTCAGCGCGAACTCGCCGTCACGACACTGGAAGTGGCCGACGCCCAGCCCGGCGAGCGCCTGTGCCGCATCGGCCGACCGGCCACGTTCTGGTTCGGCGTCGTCGACGGCCTCTTGAAGATGAACAACGACGATTCGCTGGGCGCGGCCGTCACCTTCACCGGCATCCCGCCGGGGGGCTGGTTCGGCGAGGGCACGCTGCTCAAGCGGGAGAGCTACCGCTACAACATCCAGGCCCTGCGCCCCAGCGTCGTGGCCGGCCTGCCCATCGAGAGCTTCCACGCGCTGCTGGACGGCAGCATCGCCTTCAACCGCTTCGTGCTGGACCAGCTGAACGAGCGCCTGGGCCAGTTCATCGGCGCCCGCGAGACCGACCGCATCCACGACCCTGACGTGCGCGTCGCGCGCAACCTGGGCGCCCTGTTCCACCCAACGCTCTACCCGGGCGTGGGCAACTGGCTGCGCATCACGCAGCAGGAGCTGGGCTATCTGGTGGGGCTGTCGCGCCAGCGCGTGAATCTGGCACTGCACCGGCTGAGCGACGCCGGCCTGATACGCATCGAGTACGGCGGCCTGCGGGTGCTGGACCTCGCCGGCCTGCGGCGCTTTACCGCCTGATCAGGCGGCGAAGGCGATGGCTTCGGGCTCGCCGCGCGGCAGGCTGGCCCAGCGGTCGGCGGTCAGCTCGTACAGCAGCGCCGCCGCGCTGCCGGGGCCGTCGGCCAGCGCGCCCTTGAGGCGCAGGCCCAGGCACTCCAGCGTCTTGCGCGTGGGTGCGTTGCTGGGCAGCACGGCGGCGACGACGGCGCTCTCCCGGTGCTGCTCGAAAGCCTGCGCAATGGCGTGCAGCGCCATCTCGGACGCCAGGCCCCGACCCCAGGCCTGGGGCGTGATGCGGTAGTAGAGGTAGAGCCCGAGATGACCCGCGACGCTGCGGTGCATCAGGCCCCCAAAGCCGATCAGCACCTCGGGCTTGTCGCGCTCGGCGATGGCCCAGTGGCCGAAACCCAGCTTCTGCCAGTGGGCGATCCAGCCCTGCAACTGCGCCTCGATGGCGGCGGGCCCATGCGGCGTGGCAGCCGCGCAAAAGCGGTTCACGGCGGGGTCGGCGTACAGCGCGATCAGCGTCTGGAGATCATTTTCCCGAGGTGGCCGCAGCACAAGGCGGTGGGTCACCATGGCCGCTGGCACGGCAGGTACAGGCGCGCAGAACTCACTCGAAACCATGGAGGACGCTAACTCGGTGAAAACCCTAGGAGGGTAGCCGCGCACAGCGCGCAACGGAAGCCCCGGGGCTGGTGGGGTTGTCGCATTGTTGTCACAGATCGTGAAGTTCGCCCCGTAAAGCTGCCCAGCCCTCAACTCGCCGCCGTCACCATCGAACACAAAATAGGTTTAGTGGATTCCAAGTGGATGGCTCATGATGCAGTCATGCCTGCCACACCTCTCCTCTCGCCCAAGGCCGCCAAGCCCGTCGATGAAAAGCTGACGATCAACATCGGCTGCGTCGACCTCGGCCAGATCGACCTGCTGGTTCAGGAAGGTTTCTACGCCAATCGCAGCGACCTGATCCGCACGGCCATCCGCAACCAGATCGCTACCCACGCCGAGGTGGTGCGCCAGGTCGTCACCCGCAAAAGCATCGTGCTGGGCATCCAGCAGTTCAGTGCGGCAGACCTCACCCAGGCCCAGGCCGCCGGCGAGAAGCTGCAGATCCGCGTGCTGGGCCTGGCCGTCATCGCGCCCGACGTCACGCCCGAGCTGGCGCTGGCCACCATCGAGTCGCTGACGGTGCTGGGCGCGCTGCATGCCAGTCCCGCCGTGAAGGCAGCCCTCGTCGACCGGCTGCGGTAACCCGCTCATGAAAGTTCCCATGCACCCGCAGTTCGCCCAGTTGATGAAAGACGCCACCGCGCTGACGCGCGCCGGCGACCTCCAGGCCGCGATGGCTGCCATCGCTGGCGCGCTGAAAGGCAGTGCGCCGGCTGCGCCCTCTCGCGAACCCGCAGACGCCGTCATCGACGTGCAGGCCCGCGTCGTCGCCGAAGACCACGAGACTGCCAGCGTCGACGCGCCCGCGCAGTTCATCTCCGGCCACTTCAGCCACCGCGCCGGGGCGCGCGACTACCGGCTGTTCATCCCGCCAAACGATGCCGGCAAGCCCCGCGCCCTCGTCGTCATGCTGCACGGCTGCACGCAGAACCCGGACGATTTCGCCAAGGGAACGCGCATGAACGTGCTCGGCGCCAAATACAACGCGCTGGTGCTCTACCCGGCTCAGACGCAGCAGGCCAATGCCCAGGGCTGCTGGAACTGGTTCAAGCACAACCACCAGGGCCGCGAGCGGGGCGAGCCGGCGATCCTGGCTGCGATGGCGAAGGACATCGCCCACACCCACGGCGTCGACCCCTCGCGCATCTTTGTCGCCGGCCTGTCGGTGGGCGGAGCCATGGCGGCGATCCTGGCCACGACGCATCCGGAGGTGTTCGCCGCCGCCGGCGTGCATTCGGGCCTGCCGGCCGGTGCCGCCCGCGATCTGCCTGGCGCACTGGCGGCCATGCAGGGCCAGGGCGGGCGCGCTGGCGCAGGCGCGCCGAAGTCCAGCGTGCGGCTGATCGCCTTCCATGGCGACGCCGACACCACAGTTCACCCAAGCAATGTCGAGCGGGTGGTGGCCGCGCATGGCGGCACGGCAGTGCGCGTCGACAAACAGGCGGGCCTGCAGCGCGGCGCGCGCACCTGCACGCTGTGGCTGCACAAGGACGCGCAAGGCCGCGTCGTGACCGAGCAATGGCTGGTGCACGGCGCCGGCCATGCCTGGTCGGGCGGTGACCCGGCGGGCTCGTATGCAGAGGCCCGCGGCCCGGACGCCAGCGCGGAAATGATGCGATTCTTCTTTGATTGCTGAGGTGAACGCTGCGCCTGGCCGCCTGCATTGACGCATCGCATGCTCTGTCGTCGTCATTGATTCAAGGGACAGGCTGTTGTTCCTGCCCCTGAAAACTGCCCGCACAGCCACCGTTACACGCGCCAGCCGGCACGCCGCACCACGACGCCTACACTGAATCACTACTTCCCCCTAACCTTGCGACCATGGACAGTCAAGAGAGCAGCCGGTTGACGGCACCTCTTGCCCATCGGGTCGCAGAGGACGCCGACTCCCACCAGATTGCCGCCGCGATCAACGCGCTGTGGACGGACATTGAGGCCGCCCTGCAACCCATCGTCGGCAGTCGCGGCGTCGCAGCCCTGTTCAAGCGCACGCTGCATCTGGCGGCGGCACGCCACCCCTGGCTCGCGCCGCTCAAGCCCGGCAACGATGACGCTGTCGATCTCGGCCAGCTGACGGCGCTTTTCACTGCACAACAGCCGGCGCTGGCGCGCGAGGCGGGCAGCGCGTTGTTCGAGATCTTTCGCGAGTTGCTCGCCACCTTGATCGGCACCCCGCTGAGCGAGCGGCTGCTCCAGACCGCCTGGTCGAATTCTTCACGCGCTGCCCCGGCGCAGGACCCCAAGTCATGACCTCCAAAGTAACCATCAACAGCCTGTCGACCGGCGTGCCCGGCCTCGACGACTTGCTGGGCGGAGGGTTGCCGGAGTTCTCGTTCAACCTGATCGCCGGCCAGCCGGGCTGCGGCAAGACGACGCTGGCGCACCAGATCATGTTCTCGCTGGCCACCGAAGCGCGGCCGGCGCTGTACTTCACCGTTCTGGGCGAGCCGCCGCTGAAGATGCTGCGCTACCAGCAGCAGTTCGCGTTCTTCAACCATGACGCCATCAACCGCAGCGTGCGCTTCGTCAACCTCTGCGACGAAGCAATGGCGGGTGACCTCGATAGGGTGCTGGCGCGCATTACAGAAGAAGTCGCGGCTCACGAGCCGGCGCTGGTGTTCGTCGACTCCTTCCGCTCCGTCGTGCTGGCCACGCAGGGCGACGGCAACACGCACAACCACCTGCAGCGCTTCATGCAGCAGCTCGGCATGCTGATGACGAGCTGGCAGGCCACCACCTTCCTGATCGGCGAGTACTTCACCGACAGCGACGCCAACCCGGTGTTCACCGTGGCGGACGGGCTGATCTGGCTGCGCCAGAGCGTCCAGCGCAACGCCATGGTGCGCAAGATGGAAATCATGAAGATGCGCGGCCAGCCCTCGCTGCCCGGCCTGCACGCCTTCCGCATCACCGAAGACGGCGTCAAGATCTTCGTGCCGGCGGCCAACTCGCTGATCAGCGCACCGCCCTACGCCATCGATGACCGCGCCTCGATGGGCGTGCCCGGGCTGGACGAGATGATGAACGGCGGGCTGCCGCGCGGCTATTCGCTGTTGCTGGCCGGGCCGTCGGGCTCGGGCAAAAGCATCCTGGCCGCAGCCTTCCTGAACGCGGGCGTGCGCAACGGCGAGACCGGCGTCATTGCCGCCTTCGAGCGGCGCCCCAACCGGGCGCACAACAAGGAGCTGGCGCAGAACATCGAGCAAGGTCGCATCGGCGTGGTGGAGAGCGACGCGGCCGACGTCTCGATCGAGGAAGTGATGCACCTGCTGGCCCAGGAGATCCGCCGGCTGAAGGCCAGCCGCGTCGTCATCGACTCGCTGTCGGGCTTCGAGCTGGCCCTGGGGCCGTCATTCAAGGACGATTTCCGCGAATCGCTGTTGCGGCTGGTGGCGGCACTGACCGGCCTGGGCGCCACCGTGGTGATGACCTCGGAGCTGGAGGACCGCTACACCGACCTGCGCTTCAGCCCCTACGGCACGGCCTTCATGACCGACGCCATCATCGTGCAGCGCTACATCGAGGTGGAAAGCCGGCTGCGGCGCGTGATGGCGGTGGTCAAGGTGCGCGACAGCGCCCACTCGGACGAGCTGCGCGAGTACAGCGTCGACGACAGCGGCATCCGCATCGGCACGCTGCTTGCCGATCAGGAAGGCTTGCTGGGCGGTCGCCCGGCAACACGGCACCGCACCGTCCCCGCCATCGAGGCCTGACGCAACGCGATCTGCCCCCAACCCGAGCAGCCGCAGGAGGCATATGGAAAGCAGCCCTGAACCTCGCGGAACGGCGCCCACGGCGCTCGAAGCCGAGGTGGCCGCGCTGGAGCGCATGACGATCAACGCCCGCGCCGAGCTGGCCTCCGTGCTTGCAGACCTGGCCCAGGCACAGGCGCAGCTCGACAGCCTTCATGTGCAGCAGCTGCTGGAGGCGAACGAGCAACTGGTGATCGACGCGGTGCGTTCGCGCGCCATGGCCGATTCAACGGCGCAACTGGTGAGCGAACTGACGAAGTCCAGCGAACTCGACGGCCTGACAGGGCTCCCCAACCGGGTGCTGCTGTTCGACCGCTTCTCGCAGGCGCTGACGCATGCCAAGCGGCGCGACAAGCGCCTGGCCCTGCTGTTCCTGGATCTCGACCAGTTCAAGCGGATCAACGACACGCTGGGGCACAAGATGGGCGACGCGGTGCTGCGCGAGGTCGGCCGCTGCCTGAACGCCTGCGTGCGCGAGGTGGACACGGTGTGCCGGCTTGGCGGCGACGAGTTCGTGCTGCTGCTGACCGAGGTCGCCAGCGCGGCCGACCCCGGCCGGGTGGCTGACAAGCTGGTGGCCTCGCTGGCCCAGCTTACCCAGGTGGACGGCGTGGCCATGCGGGTGTCGGCCAGCATCGGCATCAGCGTGTTCCCGGACGACGCCGCTGACGTCGAACGCCTGGTGGACTGCGCCGACCAGGCCATGTACCGGGCCAAGCGCGCGGGCGGCAATCGCTACATGTACTTCTCGACGCACGACGCGCATGCCGAAGCGGCATTGCCCGGCAAGCCCCGAAACGCGGGCGGCGGCGCGCAGTTGCTGGAGGCCAACCAGAATCTGGTGCTGTCGGCCATGACGGCATCGGCGGCGGCCGAGCAGAAGGAGCTGCTGCTGGCCGAGCTGCAGCACGCGTCCACGAACAAGGACGAGTTTCTGAGCGTGTTGGGCCATGAGCTGCGCAACCCGCTGGCGCCGCTGGTGACCACTCTCGACGTGATGCGCCTGCGCGCGGGCGGCTACGAGACGATCGAACACGCGACCATGCGCCGCCACCTCGGCCACCTGATGCGGCTGGTGGGCGATCTGCAGGACGTGGCCAAGATCGCCACCGGCAAGGTCGACCTGCGGCTGGCACCTGTCCAGATCGGCGACATCGCCTTGGAGGCCATCGCCATGGCCAAGCCGCTGCTGGAGAAACGCCAGCAGCACTTCAGCTTCGACGAAGCGCCGCAAGCCCTGACCTGCCGGGGCGACCCGGTGCGCCTGGAGCAATGCATCGCCAACCTGCTGATCAATGCGTCCAAATACACGCCGCCGGGAGGCCGCATCACGCTGACAACGCGGCAGGACGGCGAGCACGCCGCCATCAGCGTCAAGGACAACGGCCGCGGCATTTCTGCCGAGGCGCTGCCGGACGTGTTCAACCTGTTCTTCCAGGAGCGCGGCGGCGACGCGCAGCTGCGCGATGCAGGACTGGGCGTCGGGCTGGCGCTGGTGCGCAGCCTGGTGGGCCTGCATTCGGGCAGCGTCAGCGCGCACAGCGACGGCACCGGCCTGGGCAGCGAGTTCACGATCCGCCTGCCCCTGCTCGGCGCCGACGATGCCGAGCTGATGCAGGCCGGATCGGCAGCCACCGCCGACTCTGCGCAGCCTATGCGCCGCATCCTCATCGTCGATGACAACTACGACGCAGCCGATTCACTGGGCATGCTGTTGCGCATGTATGGGCACGAGGTCTGGGTGGCCACGCACCCGGTCACCGCACTGCAGATGGTGGCCACCGCGACGCCCGACCTGGCACTGTTGGACATCGGGCTGCCAGGCATGAGCGGCTACGAGCTGGCGCAGCACATCCGGCAGCAGTACCCCGGGCTGAGGGTCGCCATGGTGGCCCTCAGCGGCTACGGGCGTGCTGTGGATTTCGAGAACAGCCGCAAGGCTGGCTTCGACGCGCATCTGGTCAAACCTGTCCAGATCGATGAGCTGGAGCGCGTCGTGCGTACCGTGCACTTCACGCCGCCAACCCAGGAGCTGCCAGGCGGAGCTTCACCTGGCAACGTCGTGCCGGTCAACCCGTCAGCAGCGCGTTGACGCGACGCACGTAGGCGGCCGGGTCTTCCAGGTGGCCGCCTTCGGCCAGCACGGCCTGGTCGAACAACACGTTGGCCAGATCGTCGAAGTGGTCGCTGCCGTCCAGCTTCTTGACCAGCGCGTGTTCGGCGTTGATCTCCAGCGTGGGCTTCGATTCAGGCGCCGTCTGGCCAGCCTGCTTCAGCAAGCGCGCCAGATGACCGCTCACATCGCCCTCTTCCACGACGATGCAGGCGGGCGAGTCGACCAGGCGGGTCGTGACGCGCACGTCCTTGGCGCGGTCCTTGAGCGACTCCTTGAGCTTGTCGATCAGCGGCTTCAGGCTCTCGGCGACTTCCTCGGCCTTCTTCTTCTCGTCCTCGTCCTGCAGCTTGCCCAGGTCCACGGCCCCCTTGGCGACGGACTGCAGCTGCTTGCCTTCGAACTCGTAGAGGTGGCTGAGCATCCATTCGTCGACACGG
>Ga0187842_1000959_pt1 | contig 13852 bp, 16 predicted proteins | sample SpaLakP09_SKY_41_FD_134514 | JGI IMG/M metagenome (GOLD analysis project Ga0187842, IMG submission 134514) | Oligotrophic lake water microbial communities from Sparkling Lake, Wisconsin, USA - SP09_SKY_41 | ecosystem: Environmental > Aquatic > Freshwater > Lake | place: USA: Sparkling Lake... | reverse complement strand
GGCGAGGCGACAGCCAGGGCAGCGCCATGCCCAGCAACAGCAAGGCGCCCATGGCCCCTGGCCCCAGCAGCCAGATCTGCCAGCGCGGGCCATAGCCATCAACCGCGCCGGCAAAATTCCAGTGCACTGGCATCTGCGCCGGCAGGCGTGGGTATAGATAGGCCGTGACGGCACTCATGACAACGATCAGCAGCAAACACAGCAAAATAGCGCGTGACTTCATGGTTTCCTCTCGGGTGGCAAATCGCCAGCCAGATCCATCATCCAGGCCAGCACATCCTGCAATACGGTGGTGTTCAAGCCATACCAGATAGTCTGCCCCTCACGCCGGCGAGTAATCAGATCGGCGTCCGCCAGCACGGCGAAATGGTGCGACATGGTGGGCTTGCTCATATCGAAATGCTGGGCCAGCTCGCCCGCCGTCATCTCGCCACGGCGCAGCAGCCGCAGGATTTCACGCCGTGCAGGATCGGCGATGGCTTTGAACGCGCTGTTGGCGGAATTCATTAGAAAGACATCTAATTAGACAATTATCTAAATATAGGCACAAAAAAAGCAGGCGTCAAGCGCCTGCCCCGCCCGCTTACAGCGTTTTGACAAACTCGCGTATGCCACCCAGCAGCATCTCCACCGACATCGCCGTCAAAATCAGTCCCATCAGGCGCTCGAAAGCCGTCATCACCTGCGGCCCCAGCACTTTCTGCAGCCGTTCAGCGCTGAGGAATACCGCCAGCCAGACCAGCCCCACCGCAGCCAGCGCGGCCACGTGGACCAGCACTTCACCGGTACTTTCGCGCGAGAACAGCAGCACTGTTGCCAACGCCGAAGGCCCCGCCAGCGCGGGTATGGCCAGCGGCACAATGAACGGCTCACCTCCCTCGGTGCGCCCCAGCACGCCATCCGGATGGGGGAAGATCATGCGTATCGAGATCAGCAGCAGAATTACGCTGCCGCCAATACGCAGCGACACTTCAGACAGCTGCAATGCCGTCAGGAAGTGGCGCCCGAAAAACATGAAGATCAGCAGCAGCACAAAAGCGATCGCGCACTCGCGCATGACGATGCGCGGACGGCGCGCCACCGGCACGGGATTGAGCACGCTGGCGAACAGCGGTACGTTGCCGAAAGGATCGGTTACCAGCAGCAGCAGGATGAAAGTCTGGAAAAAATTCTGGGTCATAAGAGCGCTCGGATAAACAAAAAACGGGAGCCGCAGCTCCCGTTTCTAGTGTACCACCAGATTCAGCTTAAGCCGACTTGCGGCGGCGCGCGATGAAGCCGACCAGGCCCAGGCCAGCCAGCAGCATGGCATAGGTTTCTGGCTCAGGCACGGGCGCCGTGGTGTAGGTATAGGTCATCTTGGCATACGCATCAATCGTGCCTTCCGAGTAGTACGACGCATTGGCCGGACCATTGAAGAACGGCGTTACCTTGCCGGTTACGCTGAAGGACAGCGGGCCATTGACGAACATCTGCAGCTCGGCCGGCGAGCTGAATGTGTGGCTGTAAGTCTGCGTCGCCAGTGGCAGGTTGGTGTCGAGCTCATCACCAGCGGCAATGGTAAACACATTGTTCGATACAGCGCTGATATTGCCGTAAGCAGTGTGCAGAACGCCGGTCAGATTGGCGGTGAAGTCCGCTGGCTGGGTACCGTTGTTTGCCAGTTCGACATAGCCGGACAGCTTGTCGGTCAGCTCGAACTGTACCGACGTCAACTTACCCAGATGGGTGTCGAAGGCATTCAGGCTCAGGGTGCTGGCCACGTTGCTCTTCACGTCGTAGACAGTGGCTTCGGAAACGCTGGTACCGGCGCTAGCGTTGAGGGCGCAGGTCATTGCAGCTGCGGCAGCGATCAGTTTGGTCATTGGGGTCATTTGTCTGGTTCCGCAAAAATTATGAGATCAATCCGCAGTAACTTAGGCGGAACGCTTGTTGCGCTTGGCAATGAAGCCCAGCATGGCCAGACCCGCCAGCAGCATGCCGTAGGTTTCTGGTTCCGGTACCGGTGCAGCGGTGAAGGTATAGGTCACATGGCCATAGCCATTGGCGAAGTTGCTATACACGGCCTTCACACGGTCTTCGTTCAGCGTGGTCGAAGCGGAAACCGACAGCGCCGACGACAGAGTACCCGCCGTTTTGAACAGTGCCAGATCGGCACCGCTGTAGGTGGTCGATGCGTGCAGCGTATATTTTTCCGATTCAGTAGCGCTGCCGTTGCCGGAACTGGTTTTCGCAGCCACCGACAAAGCGGTATTAAGCAGCGTTGCCGAGGTGCTCAGCGTGGCGCCTGGGGCAACCAGTTTCAGGCTGGCAGGTACAGAAACATTCAGCGTACGGTCGCTGGTATTCCGATTGGACAAGGTAACGGTAGCATCCACATCGGAGTAGATGTCGAGCGATACGCCGGTCAGCGTACCTTTAGCAGGATTGAAGCCCTGGAAAGTCATCAACACATTCACCAGGTCAACTTTAGTCGAATCTATCTTGCTCAGGTCATAGACCAGGGTGTCTGCATGGGCGGCACCGGCCATCAGCGAGGCGGCGACCAAAACTGCGCTGGTGATTTTGTTGAGTTTCATGGATTTTCCTGTTAAGTGGACTACACGATAATTTATTGCCGCATAAACATTCTACTTGCACTTGCAACAAATTTTTTGCTTAAACGAATCTTAACACAGAATGCGGATTTGTCATTTCTTTTTTGCACTTTAAAGAGAAAATTAGCAACAAAAATTATTCAAAAGAAATTATAGTCAATCTCCCCCCCCATTTCACCGCCTCAAAGCCCGTCGAAACAAACGACCAATCTCGGTGATGCCGTTGTAACGTGCAAAAAAAAACGGGAGCCGAAGCTCCCGTTTCTCACTGGCTGACTAAACTATTAGGCAGCTTTTTTTGCTTTGCGTTTGGCGACCACTGCACCAACCAGGCCCAGACCAGCCAGCAGCATGGCGTAGGTTTCTGGTTCTGGTACTGGATTTGGAGTGTAGTTGTAGGTCAGCACTGCTTGCGTGTTAACCGTCGAGCTACCTGCAAAGGTAACGTTGCCGCTGCCGCTACCGGCGAATACGCCGCTCACCGACGACACCAGCGCATGGCCGCTGAAGGCATTCAGCGCAGCTTGCGAGGTCAGCAGACCGGTCGAAGTGGTCACTGGCTGACCGTTGAAAGTAATTTTCACGCCAGAAGTGCCGTTAAAGTCGGTGACACCGTCATAAGCACCCAGTGCCACGTTCTGCGTGTACAGGCTGTTCAGCGAAATAGGGGCCAGCGAACCAATTTGCAGCGACAGTGCAGCGCCGCTACCCAGCGTTACGGTCTGCGCAGCAGCCGTATTTTCAGCGCGCAGCTTGCCGCTGATGGTGCTGATGAAGGTCACTTCTACCGAATTCAGCGTGCCGAGCGTCGGATTGAACGCGGTGAAACCGAAGTTCACAGGGGCGTTCAGGTGGGTGATATCGTAAATCACAGCCGAGGTCTGGGTCGAGGAAGCTGCAACAGCAGATGCACCCACACTCATCAGCGCGGCGGCGATGGCCACTTTCATTGCGTTTTTCATTAACTACTCCTGAATCTGTTCTGGTAAGAAGAATTAAGCCTGAGCGCTTGCACGCTTGCGACGAGCAACCACACCCATCAGACCCAGACCAACCAGCAGCATGCCGTAGGTTTCTGGCTCAGGTACTGGAGCAGCCGTGTAGGTGTAGGTGACGGTACCGGTTGCCAGCACCTGGGTGGTGAAGGCAGTGATCACGTCTTCGCCGCCGGTAGTGTGCGACACAGCGTTCACGCCGGTCAGACCCGATACGGTAGCCGTTTTGAAGTAGTTCAGACCGCTGCTGTAGCTGGTCGAAGCACTTACCAGACCATGGTGGCCCAGGGTGATGTCGTCGCCAGCGGCCAGGCTGTAGTTCTGGTTGTACAGCTCACCGGTGTAGAAAGTCGAAGCCGTCGTGCCGGTGCCGAAGCCCAGCAGAACGTCCAGTGCTACATAGCCGCTTTTCAGAACGTTCGAATCGTTCAGCACATACACCTTACCGTCGACATCAGCGTTCAGCTTGATCGACACGCCGGTCAGGGTACCCAGCGCGGTATTGAAACCAGCGAAGGAAACATTACTCAGCAGATTGGTATTGGTGTAGATGACGGGCGTGCCGCTGATGGTCACGTCGTAGGATGCAGCCATTGCCGACGCGGATGCCAGGTTCAGGGTGGCAAGCAGCGAAGCTGCGATCGTCTTCATTTTCATAACATTCTTCCGGTTTGAGTTAGACATGTACATCTGCGCGAAAAACTGCGGCGCTACCTGTACTACTTGATTTATGGAGAGCTTAACATGCTCATGCAGAAAAATCATTACTTTTCTACATTTTAATATCAATGAATACAACAAAAATTTCTTTTATGCAATTAAATCCCATGAGGAAATGAAAACTGTTACTTTTAATGCACAAGTTTCATGTTTTCCGTACCTTCGGCAGCATTTTTCGATAAACGCCCCTCCGCATGTCGTCAGCCAGCATCACTCCATGACAGTTCTTCACCCGGCTTTGCAGCAAAAAAACGGGAGCTCAAGCTCCCGTTTTGGCTATCCTATCCAGCGGATCAGGCCGCCTTGCGGCGGCGTGCCACCGCCCCCACCAGACCCAGCCCAGCGAGCAGCATGGCATAAGTTTCCGGCTCCGGTACCGGTGCAGTCTCATAGGTATAGGTCACTTTGGCATAGCCATCAACGGTTACATCCGTACCATAGCGAGCATTGCCGCCTGCCGTCAGTTCCTGGTCGGATACGGCGCTCAGAGCAGCGGTGTAATTGCCATGGCCGATAAACTGTGCCAGATCTCCCGGTTGGGTGAAGTACAGCTTCTCGCTCATCGTCTGGGTCTGCAGCGCTTCATTAACAGTAGCACCCGACGCCAGCAGATAGCCCGGCGTTACCCAGTTGCCCGTCACAACCGACTTGCCGCCTACAGAAGCCGTCATGTCGGCACCCGTTTTCACGCTGAACCACTCAGTGCCCGGATCTTTATTGGTGAGCTTAATCGTACCGTTCAGCGTGCTGAACAACTCAAAGGTTACCGAAGTCAGCGTGCCCAGATGGCTATCGAACTGTGCAAAGCTCAGCGTATCTGGATTGTTTTCAACATCAAATATGGTCAACGATTGTGGCAGCGTCTGCTGTACGGTAGCGGCATGTGCACTTGCGGCTACCATCAGTGCTGCGGCAGCAATCAGAGTCTTGGTAAATTTGGTCATTTTCTGTCCCTTAATTAATCGTGAAGGTCCAAATCAGACCTGAGCCGAGCGCGCTTTACGCTTGCCCGCATATGCCAGTACACCCAGGCCCAGCAGCATAATGCCGTAAGTTTCAGGCTCCGGTACTGGCGCAGGCGTATAGGTGTAGGTGATGGTGCCGCCCAGGCTCTTGGCCGTGGTCGTGTAATCGGCAGTAATGCCGGTCGGGCTGTTCGCGGCGCTGCTTGCAGTGATCTGCAGCTGCGAGGCCAGCGTACCGCTGCCGATAAACTTGGCAAAATCGCTGCTCGCCAGATCGACGCTAACGGTGAAAACTTCCGTGTGCTTGCCTGCCAACACGTCGGTGGTTTTGCCGTATGCAGTTACCGGCCCCGACAGCAAGCTATGCGAATCCGCCCCCAGAACTTCGCTAGGCAGCGACAGCTGCATGCTGGAGCTGAGCGAAGTATTGACGGTCTTGTTGGCGGTTTTACTATTGCTCAGCACCAGCTGACCCGTCACATCGGCGCTGTAGCTGATATTGATGGCCGTCAGCGTACCCAGATGGCTATCAAATTTCTGCAGGTTCAGCGTTTCCAAGATGTTGGTCGGGGTATCGCCAAAACCGTTCAGATTGAAAGTTTGCACAGCAGCCATGGCTGGCAAAGCAAATGTGGTTGCGGCGATGCAGACTGCGGTAGCTAAAGTCTTCAGTTTCATAAATTTTTCCCTAAAAAAGTCGCCTGACTGCGGCATACGAGGCTAGCCGCAAAAACTGCTGTGCCGCCAAACTTGCTAATGTGAAGGGATAGTATCATGAAATATTCAATTTGCATTACTTTTACGACATTTTATGTGCATACCACACAACAAAAATTACTTACATGCAATTGACAATAAAAAAACGACCCGAAGGTCGTCTTTTTATTGATGCCACGGCAAGATTACACTTATTCGCCGCTTTCGCCCTTCTTAATCCAGGCAGCCAGCTGATGCGGGCGCAGGCCATCGTAGTCTTCGAACGGCTGGTGTATCCATGGATTGTGTGGCAGTTCTTCCATTTGGTAGTCCGGCTTGAACACCGAGCAGCCTTTGGTCCAGATCACGGCCGAACGCACTTCCGTTACGCCCGGGAAGTTTTCCTGCAGGTGCTTCATGACTTTGACCAGCGTTACCCCGGAATCAGCCAGATCGTCCACCAGCAGAATACGGCCGCTCAGCGGCCCCTTGGTCATCGTCATGTATTTGGCGATGTCCAGATCACCGCGCACGGTGCCCGCTTCTTCACGGTAGGAACTGGTCGACAGGATCGCCAGCGGCACATCGAAAATACGCGAGAACACATCGCCCGGACGCACGCCACCGCGCGCCAGGCACAGCACCTGGTCAAACTTCCAGCCCGACTCGTGGACTTTCAGCGCCAGACGCTCGATCAGGCGGTGGTACTCGTCCCAGCTGACCCAGAGGTGTTTTTCATTCGATTGTGGGGTGTTCATTCAGTCTTCCTTGATTACTCGAACGGATGACGCAGTACGATCGTTTCTTCGCGATCCGGACCGGTCGATACCATGTCGACCGGCACGCCGACCAACTCTTCGATACGTTTGATATAGGCACGGGCGGTGGCTGGCAGCGCTTCGAGCGACTTGGCGCCCACGGTGCTTTCCTTCCAGCCCGGCATTTCTTCGTACACCGGCACGCAACGCGCTGCCTCTTCCGCACCGGACGGGAAGATATCCACGGCCACGCCGTCGATGGTGTAGCCAGTGCACAGCTTCAGGGTTTCCAGACCATCGAGTACATCCAGCTTGGTCAGGCACATGCCCGTCACGCCGTTGATCTGTACCGAGCGGCGCAGCAGTGCTGCATCGAACCAGCCGCAGCGGCGGGCACGGCCCGTCACGGTGCCGAACTCGTGGCCCACTTGTGCCAGATGATGGCCTACGCCGGCATCGGTAGGCAGTTCCGAAGGGAACGGACCGGAACCCACGCGGGTGGTGTAAGCCTTGGTGATGCCCATGATGTAGTGCAGCATGTTCGGACCCACGCCAGCACCGGCAGCAGCATTGCCTGCCACGCAGTTGGACGAGGTGACGAACGGATAGGTGCCGTGGTCGACGTCCAGCAGCGAACCCTGCGCGCCTTCGAACAGCAGATTGGAACCGGCTTTGTGGGCAGCGTACAGGGCGCTCGACACGTCGGTCACCATAGGACGCAAACGCGGCACGTAGGCCAGCGCATCGTCCAGCGTCTTCTGGTACTCGACCTTCGGTGCTTTCAGATAGTTTTCCAGCACGAAGTTGTGGTAGTCCAGATTTTCCGCCAGCTTTTCAGCAAAGCGTTTTTCGTTCAGCAGGTCAGCCACGCGAATGGCCCGACGCGCTACTTTATCTTCATAGGCCGGGCCGATGCCCTTGCCGGTGGTGCCGATCTTGGCAGCGCCACGGGCGGCTTCACGAGCCAGATCCAGTGCCGAGTGGTAAGGCAGGATAACCGGAGCGGCATCCGACACTTTCAGGCGCGATGCCACTTCCACACCGACTTTTTCCAGCTTGTCGATTTCGCGCAGCACATCCGGCACCGACACCACCACACCATTACCAATGTAGCAGGCCACGCCCGGACGCATGATGCCCGAAGGGATCAGCTGCAGTGCAGTTTTGACGCCGCCGATGACCAGCGTATGGCCGGCGTTGTGACCGCCCTGGAAGCGCACCACACCCTGTGCATGATCGGTCAACCAGTCGACGATCTTGCCTTTACCTTCATCGCCCCATTGGGTACCGATGACGACGACGTTTTTTGCGTTTTTCTTTGACATCACACTAACCTAAGTTTTTAAGAATCCAGTTACTACCATTATCGTCGAGGACCAGCGCACGATCGCACTCGAACTCGTCCAGTTCGTTGCTGTGACCCGGCAAACTCTGGATCACCACTTCGCCGGACTTGCGCAGCTCGGCGATTTTTTCTTTCAACTCCGGCGCATTGCCCCATGGCGCACGAATCGAATGCTTACGCTCCGCCGTGGGCAACAGGCGCGCCAGTTCGCGCAAATCGAGCGAGAAGCCGGTGGCGGGACGGGCCCGGCCAAACGCCTCGCCGACGTGATCATAACGGCCACCGCGCGCCACCGCATTCGGCAGACCGGGCACGTAGAGTGCGAACATCGCACCGCTTTCATACTGATAACCACGCAAGTCTGCCAGATCGATGGCCACTTCAGCCCGGCCCAGCGCCGAGGCAGCCAGCGCCGCCAGTTCGGCCAGCGCCTTGCTGATGCCCGGCACGTCCGGCAACACCGCGCGCGCGCGGCCCAGCACTTCAACGCTGCCATACAGGCTAGGCAGCGCCAGCAGCGCGTCGCGCACCACCGGCGTGTAATCGCGCGTCAGCGCCTGCAGGCCCGGCACATCCTTGGCGCGCAGCAGCTGCACGATCTGGGCCGCATCGCGGGTGGCGGCAGCATCGCTCTCGGTGATGGCGCGCAGCACGCCTACATGGCTCAGATCCAGACGGGCACTGGTGAAACCGGCCAGTGCCAGCGAAGCCAGCGCCAGTTCCTGAATTTCAGCATCGGCTTCCAGTCCGGCATGGCCGTAGATTTCAGCGCCGATCTGCAGCGGCTCGCGGGTGGCGTGCAGGCCCGACGGACGGGTGTGCAGCACGCTGCCGGCATAGCACAGGCGGGTAACGGAGGCGCGGTTCAGCAGGTGGGCGTCAATACGGGCAACCTGGGTCGTCATGTCGGCACGCAGGCCGAGCATGCGGCCGGACAGCTGGTCCACCAGCTTGAAGGTGCGCAAATCGGTATCTTCACCCGCGCCCGTCAGCAAGGACTCCAGATATTCGAGCATAGGCGGCATCACCAGCTCGTAACCGTACAGACGGAAGTTATCCAGCATCAGACGACGCAACTCTTCAATCTTGCGTGCTTCCGACGGCAAGACGTCGGCGATATTCTCGGGCAAAAGCCAATTTGGCATGGGAAACTGGTACGGAATTAATTAAGTAAAGAGCAATGCGGAACAATGCGCCAGGCGCAAGGCGACCGACAAGCGGTAGGCCGAACCTGATATTTTACGCGAAAATGGATTTTAAGACGAGAAAAGATGCGTCAGAGCAGCTGAAAACGCCGCTGCCGGACCGCCATCAGGCAGCCCGGCAGGGTAGAGACTTTACTTCTTGCCGCCGGCTGGCGCGGCTGCAGGCGCAGCGCCCGTGCCTTTGAAGTATTTGAAGAAGTCCGAGCTGCTATCCATCACCATCACGTCGCCGTGATTCTTGAAGGTGGCGCGATAGGCTTCCAGACTGCGGTAGAACTTGTAGAACTCGGGGTTCTTGCCAAACGCTTCCGCATAGATGGCAGAGGCTTTGGCATCGCCCTCACCTTTGATTTGTTCGGCATCACGATAGGCTTCGGCCAGAATCACCGAACGCTGACGCTCGGCATCGGCACGGATCTTTTCCGAATCGGCCGAACCGGTGGAACGCAGCTCATTGGCCACGCGCAGGCGTTCGGCCTTCATGCGGTCGTACACCGAGTTGTTAATCTGCTCGACATACTCGACGCGCTTCAGGCGCACGTCGATGATTTCCACCCCGATCTGGGCCGCTTCCGCCACCACCTTGGTGCGTATGCCTTCCATCACCTTGCCGCGCTGGCCGGAAATCACTTCGCCCACGGTGCGCTTGGTGATTTCTTCGTTCAGCGCCGCCTTGATGATCTGCGACATGCGATCGCGCGCACGGTTCTCATCACCGTTGAAGGTCACGTAGTACAGCTTGGGCTGGCCATCGGCACGGCCGATACGCCATTTGACGAAGCTGTCGACCAGAATATTCATCTTCTCGGCCGTGATGAAACGCTCGGCGTCAGGCGACTCGATGGTCATGATGCGGTTATCCAGGAACAGCACGTTCTGGAACGGCGGCGGCAGCTTGAAATGCAGGCCCGGCTCGCGGATCACTTCCTTGATCTGGCCCAGCGCGAACACGATCGCATACTTGCGCTGATCGACTACAAACACGGTAGACGACAGCAGCAGGAAAGCGACGAAGGCCGCCACGAGGGTACTGGCTATACGGTTCATTAACGGCTCTCCCGGTCACGTAGGGCTTCGCGCGAACGCGGATCGCGCGGACGGTTCACTTCCACCGTCTGCATGGTGTCGCTGCTGGTGCTAGTGTTGGCGACCGGCTTGGCGGCGCTGGCACTGGCGGCGGCATCAGTCGCTGCGGCCTGGGCTATGAGCTTATCGAGCGGCAGGTAGAGCAGATTGCTGCCCGACTTGGCGTCCACCATGACCTTGCTGGTGCTGGAATAAATCTGCTGCATGGTATCCAGGTACATGCGGTCGCGCGTCACGGCGGGCGCCTTCTGGTATTCGGCCAGCACCTGCTTGAAGCGGGCCGCATTACCGGTAGCGTTTTCCACCACCATGGAGCGATAGCCTTCGGCTTCCTGCAGCAGGCGCGAAGCCGTACCGTGGGCCTTGGGAATCACGTCGTTGGCATAGGCCTGACCTTCGTTCTTCTGGCGCTCGCGGTCCTGCCCTGCCCGCACGGCGTCGTCAAAGGCTACCTGCACCTGCTCGGGCGGCTGCACGGCCTGCAGCGTGACGTTCGAGATCAGCACGCCGGAAGCATAGCGGTCGAGGATCTGCTGCATCAGCTGCTGGGTTTCCAGCGCCACCTTGTCGCGGCCTTCGTACAGCACGAAGTCCATCTTGTTCTTGCCGACAATTTCGCGGATCGAGGTTTCAGCAACCTGACGCACGGTGTCTTCTTCGTCGCGGTTATTCAGCAGCCAGGCTACCGGATCTTTCAGTTTGAACTGCACGGCGAACTGGATATCGATGATGTTTTCATCGTCAGTCAGCATCAGCGACTCGCGCGCCTGCTTGTTCTTGATATTGCCGCGATAGCCGATTTCCACCACGCGCATCTGCGACACTTTGACCACTTCGTCGCTCTGGAAAGGATACGGCCAGCGCCAGTTGAAACCGGCGCCGGTGGTGTGGCTGATTTTGCCGAAGGTGTAAACCACGCCGGTCTGGCCTTCCTGCACGATAAAGGAACCGCTGGCCAGCCAGATCAGGCCAGCCACCACCACCACCGCACCGGCCGTGGCGCGCAGACCGCCCGCATCAGGACGGCTGGGCGGCATGCCGCCGCCATTGTTGCTGCCGTCAGGACGGTTCTTCTGGCCGAACATGCCGTTCAGGCGCTGATTGAAATCGCGCCACAGCTGTTCCATATCGGGCGGGCCTTCGCCCGGCTTTTTGCCTTCATTGGCTTGCGGCTTGCCGTCCTGCTGGTCCGAACCCCAGCGCGGGTCGTTCAGATTGGCTTTCAGGCCAAGACGTTTGAATATCGAGGAGACACGCATCAGTGTGATCCAACTTGAGTGAGGGTGGGACTGCTTTCAGCGGCTTCGGCATCATCGTCCGCCAGCTCTTCTTCATCAACCGCGTAAGACTGGTTCAGGCGCGCGCCGGGCGCACTCATGGCCCATTCGACGATGGCACTGCGCAGCAGGTCCAGGCCAGCACCCGTGCGGGCACTGAGGAAAACGCGGGAAATCTTATCATATTCATCGCGCTCGACTGCCGGCTCCAGTCCGGCCGCATCGATCTTGTTCCACACCAGAATCTGCGGAATATGATCGGCACCGATTTCCTTGAGCACCAGATTAACCTGCTCGATCTGCTCCATCCGCACCGGCGAGGAAGCATCGACCACGTGCAGCAGCAGATCGGCGTGTATGGTTTCTTCCAGCGTGGCGCGGAATGCCGCCACCAGCTGGTGCGGCAGCGCGCGCACGAATCCTACCGTGTCCGATATCACCACATTGCCCACTTCCTGCCCCATGTAGACGCGGCGCGAAGTGGTGTCCAGCGTGGCGAACAACTGGTCCGCCACATACACACCGGCCTTGGTGACAGCGTTGAACAGGGTGGATTTGCCGGCATTGGTGTAGCCCACCAGCGAAACCGAGAAAGTCTGGCTGCGGCCACGCGAACGGCGCTGGGTTTCATGCTGCTTGCGCAGCTTGCCCAGACGGGCGCGCAGGGCCTTGACCCGCTCGCCGATCAGACGGCGGTCGGTTTCCAGCTGGGTTTCACCGGGGCCGCGCAGACCGATACCGCCCTTCTGCCGTTCCAGGTGGGTCCAGCCGCGGATCAGGCGGGTGGCCAGATGCTGCAACTGGGCCAGTTCCACCTGCAGCTTGCCTTCATGGGAAGCGGCACGCTGGCGAAGATATCGAGAATCAGGCTGGTACGGTCCAGCACCCGGATATTCAGGCGCTTTTCCAGATTGCGCTGCTGGGCAGGCGACAGCGCGTGATTGAAGATGACGATTTCGATGCGGTGATCCTGTACCGCCATGGCGATTTCGTCGGCCTTGCCGCTGCCGACGAAATAGGCGGCATCGGGCGCCGCCCGCTTGGCTGTGATCGTCGTAATAGGCTCTGCACCGGCCGAACGGGCCAGTAACTGCAGTTCCTCGACGCTGGCGCCAAAGTCGCCCTGACCGAAATCGATACCGACTAAAGCTGCTCGCATACGGTCAGGCTAGAAAGATTGTAGCGGTAAGGCAAATGCTTATTCCGCGTCCGCATCAACACTGAGGTTGACGGCGCGGGCTGGCACCACGGTCGAAATGGCGTGTTTGTACACCATCTGGGTCACGGTATTGCGCAGCAGCACAACGTATTGGTCGAAAGACTCGATATGACCTTGCAGCTTGATGCCGTTGACCAGATAGATCGAGACAGGCACGTGCTCTTTGCGCAAGGCGTTGAGGAATGGGTCTTGTAACAGTTGCCCTTTGTTGCTCATAACAGCTCCATTTTTGTGTTGTTGTGTTCGGATTTGGAGGCGAAACGCTTAATTTCAAGTACGTGGCTCAACGAAAGTCAAATGATTTTCGCTGAAACACCGCTCGCCGAATGAAGAATGGTGCTTCTAAGCCACTGTAACCTGTTTTGACTTTTTTTGCTTTGTGTACTGCAAAAAAAGTCCTTAAAAACGCCTTATTTTGCTGCCGTCTTGGCAAACGGGTTCTTACCGGTACGCAGTTCGATGCGCAGCGGCGTGCCTACCAGCGAGAAAGTATCGCGGAAATGCTTTTCCAGATAGCGCTTGTACGGCTCGCCCACGGCATCCAGTGCATTGCCGTGAATCACGATCACTGGCGGGTTCATGCCGCCCTGGTGCGCATAGCGCAGCTTGGGTCGGATACCGCCCTTGCGGCGTGGCTCCTGCTTCTCGACCGCTTCGATCAGCGCACGCGTCAGCTTGGGCGTCGACAGGTCCGACATCGCTGCCGCATACGCTGCATCGACCGATTTCATCAGCGGGCCTATGCCCTGTGCGCGCAAGGCCGAAATGAAGTGGGTCTTGGCGAAGGACAGGAAGTCCAGTTTGCGGTCGATATCGATCTTGATTTCATCACGCTCGTCGCTGCGCAGGCCGTCCCACTTGTTGACGGCCACTACCAGCGCGCGGCCCGTCTCCAGCACGAAGCCGGCGATGTGGGCGTCCTGCTCGGAGATATCCTGCTGGGCATCGAGCAGCAGCACTACCACGTTGGCCTCGGAAATCGACTGCAG
>Ga0187842_1000954_pt1 | contig 13925 bp, 11 predicted proteins | sample SpaLakP09_SKY_41_FD_134514 | JGI IMG/M metagenome (GOLD analysis project Ga0187842, IMG submission 134514) | Oligotrophic lake water microbial communities from Sparkling Lake, Wisconsin, USA - SP09_SKY_41 | ecosystem: Environmental > Aquatic > Freshwater > Lake | place: USA: Sparkling Lake... | reverse complement strand
TGCATGAGGCCGACCAATGAAAAAGGCCGGTCAACATCGCTGTTGCCGGCCTGGCTTGTGTCTGGCTGACGCCTAGCTGGCGCGGATCATGGTACCGACACCGTCGTCGGTCATGATTTCCAGCAGCAGGGCATGCGGTACGCGGCCATCGATGATGTGCACGGTATTCACGCCGCTGCGTGCTGCATCCAGCGCCGAGCTGATCTTGGGCAGCATGCCGCCGTGGATGGTGCCATCGGCAAACAGGCTGTCCACCTGCTCGGCAGTCAGTCCGGTCAGCAGCTTGCCTTCCTTGTCCAGCACGCCCGGGGTGTTGGTCATCAGGATCAGCTTTTCGGCGTTCAGGGTTTCGGCCAGCTTGCCAGCTACCAGGTCGGCATTGATATTGTAGGCCTCGCCCTTGCTGCCCACGCCGATAGGGGCCACCACCGGAATGAAATCCTGGCGATCCAGCAGCGAGACCAGCGCCGGATCGATGCTGGAGATCTCGCCGACCTGGCCGATGTCGATCTTGTCTTCGCTCTCATCGCTGAGGAACATTTTTTCCGCACGGATGAAGTGGCCATCCTTGCCGGTCAGGCCCACGGCCTTGCCGCCATGGGTATTGATCAGCGAAACGATTTCCTTGTTCACCAGGCCGCCCAGCACCATTTCCACCACATCCATGGTTTCCTGGTCGGTCACCCGCATGCCCTGGATGAACTTGCCTTCCTTGCCCACGCGCTCCAGCAGTTCGTTGATCTGCGGGCCGCCGCCATGCACCACCACCGGGTTGATGCCCACCAGCTTGAGCAACACGATGTCCTTGGCAAAGCCTTCTTTCAGCGCATCGTCGGTCATGGCGTTGCCACCGTACTTGATCACGATGGTCTTGCCGGAAAAACGGCGGATATACGGCAGGGCCTCGGCGAGAACCAACGCTTTTTCAGCGGCATTTACAGACACGACAATCTCCTTCTGAGGATAAGGACCGGAGCCATTCCGGCCACTGGCGACAATGTGTTGCATTCTAATCAATCAAGCTACTGAACAGTGATTTATTAATTGTCATGACAAGGCAATTGCACTACATTGCCGGACATTAATGAATATAGATTCAGTTAAATCCATGACCGAAAACTGCCCTATCGCCCGCTGGCGCAGGAAAAAAGAAGCCCGCCCGGCGGAAATCCTGGATGCCGCCCTCAGCCAGTTTGTAGAAAAAGGCTATCGCGCCACCAAGATGGAAGACATTGCCCGCGCCGCTGGCGTGACCAAGGGCACGCCCTATCTGTATTTCCAGAACAAGGAAGAAATTTTCAAGGCAATTGCCCGCGGCACCTTCGTGGCCAATCTGCAGCAGCTGGACAGGCTGGCCGATGATTTCGACGGTAGCGCCAGTGCCTTGCTTCATCACATGGTGGCGCACTGGTGGCAGGAAGTGGGCTGCTCCCCCTCCGCCGGCCTGTGCAAGCTGATGATTGCGGAAGCGGCCAATTTCCCCGAACTTGCCCGCTTCTACTTTGAAGAACTGATCGCCCCCAGCAACCAGCTGCTGAGCAGGGTGTTGCAACGTGGTATCGACAGTGGCGAATTCCGCGCCGTCCCGCTGGTGCACACCGTTGATGCCTTGTTGGCTCCCTTGCTGACCACCATGATTTTCAGCCACTCCTTCGGCCAGTTGCCTGGCTGCTGCATCGGTTCCACCAAAGACCCGCTCGGCTTTTTGCAAGACGCGCTGGATCTGGTGCTGCACGGCCTGAAAAACAACTGACAGGAAACACGCCCATGTCCACCTCTCCCCACCTCTGGCGTTTTGCCCTGCTTGGCTTGCTACTGCTGGCCGGCTGCAGCAAACAGCAAGCCCCCAGCGAAGAAGTCCGCCCGGTACGCGTGGTCAGCGCCGGCCAGCACGGCATCGACAATGGCAACAGCTTTGCCGGACAAATCCGCGCCCGTACCGAAACCGATCTGGCCTTTCGCATCGGCGGCAAGGTCATCGCCAAGCTGGTCAATAGCGGCGAGCATGTGCGCAAAGGCCAGGTACTGGCGCGGCTGGATGCCAGTGACACCAGCCTGGACATCAACGCCAAGCAGGCACAACTGGCTGCGGCAGAATCCGACCTTGCCCAACAGCAGCTCAATCTGAAGCGCTATCAGGAACTGCTGGCCAAGCAATTCATCAGCCAGGCACAGGTGGACAGCCAGCAAAATGGCGTCAACGCCGCGCGCGCCAAGCGCGACGAGGCGCGCGCACAGCTGACCGCCAGCCGCAATCAGGGCAGCTACACCCAGTTGCTTGCCGATGCAGACGGCATCGTCAGCCAGATGCTGGCCGAGCCGGGACAGGTGGTCGCCGCTGGCCAGGCCGTGGCAAGGCTGGCGCATGACGGCGAGCGCGAAGTCGCGATCCAGATTCCGGAAAACGCCCTGGCCAGCGTGCGCGAGCAAAAGACCTTCACCATCAGCCTGTGGGCCGGCAAACAGCAGTACCAGGGTCAACTGCGCGAACTGGCCGGCGATGCCGATCCGGCCACCCGCACCTATGCCGCACGCATTACCCTGCCACAAGCCACTGGCCTGGCCCTGGGCCAAACAGCCACCGTGTCCTTGCCCACGGCCAGCCATGGCGACAGCGCCGCCATGCGCCTGCCGCTGACCGCGCTGCTGGATGAGCAAGGCAAGCATGCACTGTGGATTGTCGATCCCAAGACGCTGCGCGTCAGCCGCCGCAGCGTCAGCGTCCTCAGCATCGACAGCGACACGGTCACCGTGCGTGGTGCACTGCAGCCAGGCGACCAGGTGGTGAGTGCTGGCGTGCACCTGCTGCACGAAGGCCAGCGCGTGCTCCTGCTGCAGCAAGGCGAACAGTAATGAAGAAAATCAATCTGTCGGAATGGGCACTACGCCACCAGGCACTGGTGTTTTACTTCATGGTGATGCTGATGGTGTCCGGCCTGTGGGCCTACACCCAGCTGGGGCAGAAAGAAGACCCGGAATTCACCTTCAAGGCCATGCTGGTGCAGACCTACTGGCCGGGGGCCAAGGCCGAGGAGGTAGAACAGCAGGTCAGCGACCGGCTGGAAGAAAAGCTACAGGAAATGCCGGAGCTCAAATATGTGCAGAGCTACAGCAAACCGGGCGAATCGCTGTTGCTGGTTGCACTGCGTGAGGATGTTCCGGCCAAAAACGTGCCGGGCCTGTGGTATCAGGTGCGCAAGAAACTGGGTGATGTGCGCAGCAGCCTGCCAGCAAGCGCCCAGGGGCCCTTCTTCAACGACGAGTTCGGCGATACCTTCGGCAATATCTACGCCTTTACCGGTGACGGCTTCAGCGCCGAAGAACTGCGCCGCTACGTCGACCGTGCCAAGGAAGAAATCCTGCGCGTGCCGGATGTGGGCAAGGTCAGCCTGGTGGGTGAGCAAAGCGAAAACATCTATATCGATCTGTCCAGCAGCAAGCTCGCTTCGCTGGGGCTGGATACCAGCACCATCTGGACTGCGCTGCAGCAGCAAAATGCCATGTTGCCGGCCGGCAGTTACGAAACCGCCAGCGACCGCATCTGGGTACGCCCTACCGGCAATTACAGCACGGTGGAGGCCGTGGCCAACACACCCATCGTGGCCAATGGCAAAACGCTGCGCCTGGGTGATATCGCCAGCATTCACCGTGGTTTCATCGACCCGCCCTCCTTCCGCATGCGCTTCAATGGCCAGCCGGCGCTGGGCCTGGCCATCAGCATGAAAAGCGGCGGTGATGTGCTGAAGCTGGGCGAGCATCTGGATGCGGCCTTGCAGCGGATCCAGGCCAAGCTGCCGGTAGGGATCCAGATCCATGCTGTGTCCGACCAGCCCAAGGTGGTCAAGGGCGCCGTCGGCGAATTCATGAGCTCGCTGATCGAGGCGGTACTGATCGTGCTGGCCGTCAGCTTCTTCAGCCTGGGCCTGCGTACCGGGGTGGTGGTGGCGCTGTCGATTCCGCTGGTGCTGGCCATGACCTTTCTGGCCATGTACTTCTTCAAGCTCGATCTGCAACGCATCTCGCTGGGTTCGCTGATCATCGCGCTGGGCCTCTTGGTGGACGATGCCATCATCGCCGTGGAAATGATGGCGCTGAAACTGGAACAGGGCTGGAACAAGTTCCAGGCAGCGACTTATGCCTACACCAGCACCGCCTTCCCCATGCTCACCGGCACGCTGATTATCGCCGCTACCTTTCTGCCGGTGGGGCTGGCCAAATCCGATGCTGGCGAATACGTGTTCAGCCTGTTTGCCGTCGTCGGGCTGGCACTGATCCTGTCGTGGATTGTTGCCGTGGTGTTTACGCCGTTTCTGGGTTACAAGCTGCTACCGGAACAGGCCATGCATCATCAGACGCATGATGTTTACCAGAAGCCCTTCTACATCCGTTTTCGGGCGCTGCTGGAATGGTGCTTGCACTACCGCAAGACGGTCATCGCCACCACGCTGGGCATTTTCGTGCTGTCCTTGCTAGCCTTCCGCCTGCTGGTGGCCCAGCAGTTCTTCCCCTCGTCCAACCGGCCGGAACTGATGGTGGACATGTGGCTGCCACGCGGTGCCAGTTTTGCCGCCACCGAAGGCGAGGTGAAAAAGCTGGAAACGCTGATCAAGCAGGACAGGAACGTGCTCAGTGTCACCAGCTATGTCGGTAGCGGCAGCCCGCGCTTCTATCTGCCGCTCGATCAGCAGCAACAGCATCTGAACTACGCCCAGCTGATGGTGATGACCGGCGACGAGCATGTGCGCGAACAGGTCAAGGCGCGACTGGAGTCCATCTTCGACCACGATTTCCCACTGGTGCGCGGCCGGGTAACCCGGCTGGAAAATGGCCCGCCGGTAGGCTACCCGGTACAGTTCCGCGTGATGGGACCGGATCACGACAAGATCCGCGCCATTGCCGCCCAGGTAGAGCAAAAAGTGCGCGCCCATCCGGCCAGCCGCCACGTCAACATCAACTGGGGCGAACAACAGAAAGCGCTGCGCATCACCCTGGACCAGGACAAGATCCGCCTGCTGGGCATCAACAGCCAGTCCTTGTCGCAGCAGCTGCAGATGCTGATTTCCGGTGCCACGGTTACCGACTATCGGGACGGTAACCGTACCGTCGGCATCGTCGCCCGCCTGAACAAGCAGGAGCACAGCGACGTGGCCGCGCTGGGTGATGTGCAGGTACAAACCGCCAGTGGCCGCTTTGTGCCGGTATCCCAGCTGGGCAAGATCGAATATCAACCGGAAGAATCCATCATCTGGCGGCGCAACCGCCTGCCTGCCATCACCGTCAATGCCGATGTGGCCGACGGCGTACAAGGGGACGATGTGTCCGCGGCGCTGTGGCCGCAGATGCAGCAGCTGGAGGCTACCCTGCCGCTGGGTTATCACATCGAGCTGGGTGGTTCGATGGAGTCCAGTGGCAATTCGCAGAGCGCCATCGCCGCCGTCGCGCCCTTCATGATCGTGGTGGTGCTGACCCTGCTGATGCTGCAGCTGCAAAGCTTCCAGCGCACCCTGATGGTCTTGCTGACCGCACCGCTGGGCATGATAGGGGTCACCCTGACGCTGATCATCTTCCATTCGCCCTTTGGCTTTGTTGCCATGCTGGGGGTGATTGCCCTGTCCGGCATGATCATGCGCAATTCGGTGATTCTGGTTGACCAGATCGAACAGGACATCCGCGAAGGCATAGACCGGCACGAAGCCATCATCGGCTCGACGGTACGGCGCTTCCGCCCCATCATGCTGACGGCACTGGCCGCCATCCTGGCCATGATTCCGCTCACCCGCAGCACCTTCTGAGGGCCGATGGCCGTGGCCATCATGGGCGGCCTGCTGGTAGCTACCGTGCTGACCCTGCTGTTTTTGCCTGCCCTGTACGCCCAGTGGTTCAGGGTGGAAAGCAAACCGAAGAGAACATCATGAAGACATACGCCCACTGCGCACCGCTGCTGAGTGGACTGGCCCTGCTGCTGGTCAGCACGGCCACGCCGGCCTTCGACCTGAACCAGGCCTGGCTGGCTGCCCGCGACTACAATAGCGACTACGCCGCCTCCCGCGCTGATTTGGGTGCCGGCCGCGAACAGGCAGTACAAGGCCGTGCCCAGTTGCTGCCCCAAGTGGCGCTGACCGGCAGCTACAGCCACACCAACCCTACCCAGCCGGCCGGGCAGTCCACTTACGACAGCTCCGGCTATGGCGTGCAATTGAGCCAGCCGCTGTTCGACACCAGCAAGTACAGCGCCTATCAGAAGGGCAAGATTGCCAGCCAGCAGGCAGAAACCGCCTTCAGCGCGGCGGAGCAGCAACTGATCGTCGATATCGCCCGCGCCTATTTTGACGTGCTGTTGGCCGAAGACACCCTGGCCGCCACCCGCGCCAGCAAAAAGGCCTATCACACGCAGCTGGAACAGGCGAAGACCGCCTTTGAGCTGGGTACAGCCACCATCATCGATACCCACGAAGCTCAGGCCGGCTTCGATGCCGCCAGCGCCAAGGAAATCGTTGCACTGAACCAGCAGGAAATCAGCCAGAACAATCTGCGCCGGCTGACCGGCCTGGATGCCAGCGCCATCCAGCCCTTGCAGGAACAGCTGCCGCCACCGCCCGCCGGCACCTTGCAAGGCTGGCTGGAGCAGGCAGTGAGCAATAGCCGCAGCTTGCAGGCAGCCGAGCAGGCGCTGGCCTACGCCAGCCAGACCGTGGCGGAAAAACGTGGCAGCCAGCTACCCGTCATCGCCCTTAATGCCGGCTATAACGACAATCGCACCAACCAGGCCGGTACGCCCCCCACCACCCGTGGCAGCAGCATCGGCGTGTCCGTCAGCCTGCCGCTGTTTGCCGGCGGCGGCATCAACTCGCAAATCCGCGAGGCACTGGCCCGTGAAGAATCCGCCCGCGACAAGCTGGAATCTGCCCGCCGCCAGTTGAAGGAAGATGTCCGCAAAAGCTGGCTGGGTGTAACCAATGGCGCAGCGCTGGTGCGGGCGCAGCAACAGCTGCTGGTCTCGGCCAAAAGCAAGGTCGATTCCACCAAGCTGGGCAAGGAGGTGGGCATTCGGACCAATCTGGACGTGCTGCAGGCAGAGCAGGCTTACTACGATGCACTCACCAGCCTGGCTACTGCCAAATACGATTACCTGACGGCACGCCTGCAACTGGGACAGGTGGCCGGTACGCTGGATCAGGAGCAGTTGCAAGAGGTGAATGCGGCAGTGCGACATTAAGAAAATTTGTTACTTTTGATCAAATGGGGCTACTGTTCGCACAGCAGCCCCATTTTTCATGGTGTGCTGGTCTTGCAACAAGTGTTTAACTTTTTGTAGCAAGTGTAGCTTTTTGCTAAACACCTGATTAGAATCAAACGACTCTGGAAGCCGCCGAATCATCGCCCCGGCAGCTGGTTGACCCGGCAAAAAAGCACCGAAAGTGCTGCCACCCAACCAGCCCTTCCGTCCAGGACATCGCCGCCAGGCACCCCAATCTTAGGAGAGATGGAATGAGCAACAAGGATCTGATGCAACGCAAGGCCGAGGCTACCCCGCGCGGCGTGGGTGTTATGTGTACTTTCTTTGCCGACAAGGCCAAGAACGCCGAAGTATGGGATGTCGAAGGCAACCGTTACATCGACTTTGCTGGCGGTATCGGCGTACTGAACACCGGCCACCTTCACCCCAAGGTACAGGCTGCCGTGGCCGAGCAACTGAACAAGTTCAGCCACACCTGCTACCAGGTTGTTCCCTACGAATCCTATGTTGACGTGGCCGAAAAGCTGAACAAGCTGACCCCGGGCAACTTTGCCAAGAAAACCGCCTTTTTCAGCACTGGTGCCGAAGCCGTCGAGAACGCCATCAAGGTAGCCCGCGCTGCCACCGGCCGCCCGGGTGTGATCGCATTTGGTGGTGCCTTCCACGGCCGCACCATGCTGGGCATGGCGCTGACCGGCAAGGTAGCCCCGTACAAAATCGGCTTTGGTCCGTTTGTTGGTGAGATCTACCACGCTGCCTACCCGAATGCCCTGCACGGCGTATCGGTGGAAGATTCGCTGGCCAGCATCGAAAAACTGTTCAAGTTCGATATCGAAGCCAAGCGCGTTGCCGCCATCATCTTCGAACCGGTACAAGGCGAAGGCGGTTTCTACTCCGCTCCGGCCGAATGGGTACGTGCCATCCGCAAGCTGTGTGACGACAACGGTATCGTGATGATTGCCGACGAAGTGCAAGCCGGCTTTGCCCGTACCGGCAAGCTGTTTGCCATGGAACACTACGATGTGACCCCGGACCTGACCACCATGGCCAAGTCGCTGGCTGGCGGTTTCCCGCTGGCAGCCCTGGTCGGCAAGGCCGAACTGATGGACGCACCGGCACCGGGCGGCCTGGGTGGCACTTACGCTGGTAGCCCGCTGGGTCTGGCCGCAGCCAGCGCCGTCATCGACGTGATTCAGGAAGAAAAGCTGCTGGAACGCTCCAACAAGCTGGGCGACCTGCTGAAAGAAAAGCTGCACAGCCTGAAGAAAGACATCCCGCAGATCACCGACGTACGTGGTCTGGGCGCGATGGTGGCAGTCGAATTCAACAAGCCGGGCACCCACGAGCCGGATGCCGAATTCACCAAGAAGGTACAGACCAAGGCGCTGGAATCCGGCCTGATCCTGCTGACTTGCGGCGTGTACTACAACGTGGTGCGCTTCCTGTTCCCGCTGACCATCGAAGATGAAATCTTCGCTGAAGCGCTGACCAAGCTGGAAGCCGCCCTGAAGGCCTGATCGCTTAACGGCTGATGGCAACGGCCAATCCCGGCAGCGGGGTTGGCCGTCTGCACAAACAATATCCTCCGCCCACCTTCTGGAGAGAGACATGCTGAACCTGAAAGATCCTTCCCTGCTCAAGCAGCAGTGCTATATCAACGGCCAATGGCTGGATGCCGACAATGGCGAAACCATCCCGGTCACCAACCCGGCCACTGGTGAAGTGATTGCCAGCGTACCGAAAATGGGCAAGGCCGAAGCCGAACGCGCTGTAGCTGGTGCTGCCGAAGCCTTCAAGAGCTGGAAAAAGAAATCCGCCAAGGAACGTGCCACCATCCTGCGCCGCTGGTTTGACCTGATGATGGCCAACCAGGACGACCTGGCTGTGATCCTGACCTGCGAACAGGGCAAGCCGCTGGCCGAAGCCAAGGGCGAAATCGCCTATGGCGCTTCCTATATCGAATGGTATGCCGAAGAAGCCAAGCGCCTGTACGGCGACACCATCCCGGCACCGGCTGCGGACCGCCGCATTCTGGTAACCAAAGAGCCGATCGGCGTGACCGCCGCCATCACCCCGTGGAACTTCCCCAATGCCATGATCACCCGCAAGGCTGCTCCGGCACTGGCGGCTGGTTGCCCGATGGTGGTACGCCCGGCCAGCCAGACCCCGCTGTCGGCCCTGGCCATTGCCGTGCTGGCCGAACGTGCCGGCATCCCGGCTGGCGTGTTCTCGGTACTGACCGGTGGCTCCAGCGAAATCGGCGCCGTGCTGACCGGCAGCGATACGGTGAAGAAATTCTCCTTTACCGGCTCCACCGAAGTAGGTCGCAAGCTGATCGCCCAGTGTGCCGACACCGTCAAGAAAGTATCGATGGAACTGGGAGGCAACGCACCGTTCATCGTGTTTGACGATGCCGATCTGGACGCTGCCGTTGAAGGTGCCATGATTTCCAAGTACCGCAATGCCGGCCAGACCTGCGTCTGCGCCAACCGCCTGCTGGTACAGGATGGCGTCTATGATGCCTTTGCCGAAAAGTTTGCGGCTGCAGTAGCCAAGCTCAATGTCGGCAATGGTCTGGAAAACGGCGTTACCCAAGGTCCGATGATCGACACCAATGCAGTCGCCAAGGTGGAAGAACACATTGCCGACGCACTGGCCAAGGGCGGCAAGCTGGTAGCCGGTGGCAAGCGCCACGCTCTGGGCCACAGCTTCTTCGAACCCACCGTGATTACCGGCGTAACCCCGGCGATGAAAGTGGCCAAGGAAGAAACCTTCGGCCCGCTGGCACCGCTGTTCCGCTTCAGCACCGAAGAAGAAGCCATCCAGATGGCCAACGACACCGAATTCGGTCTGGCCAGCTACTTCTATGCCCGCGATGTGGGTCGTATCTTCCGCGTATCGGAAGGCCTGGAGTATGGCATGGTCGCCGTCAACAGCGGCATCCTGTCCAATGAAGCGGCACCCTTCGGTGGCGTAAAGCAATCCGGCCTCGGCCGCGAAGGCAGCAAGTACGGTATTGAAGACTATCTGGAAATCAAATACGTACTGCTGGGCGGTCTGGACAAGTAAGTCCTGTCATTCCTGTGAAAGGCCACTTCTGCGGCCTTTCTATACCAGGCAAAGAAAAGGGCCGCGCAAGCGGCCCTTTTTCCATGCAACAACAAACCAGTCAGTGCAGCTTGACGATGGTTTCCGAGAGTGGAATGTCAGCTTCGCGCAGGCAATCGCACAAGTCCTGCCAGGTGGCATCCTTGTCCGGCGCCACGTCCGGCACCATCAGCCAGGGCGAACGCGCCAGCAGTTCCTCGCTGCCACGCAGCTTGAGGCCCACCTCATAACCCTGCATTTCCGGCTGATATTCGGCCACGGCTTCCAGGTCTTGCAGACCGCCAACCCGGGTCGCGATCAGGGCCACGGTCAGTCCCAGCCGCTTGCGGTTCCAGGCACGCACGCCCGCCTGCAAGGACTCCCACCACGGCAGCGGTGCAAACAGCTCGGCCTCGCCATATTCCATCTCGGCACCGATGGCCTGTTGCACCAGCGGCATCACCGCATCCAGCGCCTTGCGCGACAGCTGCCGTGCCTGCTCTACCGGCAGTGCACCACGCTCCACCAGGAAAGGCAGCCAGGAAATCACCAGCTGCGGGTCCTGCGTCTTGCGTGCTGCCTCATAAGTGGCGCGGGAAGAGTCTGGATCCAGCGGCGCAAAATCACAACCGGCATCCATTACGCCAGCCAGATGCATCAGGTTCTGGCAGGCGCGCTCATTCAGCATGTCCACGGTAAACAGCGTGGGAGAAATCCACAGAATGGCTTTTTCCGGCACATCCAGCGCATCCGCCAGCGGCGTTTCCAGTCGCTCCAGCAAGGGGAAGTGCCACCACACCCCACCCTGTGCCCGGGAAAAGGCAAACGGCAAAGCCCACAATTCGAAAGACATCACCGAGCCATCCGCCCGCACTACCTCAGGAAAGGCGATGGCATCACGTGCACTATTCACCAGCAAGGCACGCGCCGCTGGCTCGCCTAGCAGGGATAGCTGGGCTTCGGTGAATACCGCCTGGTCACCGCCCATCAGGGCCTGCTGTACCTGGGCGGCAAAACCGGCGCGATGAATCGGGTCCTGCGCGGCGGCACGCGCCGCCTCCCGCAAGGTACGGATGGCGCGGCTGCGCTCGGCCGGTGGCAAGGGCTCGGTCGGCCCCTGGCGCATTTCCCTGGCCTTGGGACCGACTTCACGTTCGGCATAGGCCTCATGCAAGCGCTGATAGCAGGCAATGGCCTCGTCGCAGATGGCCTGCAGACGGGCCGCAGTGGGGGCCTCGCCAGTGAAGGTGAAATCAAACAGGCGCAAGCCGCGGTTGCATACGTAAACGCTGCGGTTGCCAGCCACGTCGAATAACAGCGCGCTGGCAAACTCGTCCTCATCACGACCGGCAAAGTCGGTGAAGTCATTGCCAACCAGCCGGCAGACAAAGGCCGGAGCAGCGGTATGCACCAGATACTCGGTCGCTTCCAGACCGGACTCGTCCACGGCGTCGCCAAAAATGAAGCGATTGGGCAATTGCGGCTCGCCCTTGATATGAGCATTGCGGGGATGAGGTGTCATCAGTCAACCAGAAAAATCAGCAAAAACATCCCATTGTACCCGCCAGCCCACCCGAGGTGAAACCTCGGGAGGCCCAAATGCCGCAATTAGGCTTATTGCTGCGCTTGTCTCCAGCTTGTCATCATCGCGGCCAAAGCCTGGCGCTGCTGTCCGGCTGCATCGAAATTGTCGCTGGACAGCCATTGCTCCAGCAGCTGGCGCACCATCGGCCACTCACTGTCCAGTATCGAATACCAGGCGGTATCGCGGTTACGCCCCTTGCTGATCATCGCCTGCCGGAACAAGCCTTCAAACAGAAAACCCAAGCGCTCGGCCGCGCGGCGTGAAGGCAGGTTGAGGGCATTGCACTTCCATTCGTAGCGCCGGTAGCCCAGCTCGAAGGCATGGCGCATCAGCAGATACATGGCTTCGGTCGCCGCTGGCGTGCGTTGCAGCAAGGGCGAGAAATTAAGATGGCCCACTTCGATTACCCCATTGGCCGGGTCGATGCGCAAATAGCTCGCCAAGCCAACAGCCTGCCCCGAACCCGCGTCCACGATGGCGTAAAACTGCGGATCAGCCAGGCCTTCCATGCTGCTCAGCCATTGCCGATAGCTTGCCAGATCAGCAAACGGGCCATAGGGCAGATAGCTCCAGTTTGCGCCTGCGACATCTCGCTGCATCGCTGCGTAGAGCGCCTCAGCATGGTGGGCCACCGACAAGGGCTCCAGCCGGCAATATTGTCCTTGCAACACCACGGGCTGCGGCTGCGGACAGGGCTGCCACGCGGGCAACGGCAGGCCATGCAATTGGCCCAGGGCATTGGCTTCGCCTGCAGCCAGGCGCTGCGCGATAAAAGCATCAGACATAAGCACTCCTAACAGGCACAGTGAATGGAAGAGGCCGCCACCGCATGGCTGCCAACGGTGGCGTAGCCATCACGCTTCCACCAATCCAGCCCACCCTGCAGCTCTTTTACCCGAAACCCCAGCTGCAACAGCTTGATCGCCCCATTGGTTGAGCCATTACAGCCGATGCCATCACAAAACGGCACCAGCAAGGCATCTCGCGGCAATGCGGCCGTGGTCTGTACCGACATGGTCCGGTGCGGCAATGACAAGGCACCGGGAATGGTTTCCCGCTCAAATGCACTGGTCGCACGGGTATCGATCAGGATCAGCTTCTCCCCGGCATCCAGTGCAGCCTTTACATCAGCGGCATCGATTTCATAGGCCAGCTTGGCCTGATAGAACTCCAGCTGTGTCATCAGCCTCTCCTTGTGCATGCATTGCAATATCAGCAGATTACGGGCAAATTGATTCCTCTAAAAGAACCACTTACCACCCTCAGGCAGGAACCACTCACCATCGTGCAAACCGACTGGATTATCGAACACCTGCAGCGTTGCTTGCTGCGCGACGGGCAGGCCACACTGGGGCAGCAGTTATACCGTCTGCTACGCGAAGCCATACGCAGTCAGCAACTGAAAGGCGGCACCGCCCTGCCCGCCAGCCGCGCCCTGGCGCAGGCGCTGCAAGTCGGCCGCAATACCGTGCTGGCCGCCTACGACCAGTTACTGGCAGAAGGCTATCTGCACAGCAAGCAGGGAGCCGGCACTTTTGTCAGCGAGGTGTTTGCCCAGCAAAGCGCCCATACGCCACTGACCATGCCACATGCCGGCCTGTCACAGCGTGGGCAGCAACTGACCGCGCAGTGCCGCTTGCCTACCGGGCTTACCGGCGCTTTTGCTCCTGGGCTACCGGAATTAGCACAGTTTCCACACCACACCTGGCAGCGATTGCAACAAGTGCGCAGCAAACAGGCTCCCGCTCACTGGTGGCATTATCAGCAACAAGGTGGCCTGCCAGAACTCAGGCAAGCGGTATGCGACTATCTGCAGCTGTCGCGCTCGGTGCGCTGCCAGCCCGAGCAGATCCTCATCGTGCAAGGCGCTCAGCAGGCGCTGGAGCTGACCGCCAGGCTGTTGAGCGATGCCGGCGACTGCGCCTGGATGGAGGACCCGGGCTATGTTGGCGCCCAGGCAGCACTGCAAGCTGCCGGGCTGCAGCTCACTCCCGTAGCGGTAGACGACGAAGGCCT
>Ga0187842_1000951_pt1 | contig 13931 bp, 12 predicted proteins | sample SpaLakP09_SKY_41_FD_134514 | JGI IMG/M metagenome (GOLD analysis project Ga0187842, IMG submission 134514) | Oligotrophic lake water microbial communities from Sparkling Lake, Wisconsin, USA - SP09_SKY_41 | ecosystem: Environmental > Aquatic > Freshwater > Lake | place: USA: Sparkling Lake... | reverse complement strand
GTATGGCTGCTGCGCACCTTTTTCGATGGCGCTGGCGGCGGCGGCATCCCGCAAACCATCATCGCCATGCAGCCAGGCATGCATGCCTTGCGCGCGCGCATTCTCACCATGCGCGCCGCCGTGGGCAAGATGGTATTGACACTGATCGGCGTCGGCTGTGGTTCCACCATGGGCTACGAAGGCCCTATCGTGCAGGTGGGGGCGGCCATCAAGTATTCACTCAATCGCGAAGCCGCCTTGCGCCATGAGGGCGTGGCGCGCAGCTTTATCCTGGCGGGCGCGGCAGCCGGGGTGGCGGCGGCCTTCAATACCCCGCTGGCCGGTATCGTGTTCGCCATCGAGGAAATGGGCCGCACCTTCGACCAGCGCGCCAGCTCCACCATCCTGCTGTCGGTGATTCTGGCCGGTATTACCGCCATTGCGGTACTGGGCGACTACAACTACTTCGGCGTGGTATCCGTAGCGCTGGATCTGCGCTCGGGCTGGATGGCCATTCCGGTGTGCGGCATCATCGGCGGCATCATTGGCGGGCTGACCTCACGCGCGATTCTGGCACTGGCGCATCACCTGCCCGGCCCACTGCACGGCTGGCGTATCAACTATCCCATTCTGTTTGCCATCGCCTGCGGCCTGTTGCTGGCAGTCATCGGCATTGCCAGCGACGGCATCACCTTCGGCACCGGCTATTTCCGCGCCAAGGAGATCATCGAGGGCGGTGGCAGCAGCATGCAGGAGTACGGCATTCTCAAGCTGGTTTCGCTGATCATCACCTATATCAGCGGCGCCCCCGGCGGCATGTTCGCCCCCTCGCTGGCGGTGGGAGCGGGCTTTGGCCTGAACATGTCCTTGCTGCTGCCCTCGCTGCCGCAGGCGGCCATGGTGCTGCTGGGCATGGTGGCGTTTTTCTCCGGCATGACGCGCGCCCCGATGACCGGCTTTGTCATCGTGATGGAAATGACATCTTCTTCGTCCACCATGATCATTCCGTTGATGGCCACCGCGCTGGTGGCAGCCAATGTGTCGCGCTTCATGAACCGCCATGCCTTGTATGACGGCCAGGCCGAAATATTCCTGCGCCAGCTGCGCGCACGCCATCTGGCAAATTGACCGGCGCAGCCGGCTTACGTACAATAACCCATCGTTTCAGTCAAGTATTGAGGGCAAACCCGCTGTTTGCCCGTTCACCGCAAGGAATTCCTCATGGATACCCAGGACATCATCAAGCAGACCGTTACCGAAAACCCGGTTGTGCTGTTCATGAAAGGCTCGGCCCAGTTCCCGCAGTGCGGCTTCTCCTCGCGCGCGGTCCAGATTCTGAAAGCCTGTGGCGTAGAAACCATCAAGACCGTCGACGTGCTGCAGGACGCCGAAATCCGCCAGGGCATCAAGGAATTCTCCAACTGGCCGACCATTCCGCAGCTCTATGTCAAAGGCGAGTTCATCGGTGGCTCGGACATCATGTACGAAATGTACCAGTCCGGCGAATTGCAGGAAGTGCTGCAAGGGCTGTAAGCCCCGCCAGCCATGGCAAGCAGAACCAACCCGGCCCCGGCCGGGTTTTTCTTTGCCGGCACGCGGCATCAAGACACAGGCGCAGGGCGCGACAAAAACACTGGCTCGCCTATTTTTTAAGGTCACCACGACAAGTTCATATCCACTACCGCCTGCCTGTCTTACAATTCAGCCAAAAGCCTACTGCCGGCAGCCCGCTGCCCGATCCCCACCGGATACCGCCATGACACCTTCACAAGCTGCGGGCTTTCTTGCCCAATCCGCGCACCTCACCAGCCCGGCCACGGCCGACAACGGCGGTGCCATGCCCATCGATGAAATCTGGAAAGCGCTGGTAAACGACCAGCTGGTGCCGTATTTCCAGCCCATCGTCGACATCCGCAACCGCCGCGTCATCGGGGCCGAGGCACTGGCGCGCTGGCGCCATCCGGCACTGGGTGTGTTGTCGCCCATCACCTTTGTGCCGGTGATGGAAGAGCGCGGCATGATACGCGAGCTGACCGAGCTGATCCTGGAAAAATCACTGTATGCCTGCCGCGACTGGCTGGACCAGGGGCAGGAATTGCAAGTATCGATCAACCTGTCCGCCCAGCTGCTGTCCGACCCGCAACTGGCGGCGCATCTGGCCCAGAAAACCAGGCTGGCCGGCCTGAGCCCGGCAAACCTCAGCCTGGAGTTTGCCGAAAGCACCCTGCGCCAGCACTGGGCCATGGCCGACACCCAGCTTCAGGCCTTGCGCCAGGCAGGTTTTGGCGTGATGGTGGATGAATTCGGCATTGGCACCGGCCTGACTGACAAATTGCTGAGCAGCCATTTCAGCGGCCTGAAAATCGACCGCGCCTTTGTGCATGGCGCTGGCGACAACCAGCACCTGCGGGCGATTCTGGCCGAAGCGCTGGCACTGGCCCAGGCCGGCGGCCTGAGCACGGTAGGCATGGGGGTAGAGGATGCGGGTGATCTGTCGGTGCTGAGCGAGCTGGGCTGCCATGCCGTGCAGGGCTATATCTGCGCCGCACCATTGCCCGCCTCAGGGTTAATCCCGTGGATTTCTCAGTGGGAAAAGCGGTAGAATATCGCCCCATACCTCATTCAAAGACCGGCCAAGGCAACAAGGCCGGTTTCGCATATCTGAAACAAGCTGCCCCTGCGCTCCACAAGATCGCAACCGGCAGCTTTTTCGCAAGGTTTGGGACCAAGCATGAACATCCACGTAGTCAACCACCCGCTGGTACAGCACAAACTCGGCCTGTTGCGCGAGGGCGATATCAGCACCATGAAATTCCGCCAGCTCACCCAGGAACTGGCGCGCCTCTTGGCTTATGAAGCCACCCGCGATTTCGAACTGGAAGCCACCACCATCGACGGCTGGTGCGGCCAGATCGACATCCAGCAGATCAAGGGCAAAAAAGTCACCGTGGTTCCCATTCTGCGCGCCGGTATCGGCATGCTGGACGGCGTGCTCGACCTGGTTCCGTCGGCCAAGATCAGCGTGGTGGGCCTGGCCCGCAACGAAGAAACGCTGGAGCCGGTGTCCTATTTCGAAAAATTTGTCGATAGCCTGGACGAGCGCATCGCCATCATCATCGACCCGATGCTGGCAACCGGCGGCTCGATGGTGGCCACCATCGAACTGCTCAAGCGCAAGGGCTGCAAGCAGATCAAGGCAGTGGTCATGGTAGCGGCACCGGAAGGCGTGAAAGTGGTGAACGATGCCCACCCGGACGTGCAGCTGTATGCCGCCTCGCTGGACAGCCATCTGAACGAAAATGGCTACATCATTCCGGGTCTGGGTGATGCCGGTGACAAGATCTTCGGCACCAAGCACGCCTGAGTTTGCCGGTGATACTAAGCACGCCGCTCATCCGTACAGGAAGGGCGGCGTTTTTGCAGCCAGCAGCCAAGGGAAAGCAGGGGAAAAGATGAACGCCCATCAACAGATCGACAACGACTTTCTGCTGCGCTTTCCCGACGGCCTGCAGGATGCCGCATGGCAGGCACTGGCCAAAAAGCACCGCAGTGTGGATAGCGTCATCCAGCTGTGCCAGCAGGGCCTGACTGCCGAGCGGCTGCAACAGGCCATCACCAGTCAGCGCTATGCCGATATCACCGAAACCTGCCGCCAGATCATTGGCCGCAGCACCACGGTGAGCACCTTCGAAAAGATGGCCTTCCGCAATTATCTGGGCTTTCGCGATGTGCATGCGGCTTTTGTGCAGGCGCTCTATCGCTTGCTGCACCAGTTTGGCCCGGACAGTTTTGCCGATTTTGTCGAAGTGCTGCAGCTGTGCCGCAACGATGGCAATGCCAATCCGGCCAAGTGGCCGGTGGTGACCTGCTTTCTGGCCTATAGCCGGCCGGATGAGCATGTGTGCATCAAGCCCACCACCATCAAGAAGGTGGCGGCGCGGCTAAACGTCGATATTGCCTACCGGCCGCTGCCCAATTACGACACCTATCAGCGGGTGCAGGCCATGGTGCAGGACTTCCGCCAGCACAGCCAGCTGGCACGGCAGCAGAACAACATCATTGCCCAGGCCATCATGTATTGCACGGTCTGAGTCAGCGTCAGGCCGTATTTGCTTTTAACAAAAACAGGGAAACCCCATTATGTTCCAACACGTGAAGGTGGCCATCTCCGGCGCCCAGATCCTGTTCGTCGCTTTCGGCGCACTGGTACTGGTACCGCTGTTGACCGGCCTCAACCCCGCCATGGCCTTGCTTGGCGCCGGCATCGGCACCCTGCTGTTCCAGCTGTGTACCGGCCGCCAGGTACCCATTTTCCTGGGCAGCTCCTTTGCCTTTATCGGCCCCATCATTTACTCCATGCATACCTGGGGTCAGGCAGCCACCATGTTTGGCCTGTTTGCCGCCGGCTTCATGTACTTCGTGTTTGCCGCCATCGTGCGCTGGCGCGGCATGGCGCTGGTGAACAAGCTGCTGCCGCCGGTGGTGATCGGCCCGGTGATCATGATCATCGGCCTGTCGGTCGCCACCGCAGCCTCCGGCATGGCCATGGGCCAGGCGGGTGGCAAGCAGATCATGCCCTATGAAACCTCGATGCTGCTGGCGGCCATTTCACTGGCCACCACCGTCATCGTCTCCATCTACGCCCGTGGCATGTTCAAGCTGGTGCCGATTCTGGCCGGGGTGACTGTTGGTTACATCGCGGCAGCTTTCCTGGGCGTGGTGGACTTTGCCAAGCTGGCCAATGCACCGTGGTTTGCCGCGCCGGTATTCCACAGCCCGGAAGTGAACTGGTCTGCCGCGCTGTTCATGCTGCCGGTGGCCATCGCCCCGTCCATCGAGCATATCGGTGGCGTAATGGCTATAGGTGGCGTGACCGGCAAGGACTTCACCAAGAGCCCTGGCCTGCACCGCACCCTGATGGGTGATGGCCTGGGCGTGTGCGTGGCCGGCCTGATCGGCGGCCCGCCGGTCACCACCTATGCCGAAGTGACCGGCGCGGTGATGATCACCCGCAACTTCAACCCGGTCACCATGACCTGGGCTGCCGTGTTTGCCATCTGCATGGCCTTCTTTGGCAAGTTCAACGCGCTGCTGCAATCCATCCCGATGCCGGTGATGGGCGGCATCATGGTGCTGCTGTTTGGCACTATTGCCTCCATCGGTCTGAAAACCCTGATTGAAGCCAAGGTTGACCTGATGCAGCCGCGCAATCTGGTGATCATTTCGGTAGTACTGACTGCCGGTATTGGTGGCCTGACCCTGAAGCTGGGCGGGCTGGAGCTGGCCGGCGTGGGCCTGTGTTCCATTCTGGCCATGGCCCTGAACCTGATCCTGCCGAAATCCGCAGCGCATCACGATGGTATTGTCGAAGGCCAGGACATCTAAACACCTGACCAGGCTGCAATACAGACAAAAGCGCGGGCTTCCCGCGCTTTTTCTTTATATAAATCAGAGACGTCGCAATATTACCGCTTCATGTCCGGATCATGAACGACCGCTGGCCGGCCGTATTGGATAATGTCGACACTTTGTTGAAGTTTTTTCAGGGCTTGTTGTGCATCATCAGGCCTCTGCCGTCAGGGCAGACAGCAAACTCCTTTGTTGTGTTGTGATTGAAAACGCCATCTTGCGATGGCGTTATTTTTTTGTCCTGCATTCAAGCCGCACCGGCTGGTGGACAGGCGCGTAGCCTGGCCATCTTCAACACGTCCTCGTAGCGGCCAGCGCGCAGCGCATAAGCGCGCAGGCGGGCTTCTTCGACAAAACCGTATTTGCGGTAGAGCGCCAGCGCCGCCGCATTATCGTCAAACACCGTCAACTCCACCCGATGCAGGCCCAGCCAGTTGTCGGCCAGATCCAGCAAGGCCTGCAGCAAAGCCGAGCCCACGCCCTGCCCCTGCCATTCGCGCTGCACCGCCATGCCCAGGCTGGCACCATGCGCCAGTCTGGGTACACTTTCCCGCCATAGCGAACCATGGGCAATCACCTGACCGTCGGCCGATTCCAGCAACAGGGCATGATGCAGCGGATCGCTGCCAGCCAGCCGCTGTTGCCATAGCTGCAGGGATGGATAGGGTAGCTGCAGGGTATTGCCGTAGCAGAGCGGATCGCTCATCAGGGCGCGCAGTGCCGCTGCGTCAGCCGGGCCGGGTTTGCGGATGTGATACCGGTTCATGCCTGTCCTCCCGCCGGCCAGTGCAGCCGCGCCATCACCACGCTGTCCACATAGCAGCCATCCTGCAGGATATCCTGGCGCACCACGCCTTCATGCTGGAAGCCAAAGCGCTCGTACAAGGCGATGGCGCGCTGGTTGTCCCGCTGCGCCATCAATTGCAGCCTGATCAGCCCCAGCCAGTTGTCGGACAGCTCCAGCAAGGCCTGCAGCAAGGCCCGTCCCACGCCCTTGCCCTGCCATTCGTCACGCACCAGCAGGAAAATATCTGCCACATGGCGGCAACGCGCTTGCGGCAGGATATTAAGCCCGGCACTGGCAATCACCTCACCGGCGGCATCACAGGCCACCAGCCAGTGACAGGATGAGGACAGCTGTTGCAGCTTTTGCTGCCAGTCGGCAGCCGACTGATAGGGCTGCTGCGAGGTATGGCGTACCACACCGGGGGCGGATTGCAGCCGCGCCATGGCAGCGGCATCTTCCGGCTCGATGCGTCGGATATGAAAACTCATGCAGCATTGCTCCCGTAACAGCCGTTTACAGACTAACCGGCTGTCATCATGACAAACAGCAGCCGGGTGTTACAAGTGACCTGGTCAAACAACAGCCCCGTTTCATCGCTGAAAACGGGGCTGCAGGCTGCAGACAAAGCCATTTGATGCGATTGCACTGGACCCGGCAAAGCCGGGCCTTTCGACTCACATATTACTTCCGCAGCCTTCCCATCTATTCCCAATCCCCCCGCCCTTGCCTTGCAAGGGTGCCTCGCTTTCATGCCAGAAAGCGAGAGAGGCAATAATCGAAGCCCCGTTCCATGATGGAAACGGGGCTGTCGATTGATGACAGGACTGCAGATCAGCGGCTGCGGCAGGCGCGGTCCACCAGGTACATCAGGTTCTGGTAGGGAATGCCGGAGTTGGCCGACAGGCCGATCTCGCAGGTAACGCTATTGGAGAAGCCGCTGCCGCAGTCCTTCACCTGGGCTTTCAAGCCGGTCAGGGCGCTGGTATTCAGCTCGGGATGGCTGAAGCCCTTGTCACCGGCAAAGCCGCAACAGGTAATGCCTTGCGGCTCGATTACCGTGCTGGCGCAGCGTTTGGCCAGCGCATTGAGCATGGCGGCCTGGCCGGTCTTGCGCATCGAGCACACCACGTGCAAGGCCACCGACTCTGGCTGCGGGGTGAAGGCCAGATGCTCGGCGGCCACCTCCTGCACGAAGCGGGTGACGTCATACACTTGCAGACGCTTGTCCTGCAGCCCTTCCAGCATGCTGGCGGTACACACGCCATTGTCGACAATCACCGGCCAGCGGCCATTGTCACTGGCCTCCAACAAGGCAGCTTCCAGTTCGGCCAGCTTGCTGGCAGCAGCATCGGCCGCGCCCTTGGACTTGAACGGCGTGCCGCAGCACAGGCCATCCATCTGCTGCGGGTAGAGAATCTGGTAACCCGCCTTGCCCAGCACAGACGCCACCACCTCGTTCAGCGGGCGCTGGTCGGGCAGCGCGGCTGCCGGGGCAAAGGTGCGGGTGAGGCAGGATGGCAGATACACCACCTTGCGCTCGCCCTGTTTGCCACTATCCAGCCGCAGCTTGCTGGCTGCGCGCGGGAAGTATGGTGTCCAGTAGGGAATACGCCGCCCCACCACCCGGCGCAGGCTGCGCATCAACACGCCGGTAGCGGCATTGCCGGCCACGCTTTGCACGGTTTGCAGTGCGCGCAAGCCCAGGCGTGCACCTGCGGTAGCCGTATCGTAGTGCTTGGCCAGGGTGTTGGCCACGGCCCAGCCGGTATCGCTCAGACTCTGCTGGCGCAACTGGCTGGTGAGCGCACCGGTGTTGATGCCGACCGGGCAGGCAGATTCGCACAGCCCGCAGGTGGTACAGGTTTCATCACCGGCAAACTGGTAGCGCTCGCGCAAATCCTCCAGCCGCGCTGCGTCCTGGCCGCTCTGGCTGAGGGCCGCCATTTCCCGATTGGCCACGATGCGCTGGCGCGGGCTCAGGGTAATGGCGCGGCTGGGGCACATCACCTCGCAGAAACCACACTCGATGCACTTGTCGATCAGGCTGTTGGCAGTGGGAATCGGTTTGAGATTGCGGATATGCAGCAGCTTGTCGTGGGTGATGATCACATCCGGATTGAGAATGCCGGCCGGATCAAACAGCGCCTTGATCTCCTGCATGATGCGATAAGCCGCCGGGCCCCACTCCATTTCCACAAAGGGCGCCATATTGCGGCCGGTGCCGTGCTCGGCCTTGACCGCGCCTTCGTAATCCACCGCCACCAGCTTGCACACCGCCTCGATGAAGGCTTCGTAGCGCTTGATTTCGGCCTCGCCAGAAAAATTGGGGGTAAACACGAAGTGCAGATTGCCCTCCAGCGCGTGGCCGAAGATGATGGCTTCGTCGTAATGGTATTGGCGGAACAGGGCCTGCAGCTTGAGCGTGCCCTCGGCCAGATGTTCGATGGGGAAGACCACGTCTTCGATGATGACGGTGGTTTCCGCCGCCCGCATCGCGCCCACACTGGGGAACATGCCCTTGCGGATATTCCACAAGCGGGTGTACTGCTCGGCCACATCGGTGAAATGAATGCCGGACAGATTGGGAATGGCCGCGATATAGCCGCAGATGGCATTGATCTGCCCGGTCAGCGCCAGCGCATCGCGGGCACGGGTTTCGATCAGGATGGCGGCCGCTTCATCGCCCAGGGTTTTCAGCTCAGCCGGCACCCCCGCCTTGTTCTCCACCGAGCGCAGGCTGGCGCGGTCCAGCAGTTCGGCCGAGGACACCACGTCCTTGTGCTGAGCCAGCAGCTGGATGGCATCGCAGGCATCCTTGATGGTGGGAAACAGCACCAATGCCGATGCCTTGTGCGGCAGCTCTTCCACCGTGTGGTAAGTCACTTCCGATACAAAAGCCAGCGTACCCTCGCTGCCCACGATCAAGTGCAGCAGCATGTCCAGCGGGTCGGCAAAATCCACCAGCGCATTCAGGCTGTAGCCGGTGGTGTTCTTCATCTTGTATTTGCGGCGGATACGCGCTTCCAGCTCGCCATCGGCACGGATACGCGCCGCCAACGCGGCAATGCCGCCCAGCAGACCGGCATGCGACTGACGGAAGGCGGCCACACTGGCCGCATCGCCGGTATCCAGCACCGCGCCATCAGCCAGCACCAGCCGCAGGCTCTTGATGGTCTGGTAGGTATTCTGCGCGGTTCCGCAGCACATGCCGCTGGAGTTATTGCTGACAATGCCGCCTATCATGGCGGAGTTGATGGTGGCCGGATCGGGACCGATCTTGCGTCCGAACGGCAGCAGGGCCGCATTGGCGGCGGCACCGATCACCCCCGGCTGCAAGCGGATGGTACGGCCATCATCCAGCACTTGCAGCGCTTTCCAGCCGTGGCTGGCCACCACCAGGATGGAATCGCTTACCGCCTGGCCGGACAGCGAAGTCCCGGCGGCACGGAAAGTCACCGGCAGCCTGTGCGCGGCGGCCTGGGCCAGTACGGCTTGCACCTCGGCTTCGTCATGGGTCTGGATGACGATCTTCGGCACCAGCCGGTAACAGGAAGCATCCGTCCCGTAAGCCAGGGTGGATAGCGGATCAGTGAACACCCGCTTGGGGTCGATCACTTCGACAATGGCCTGATGAAACAGCCGGTAAGCACCTTGCAGCATGAAGTCTCTCCACGGCGCAGGCAGCGGTTCTGTGTCGGCTTGCCACGCCAGTTGCACCATCCCTGCCTGCGCTGAACTCCAGCACCGCGCGGATGGTCCCAAGAATGTTGAAGCGGCATAGTGCCACATCTGGCTTTTTCGCCCATCAAGGGATTACCCTGTCAAGCAGACAATTCATGCCTGGCAAACGTCGCCAGCCAAACCCGACTGCGCCATTACAACTGCTGGCCCTGCCCTGGCCCAGCGACACAACGCTATTTTGTTAGCGGCTCCAAATAACAGAGAGGGAGACACAGACATGCTGATGCAGATCGATCAGGCCACCCTGCTGGTGGTGGATATCCAGGACAAGCTGCTACCGGCAGTAGACCAGGCCGATGCCATGCTGGCTGCCAGCCTGTGGCTGGTGGGGGTGGCCCACGATACCGGCCTGCCGGTGGTGTTTTCCGAGCAGTACCCACGCGGACTGGGTCATACCGAAGCCAGCCTGCTGGCCACGGCACCTCAGGCCACGGTGGTGGAGAAGCTGCACTTCTCCTGCGTGGCAGCAGAATGTCTCCCCGATAGCTTGCTTGCGCGCAAACAGGTGATTGTCTGCGGCATGGAAACCCATGTCTGTGTATTGCAGACCGTGCTGCAACTGCTGGCCCTGGGCAAGCAGGTGTTCGTGGTGGCCGATGCCGTGGCCAGCCGCCGCAACAGCGACAAGAAATTGGGGCTGCAGCGCATGCAGGCTGCGGGAGCGGTATTGGTCAGCCGGGAAATGGTGCTATTCGAAATGCTGGGAGTGGCCGGCAGCGAACTGTTCAAGGCCATGAGCAGAAAATATCTGATGGGTGTGCAGCCGGCCTGATGGCCGCCGCCTAAGGTTGGTCGTCTGGCCGAAGGGTGGTCCCTTCGGCCAGACCGGCCGGTGGCGGCTATGCCGCTCTGTTTTCTCCTTTGCAGACTGGCGCAGGACGGTGATGTTCAGCCGAAGCCACCATCACCCGTCGCCAGCTACAGCCATTCCTATAGCAAACAGCGTGCCACACATACTAAGCAGCTGATATCAAATAAATTATTTGATATCAGCTGCGTACAGACTCCGCCAGCGATGAGCGACAGCCTGGCGCATGCACCAATACAGTGCCTTGCTGCACCAGCAGCAGCCCACCCATGGGCAATGCACGGCAACAGGCCGTGGCATCACTCCTGTGCTAGCATCTGCGGCTATCTTCCACCTTTTGCCAGCGCTACGCAGGAACACCAAGCCATGACCACACCCACCTTCAAGGACATTCTGGACACCCTCCCCGCCACCACCGGCATTGCCGCCATCGTGCTATTGGACGCGGCGGGCGAGCCGGTCACCCGCCTGGAAAACCAGCCTGGCACCGCCGGCTCAGTACGGGTCTATCACGCACTGATCAAGCAGCATGGTCATCTCGACCGCGCCGCGGCACAGCAAGGCCTGGCGCTTTATGCCGAACATACGGCCGATGCCCGCCTGCATCCGGGCAAACACCCCAATATCGACCGTCTGCTGGCCATTGCCGAAGCAGATGCACCGGGCTTGCGTGCCCGCATCGTGTTGCAGGACGACTAAGCCCCCCGGGCGACAGCCGGCCCGGCACTTGGCCGGCTATCGCCATCAGACTTACCAGCTTTCCGGCAACACGCCAAACAGCGACACCACCGCATACACGCCGCTAAGGAAAAAGGTGGCCATGATCAGCCACTGCACACTGCGGTGGGCATACCAGCCGCAGACAAACTCGCTGCCGGCATCACCACGGCGACGTGCCGCATTCAGCAGCAAGACCGGAATGATGCCCATCAGCACCCCACCGAAAGTACCGGCGAAATACAGCGCATTGACGAAGCTGGCAATGCCCGAGTAGGCCAGCAGAAAAGGCGGCAGCGCCACCACCACCAGCACCAGCAACCGTTTTGACTTCTGGGTTTCGCTACCCAGGCGGAAGTGGTCGAAGATATTGGTGAACAGGCAGCCCCCCAGCCCCCAGTAGGAAGTCAGCATGGCCAGCAAGGCAAAGATATTGGCGGTGTAATAAGCCCACTGCCCCAGCGCCCGGCCCCAGCTCAGCGTGGCCACCTGGGTGAGATTGTCGGTGCCCACCAGCGCGATCACCGACGCGGGAATCAGCGCGACGAAGACAAAGGTCAGCGCCATGCCACACATGATCAACCGTGGCAGCTTGCGCGGGGCAGACAGATTGCCACGCACCAGTTCGGGCACCAGGAACTGCGCACCAAATACGAATACCGCCAGATTGAACACCGGCACCACATACTGCCAGCGACTGAGCCACAGATTGCTCAGGCGCGCATCCTGACTGACGATGGAAGCCATGATCAGCGCCAGGATGATGACAATCATGCTCATGCTGATGACCTTGTTGCCCGCCCCCAGCACCTTCAGGCCCAGATACAGCACCGCCACCGACGGCACGATGAACAGGATGCTGCCCAGCTCCTTGCTCATGCCATACCCGCCCAGCAAATCCAGCAAGATGCTGCCACTACCTGCCATATAGGCGGTCAGCGCGCCAAAACTATTCGCCGCCACCGCCAGAAACAGCAGCCAGCCCCCCAGGCCGCCCAGATAGCGGCTCGCCAGGCCACTAAGCTGGCGGTTGCCACGGGTACGCAGCGCCACCTCGGTCAGGTAGAGCATGGTGATGGTGCACAGCACACAGGTAATGGCCAGACACAGCAAGAGCGGGACATAGCCGGTCTTGCGCGCGGCAAAGGCCATGCCCAGCACGCCGGCTCCGATATTGGTACCAAAAATGATGCCTATGGTTTCCAGCCCGCTAATGGGCTGGACCAGCAGGCCGGAGTCTTCATGAGGCGGCGCCGCTGGCGCAAGTTCGCTTGAATGCATGGGAGTACTCCGGTAATTGATCAACAAGGCAGCAATGAGCAGTCAGCACAAAGACTGGAATGGCAACAGGGCTCACTGCGGATGCGAGTACAGCTTGAAAGCGATGCGCCAGCGCCCCTGGCGCTTGAACAGCGAGACGTAATCGGTAAACACCCGACCGGCCAGCGGCGTTTGCAATTCGGCCATGGCGGCATTGCCACAGAGGCGGATTTCACCAATCTGCAGCCCGTAGGGCGCACCCTGCGCATGCGGCGAGGGCCGGCTTTGCAGCAGGCTGCGGTATTGCGCCTGATCCAGCCGAGACTCGGCCCCTGCCACATCCCCCAGCAGCAGGGCATCGGGACGGAAAGCCTCTTCCAGTTTCTCCGGGCGGCCGTAATACAGGGCCTCGTAATAGGCGGTCAGCGCCTGACGGATCTGTTCCAGATCGGATGAGCAGGACATACGGTTCTCCAGATGAGGTCTAGCGGGAATGAGAGGCGGCCGCCTTGGTGGGCGACAGGCCGGAAGGGGCCAGCTTGCACAGCTGCTGCATCAGCCAGGACGGCTGGCGGTTTTCATCGGCAGCCAGATCAACCTGCCCTACCGCATGGCGGACCAGCCGGCCACCCAGATAGCGGAAGGGTTCAGGTGGAAAATCGCGCTGCAGGCCATGCACCAGGCCACAGCGCGACCATTCGTTGTCCAGCTGCAGCGCCAGTGCGGCCAGAATCTTTCCCCCCAGCATGGAGGGGCCGACGCCGTTGCCGGAGTAGCCGATGGCATAGAACACATTGGCCTGAGCGGGCAAGGCACCAAAATGTGGCAGGCCATTACGGGTACGGTCGATGGGCCCGGTCCAGTTACCGGCGATGTCTGCTGTCTGCACCCCTGGATAAGCACGGCGCAAATGGCCAGCCACGGTGGTGGCAATGCCGGATGCGCCATCCAGCTTGCCGGCCAGCTTCGCGCCGTACACCAGTTGCTCGCTGCCGCCCCCCTTGCCGAACACGATGCGGCCATCCGGCGTGGTGCGGTAGTAGTGCACCAGCATGCGGCTATCGGAAATGGTCATGCCATTGCTCCAGCCGCTGGACTGCAGCAGCTCGGGCAGCGGGCGGGTAATGACGACATCGCTGGACACCACGACAAAGGCCTTGCGAATGTCGGCAAACTGCGCGGCCCAGGCATTCATGGCCAGAATCACCCTGTCGGCACGCACGCTGCCAT
>Ga0187842_1000950_pt1 | contig 13935 bp, 12 predicted proteins | sample SpaLakP09_SKY_41_FD_134514 | JGI IMG/M metagenome (GOLD analysis project Ga0187842, IMG submission 134514) | Oligotrophic lake water microbial communities from Sparkling Lake, Wisconsin, USA - SP09_SKY_41 | ecosystem: Environmental > Aquatic > Freshwater > Lake | place: USA: Sparkling Lake... | reverse complement strand
TTGGGTAGCGGTGTCAAGTCCATTGCCGAAGCAAACGCATTTCGCTATGAAGTCATGGACAGCACCAATAATGATGACAAGCAGATTGCCAACGTCAAAGCGGCAATTGCCAAGGGAGCGGCAGGAATAGTCATTTCCCCAACTGACAGCAAATCCGCCGTCGCTGTACTGTCACTGGCAAATCAAGCCAAGGTGCCAGTAGTCATTGCCGACATTGGTACCAATGGTGGTGACTTCGTTTCTTATGTCAAAGCAGACAATTACAAAGGTGCCTATGGGGTAGGAGCAGCACTTGCCGCTGCAATGAAAGAAAAAGGTTGGGTAAACGAGCCGTTTGCCTTGTGTACAATTTCTCTGTCACGAAAAAACGGGCAGGACAGAACCAACGGCTTCAGGGATGCAATGAAAGAAGCAGGCTTTACCAACGAAGTCGCTCTCAAGCAAATGCAGACCTATACCATGGAAGAAACTTATGGTTTCGTCAATGAAATTCTGAAAAAAAACCCAAAATTGCGTGGATTGTTTATTGAGGTCGACAAACCTACTCTCGGTGCATTAAATGCCCTAAAAGATCAACATAAAACTGGTGAAGTAATGGTTGGCTCATTTGATGGCATACCTGAATTTGTCGATCACTTGAAAAGTGGCTCAATCGTTGCAGTTGGCATGCAGCAACCATACCTCATCGGTAGCAAAGCTGCCGAAGCCTTGTTTTCTCGTCTTGCAGGGCAAACGCCGCCTAAACAAATCATAGTGCCAATTTTGATAGCGACCAATAAAAACATTTTAGAATTGTTACCAACGGCAAACAAGACCGTCTTTGGAAATGAGTCAAAATAAGTCTATCCCATGCTCTTAGCATTCCTCATGTCTACATAGAATGTGCTGACTATGGGCATTCGCCGTTTGAAACTAGGTCAACGACTTGCTCTAAGTTATGGTGCAGTGATCGTCATGCTGATAACGGTAAGCATGGTCGGTCTGTCGGTTCTTTCAGAACTTGAAAATACCACAACCGACGCTCTAAAGGACCGCTATCCCAAGACCATTCTGGTCAACAAAGTCATCAACGATCTGGAAAGTATTGCGCGGGCAATGCGCAATAGTCTGTTTCTGAACGATCCACATCAAATCAAGGAGCAACTACAGGACATCAATGTATCCAAGTTAGAAATGGCCCAGTCCCTGTCGCTCTTGAAAGATAGCATTCAAGATGAGGCCGGCAAAGAAATCATTCATGAAATTGACATCGTGCATTCAGCCTATATTGTCAACCAGGAAGATTTTGTGAATATGGTCTCTGAAAAGCGCATGGGAGAAGCAAAAAATCTCCTTTTGGTTGATTTGCATCCCTACCAGATTCAGTATTTTAATGCGCTGGACAAACTCAACAAACTGCAAAGCTCTTCCATGGCAGAAGCCAGCGAAAAAATTTCCCACTCCTACCTTTCGGCCAAAAATCTGATGCTGGTGCTAACCAACATCGCCGCCCTGCTCAGCATTATCATCACCGTGTTGATTACGCGCGCCTTGTTACGACAATTGGGTGGTGAACCAGATTATGCAGCCCATGTCGCAAAAAAAATCGCCGCAGGTGACCTGTTTTCCGAAATCAAGGTCAAATCACACGATGAGTCCAGCCTTTTGTTTGTCATGCGTGACATGCGGGACAGTCTGGTTGAACGGACGGAAGCACTCGAAATGACGAACATGGAACTAGAAGCAAACGTAGAGACCTTGAAGCGCACCCAAAGTGATCTGGTTGCAAGCGAAAAAATGGCCGCACTGGGATCGCTGGTAGCAGGTGTTGCTCATGAACTCAACACTCCCATAGGCAATAGCGTGATGACGGCAAGTACCATTTGTCATTTAACAGAAGAACTGGTCACCAGTGCGCAAAGCAATGCCATGAAACGCTCTGCTCTTGAAAAATACGTCAATGAAATGCAGCAAGGTAGCACCATTCTGTTACGCAATTTACAGCGTGCCAGCGAATTAGTACAAAGCTTCAAGCAGGTTGCTGTAGACAGGGAAACTTCACAATCAAGGCACTTTGTACTCTCGGAAGTGGTTCAAGAGGTAGTCTTGATGATGCAGCCATTACTAAAAAAATCAAGCTTTGAGCTCACCATTGACATCCCGCCACAAATTACTATGGACAGCTACCCAGGCCCCTTGGGCCAAGTCATCACCAACCTCATCAACAATGCCTTGCTACATGCATTTGAAGGCAGAGCCGAAGGCAAGATAGCGATATCTGCAAGCATGACAGGCAAGTCTAGCGTCACGCTATTGGTTGCAGATAATGGCTGTGGTATCAGCTCCGAAAACCTGTCACGCATCTTTGACCCTTTTTTTACGACAAAATTGGGCTGTGGCGGATCTGGTCTTGGCCTGCACATTGTCTACAACATTGTCCACTCCGTATTGCAAGGTAATATCCGCGTAACAAGTAATCTAAACACGGGTACCCGGTTTGAACTGGAGCTACCGCTTAACTGTATTTAAGTATTTAGCAGAATATGCGATTGATTAGACGTCGCTGTAAACATGATTTCATAAACTGACTACACAGAACTTCGCTCCGCCTATGAAAAGAGACAATGCGAAGTAGTGGAAGGAACCGTAGAAAATTTCCGCGCAGGCAAAAAAATGAAGAATGCCAAAAAAGAATCTTTCGATATCGGCGCTAAACATTTCGCCTATCCAGATACAGGCAACACTGCGGCTTTTTCCACAACAGAAGTCTATGGCGGGCCGATGAGAAACGGCGTGCATGTGCGCATCCACCATTGCGGCAGCGACATCGCCCGACTAGACATTATCGAAGATGTGAAACCAAAGAATTAGCCGGTACAGGTATGAGTATGCTGAATGCACTGCACATGTCACTTTAACTGCAAAGCATGCAATCTGACACGTTTCACATTCGACAGCTTAGACGTAAGAAATTTCACGTATTTGCACGCGTAATTTTAAGATCGCGAGTTCAAATAAGAAGTGCAACAAAAGCTAAATTGGTTTGAATGGAAAGATGGGGCAACATGCATACTCCAGGTCGAACGATTGCAATTTTATGCATTGCCTGACTGCTACGGCCTTGCCAGCTGATTGACGAGTCCAGGAAAGCGTCCATCATTACAACCCTTCACGACCCAGTTTCAGTCCAGTCAAATTGATGCGGCATATCTTCCTTGACGACCTCTGGCCGCAAGGTTTGCATGACCTGCACAAGTTTGGCGCGCTTGCGTGGCGCTTTCAAGGAGGCGGGCAGGCGGCTCAGCCAGTGGCCGTTCGGGCCTACAGGTGCATTGCGCAGGGATGACAGGTGACTTGTGGTCGGCAGTGGCTTGCTCGATAGCACGGCAATAAAGTGATCAAGCTGCGCTGGTGAACTGAATACCAGTTCATGCGTCTCAAACTCCACATGCAGAAAGACGTAGCCCTTATGCGGAATATAAGGCGGCAAGGGCGGCTCCCAGGCATCTGGCTTGCCTGTTACGGGAAGATGTACCCAGTAAGCAAGCGGGCTGCGCCAATGCTCTTCAAAAGTGAAATGGTATGCAGTAGTCATGGTAAGCGATTATGTGTTAGCGCAGAAAAATGCCCATTTTTTTTGTCATTTGCATGCGGCGTCATAACATAAGAAATCAGTATCCAGAAAAATGCTTGCAGGTATCTTGATAATTATCCCTGGCAACTCCCCTCCTTAGAAAAGAGCTGAACATCATTGATGTGCGGACGGCACTTTAATGATATACGTGAAGATGACAAGTGTCGCTTAAATTAAGGGAGCCGAATGGACCACAACATTTCTTTGATCACGACTGTTGCTGCCGCATTTGCCGGAGCACTCGCCTTCGGTTTCATTGCCGAAAAAATCAAGATCCCCGCCCTGGTTGGCTATTTATTTGCAGGCATCATGATAGGCCCCGCAACACCCGGTTTTGTAGCGGATGTGCATATCGCATCCCAGTTGTCAGAGATAGGTGTGATGCTGCTGATGTTTGGCGTTGGTTTACATTTTTCGCCTAGTGATCTTTTGGCGGTGAGGCGGATTGCCATTCCTGGTGCCGTTTTGCAAATGGGGGTAACCACGGCGGTAGGCATGGCAATTGCCTCTTGGTGGGCCTGGAGCATTGGTGGGTCATTGATTTTTGGATTGTCACTGGCCTGCGCCAGTACGGTCGTACTACTGAAATCACTGGAAGCACGCAACATGCTAAGCACCATGAATGGCCGCATCGCAATAGGATGGCTGGTGGTGCAGGATCTGGTCACGGTGATGGTGCTGGTTTTGTTACCCCCACTGGCGGGCGTGTTAGGAAGCACAACAGCAGCTGTTGTAAATTCGACACCGCTATGGATCACCATAGGTAAGACCTTATTGCAGGTAACCGCATTTATTGTCTTGATGCTGGTGGTTGGTCGTCGTGCTTTGCCATGGATGTTATGGCAAGTGGCGCGCACTGGCTCGCGGGAATTATTCACGCTGTCGGTAGTGGCGTCCGCTATTGGTATTGCATATGGTGCTTCGCTGGTATTCAGTGTGTCTTTTGCGCTGGGTGCATTCTTTGCAGGGACGGTGATGCGCGAATCTGAATTCAGCCATCGCGCGGCAGAAGAATCGCTGCCTTTACGGGATGCGTTTTCAGTCCTGTTTTTTGTATCGGTAGGCATGGTGTTTGATCCTAACATTTTGCTGGCACAACCTCTGCGTGTACTGTGTGTCGTTGCCATTATCATCCTGGGCAATTTTTTCACAGCATCGGCGCTGGTTATCATTTTGCGCTACCCCCTCAATACGGCGCTTTCTATTGGGGCCAGTCTGGGGCAGATCGGTGAGTTTTCCATCATCCTGGCAGGTTTAGGCTTGTCACTGGGCTTGCTGCCGCAAGAGGGCATGAGCTTGATACTTTCAGGTGTGCTGATCTCGATAGCATTGAATTCTTTTCTCTTTACGCTGATAGAGCCAATCAGGAAATGGGCCTTGTCACATTCTGACCTGGCGCGAGAAGTGGACCAGAGACAAGACCCGTATGCAGAACTGCCTATGAGTACGGATAGAAAATATCTGGAAGGCCAGGTGGTTCTGATTGGTTATGGCAGGGTTGGTCGCCGCATTGCACAGGCCATGGATGAACGGGGCATCCCTTATGTCATTGCTGAACAAAATCGCGAGATCGTCGAAGACATGCGCAAACTAGGCATAGCCGCTGTGTCCGGCAATGCGGCTGACCCAGCTGTCTTGATACAGGCGCATATAGCAAAAGCTGCCATGCTGGTCATTGCCACGCCAGATACCTTGAATGTGAGGCATATGGCAGACACTGCCAGGACGCTGAATCCCACCATCGAGATTTTGCTGCGCACGCATAGCGAGGATGAATCAATCATGCTGCGCAAGGAGGGAATTGGCGATGTCTTCTATGGCGAAGAAGAGCTGGCAAAAGGTATGTCCAGTCACATACTTAATCGCTTTCATCCTGCTGGCGACAGCAAGCTTACGCATACGTAATTTCTGAGCACCATCTTGCGTGATAGATTCGTTGCGCCCGGCTGTAACAAGGGCGGAGCTTGCTATCCTGCTTGAAGCGGACTTTCTCAACGCAGATTGTCGGCAAAGAATTTCAGTGCATCTGCCGCCACTTGCCGGTGTATTACCGAGCGATCCACTCCTGCCGGGTCAACACAAACCTGGCTGGCCACAATTTTACCCAGCGTATTGCACTCAGCCAAAAAACTATAGTGCGTGACTGCAGGCAGTATCTGTATCGTACTACCAGTTATGTTTGCCGCATAAACCTGGGCATTAAACTCTGGTATGGCCTGATCGTCATCAGCCCCCACCACAATGCGCACTGGCACCGTGATGTTGGTCATGCTGTCTTTTGTCATTACCCTGCCCATTACCGGGGCAATAGAATATGCGGCGCGTATGCGGGCATCACTGTACGATGCACCAGAAACTGCGATGGCATCCTTGACGCGCTGGTTTTCCTTGAGCAGGGTCTGTAATTCTGTCTGGCTGAACTTGGCTTCTGGCGGTAGCTTGCAATTAGGATTGCTGCCATTTTTACCGCAAAACTCTTCCCATTGCGCATAACTGATACGGCCTCCCACACTCGCCAGTGCGGTGTACCCACCTATGGAGAAACCAGCTACAGCAATGCGCCGGGCATCTATTCTGCTGCCAAAAACAGGGTCTGCCATCAGCTTATCTATCAGGATGGAGAGATCCTTTGGTCTGTCCCACCACACCACGAAACCTTCCAGACGAGTCTTGTCTTCATAGCCAGTGTTGCCATGATGATTGACAGCGGCCACAATGTATCCGTGTGCAGCAAGACTTTCTGCCAGCCAGGCCATGGAAGCAGCTGACCCACCTGTGCCGTGAGATAGCAAAATCAAGGGCAGTTTTTGTGGTGCCGTGGATAAAGCCGCGCCCATGGCATTGGAACCTGCTTTAAAGATAGCTACATTCCAATTTTTTTCTACAGCACCTGCTTGCGCCGGATACCAGATCGTGGTCGCCAGTGGGCGCGCCTTGCTGCCCGCCCAATCCTGGCGACTGGCATCTACGTACTGAAGCATCTGCATTCCTACCGAATGAGGTCTGGGTGCTGTCTCTGCAGACACGGCACAGTTTGCCAAAGTGAACAAACTTAAAGAAACAAGAATATGACGAGCAAATGAAATCATGGATACAACTCTCAAAAAATGATGGGCGCAAGCATTCAATAGCGCAGCGAGTGCCAGCGCCCATGCCTGCATCAAAATGACTTAAAGCAGCAACTGTCTGCTCAGAGGGGAACGACAGGGATGCAGATGTCGCAATCAAAGATGCCTGTTTCGGGATCAAAGCAAGCGTCAGTTGAATAATATTCAAAGCAAGGCCGGGCATCGACTTGATAGCCGCTGGAAGGTAGCCAGTCACGCAAGATCGCTGTCCAGGCGGCGCCTATCTCTGCGTTTTTCCCCTTAAAACTGAGGGCTGCGTATTCACCGCCCGGTATGCTGGTCTGCAAGGCATGGCCTGGAATGTCAGCATCTTCTGGCAGTTCAACAGCGGCATCGTAACGGCATAGTGCAGGATCGGTAATACTGGGGTCATCATGGCTGATGCCATAACGCGCCCTGCCAAAGAGATTATGCATGACTATCCAAGGTGAGACAGTATCTGCCCAAAACTGGCCAACTGGTGCACCATACGAGCCTATGTGGCGCAAATAGGCGATATTGGTTGTAGCCCTGCGTATTAATTTGACATCCATGCTGGTGACCTGTTTCAAGTTGGCAGAGACCCCATTATGGAAGGACGCATAAGATTGCAACTGATCATTCTTGCTCAAGACTTGATTAATCTTGCTATTTTCACGGTGTAGTTCTACTTGATGCTTCCGCCAGGCGGCTGGTGTGTACGCAAACCGGTCCTTGAATGCTCTGGTAAAAGCCTCTGCTGATCCAAAACCGACCGACAGGGCAATGTCCAGTACCGGAGTGCCTGCCTGTGCAGACAAACGAAATGCTGCCACCTCCAGCCGTCGGCGGCGCACATAATCCCCAAGACGCTCGCCCATCCAGGCGGCAAACAGGCGATGAAAATGAAATGGGGAAAAATGCGCAACCCCGGCCAGCACTTCCAGATCAAGTGGCTGATCGAGATGACGGTCGATATGCTCCAGCACCCTGTGCATACGAGCCTGGTAATGCGATTGATATTGGGATGATTTGGAAGACTTGCCCAGTTGAAGCTCGCTCATCTTGCTACCTCTGGCTTGACTTCCCATTCCATGTACTGACTGGATGGTGCGAAGCCTTCGGAAGCATACAGGGCTTGGCCGTCTTCAGTCGCATGTAGCCAGATCTTTGCGAAGCCTTGCTCATGCGCGTATTGCATTGCCTGTTGCAATATCTTCCTTGCCAGTCCTTGCTTGCGATAATCTGCCAGGGTGTACATATTGAGCAAATACGCGTCCTTGCCTGCCACATTGCCGGGATATGGCGGGCGCACAAAGATCGCGAGCGACCCACTGGCGACGATATGTCCATCAGCTTGTGCTACCCAGGTTTTGCAAGATCCATTTTGAAAAGCATCATTGAAGTAAGTGCGAGTTGCTTGTAGCAGGTCTTCATCCACGCCTTTGCCGTGATTAAAATCGACGAGCTTCTCAAACAGGCGCATGCGCAATTGCAGGATTTCTTCAAGATCATCTGGCTTTGCATCGCGAATTACGATAGTCATCAATGCTCCTTTAGCGGGATACTGGCACCCACGATGTGGGCGAAAATGACTATTTTAAAACATTCGTATGCCTCTTATGCAAGCGCATACAGGTTCATTCTGAACGCCGCAAGGTGATGGCTTTTTCCGGACATGCTGACACACACAAGCCACAAGCCTGGCAGGCGTCTGCCCTCGGTGTATAGGCAACCTGCATGCCATGCACCCGTAGTTTGATCTGTGCCAGCAAGCCCAGTTGTTTGTAATCCTTGTCGTCAATACGACGAACTTCAAACACATTTTCCGGGCAAACTGGCACACAATCGGCCTTGCCTTCACACTTGCTTAAGTTGACGAAAGGGACGATCACGCCTGCATCTTGTTTGCAGGCTGCTTCTTTTGCCGATTGCATCTCAGACTTGCTCCTGATTGCTGTCGTGCTTGTTACTGTATTTATTGTCTTGAACATGGCCATGCGCTCCATCCCTGTGCTTTCTGCGGCCAAACAGGCCATGCTTGAATTTTTCGCGCTCTTCAGGTGTCAGCTTTTCCCAGCGACGATGATGGCAATGGTGGTCATGATGTTTGTGCCAGCCGCCATGTCCACGCATCCCACCGAACAGGATTTTACTCAGCACCAGCAACCCAAGTGCCTGCAAAAAATCGATACTACGGGCACCCACAAACAAAGCAGGCATGAGCCAGTTCCACAGCATCATGACTACCCAGCTCAGGGCACTGATACCGGCAACGGCCAATACCATTATTTTTAATACTCTGAATTTCATCAACATATCAGGCTCCATTCAATTAAATTCTTCCAGTAAGTCTTGCAGGCGGGTTCGCAAGTGCAAGACCGCATAGCGTTTGCGCGCCAGCAAGGTGTTGATGCCCAGCCCGGTAGCGGCAGACATTTCTTTAAAACTCAGGCCTTCGATTTCATGGCCTATGAAGGCATCGCGCTGCTCTTCCGGCAATTCATCCAGGGCCTCGTACAATTCTTCCAGCATGACATTGCGTGCGTATGCTGCTTCCGGGCCTTCATCACTGGACGGCAATACTTTATCCAGCCAGGCTTCATCAACACTACCCTCTTCTCCCTTAGGCAGGGCCACTTCTTTTTTCTTGCGGAAGCGGTCTATGATACGGTTGCGCGCCACTCTGAACAGCCACGCACCAACCTGCTCTATCGGCTCTGGCAAACGATAAGCTTCTACCAGTTCATACAATACATCCTGCAAGATATCTTCTGCTTCGCTGGCGTCAGCCACACGCTTACGTATGAAACTCCCCAGCCGCCCGCGCTCGCGCCTGACCGTTTCGGTGATGTGATGGTCCTGATCAGTCATCAGCTCGTGGGGGTTATGTGTAGTCTCCATACCCTGTAGACGCACAGGCACAAAGAATATTGCACGCAAAGGGAAATAGTTGAGGCAACTAGATTATCAGTCAGGCTGATATTGCCATAAAATTACTTTTTGGTGTCGGGAAGCGTCGCTTCAGTGCTTGCAGTTCCTGGCATAGCCAGAGCCGCTCTGTTTTTTTTGCTATTGTCTACCCGCAATTGGGGCGCAACTAGGGGTACGACGAGTGTGAAACTGGTCCCCTCACCCGGCTTGCTGTCCAATTGTATGGACCCACCCAGCACACCAGTTACCAGGTTGTAAACTATATTCATGCCCAGGCCAGAACCACCCTGCCCCAACTTGGTCGTAAAGAAGGGGTCAAATACGCGCTTTTGTACTTGCTCGCTCATGCCTGTGCCATTATCGCTAAAGACGATTTGTACCTGGGTATCATCCAGCAAATGTGTTTGCAGGTGCATTTCACCGCTATCGCGGTGCTCAAACGCATGGGTCAGAGCATTGGTCATGAAGTTGGTAATGATTTGCCCGAGAGGGCCAGGGTAACTGTCCATGATGATGCCGGGCGCAAGATCAGTCACCAGTGTGTAGGCAGTTTTTTTATACATCGGGGCCAGGGTCACGATCAGTTCTTCCAGTGCTGTTTGCAAATCAAACTGTCGCCTGTAACTGCTGGACTGGTCGACTGCGACTTGCTTGAAACTGCGTATCAACTCGCGTGCCATTCCCAATGTACGCATCAGCAAGGCGGTTCCTGTTTCGGCATTCTCAAGATAATTTTCCAGGGCAGATCGTTTTAACTTGCCTTCTTTGATATCACGCAGCATTTCTCTGGTTTTGTCCTGCAGCGTGCTGGCTACTGTCACACTATTCCCTATGGGAGTATTAAGTTCATGGGCGACACCCGCTACCAGTGAACCCAGTGCGGCCATTTTTTCAGAACGCACCAATTCATCCTGGGTATGCCGCAATGATTCCATCGCTGCTGCCAGTTCTGCATTGGCCTGTTGTAAATTCAAAGTACGCAACCTGACACGCTCTTCCAGTTGGGCTGTCATCTCGCGGATTTCCTGCTCTATCTGTACTTGTCTGGTCACGTTCAATAAAGAGAATATGCACATGGGCTTGCCATGCATTCTGATCAACCTTGCCGATAAGAGAAAAATCATTTCATGATCGTCACAAACTTTGATGCGAACTTCCAGTTGATCGACTTTCTTGTCGCGCCCAAGGTCATCGTTGAATTTTTTGCGTTCTTCAGCTTGCGCGACAAGACCCATTTCCATCGTAGTTTTGCCTACGATACCTTCCCGTTGATAGCCAAATTCCTTTAACCAGATATCATTGACTTCAACAATGCAATCTGTCTGCACATCCACCAGACCCAGGGGTATCGGTGACAACTGGAACAAGGTAGAGTACTTTTGTTCGTTCTCGCGCAAGAGAGATTCCACTTGCACACGTGCGGCTTCAGCATTGAGCTCCTGATCTATATTGCGAGACGACAGTAAGAGATAGGATTCATTGCCCGCCTCAAACTGAGATCCTGAAACCCTGCATTGGGTAATATGCCCTTGCTTGTGACGGAATGCGATTTGCATATTATGGACCTCACCATCGCGGCGTATGCGCTTGATAAGTTCATCGCGTTGCTCTGGTTTTTCCCATAACTGGATGTCGTTTGAAGTGCGGCCAAGGACTTCTTCGCGCGTATAACCAGAAATAGGTTCCCAGTTGCGGTTAACATCGACATATTCTCCAGTAGCGATTTTGCTTATGGTCAGGGTATCAGGCACGAGTTGAAACACCGTTGAAAGTAATTTTTCACGTTCCTGCAATTCCCGTTCTGCCTGCTCCTGCAAGCGCTCTACTTTGCGCAGTGCCGAAATGTCTTGCATGGCGTAGGCAATATATGGCTCGCCGCTGACATCAAAGCGCGTGCCAGAAATCAACACATTGTAAGGATGCCCCAGTTTGTGCCTGTAGACACCTTCAAAATTACTGACTTCACCATCGCGTCTTAATATCTCCAGCATTTTTTCACGCAGGCTTACATCCATCCACAAGTTCAACTCCAGCGAATAGCGTCCTAAGGTTTCTTCCCTGGCATATCCTGTAATGGTTTCCCAGTGCCGGTTCACTTCCAGATAACGGCCATCTTTTTCACGGCAGATCGCCAGTACATCGGGTACCATCTGAAATACTTTTTCAAACAGGGCTTCCCTCTCCCTGGATAAGCGTTCTATGTTTTTGCGCTCTTCCATTTCCAGTTTCAGATCGTCGTTAACACGCTCTACATCATCTTGTTGCCGCAGTAAAGCAGCGACAAGAAAGAGCATGCCGATAGCCAGGTCCAGAAAGGCACTGACTTCATATCCAAGTGCAGCGTACTCGGGCTGCTCACGGAAGAAAGGAAAATCCAGCAGATGCAAGCCCTTCAAAAATATCAGCGAACCCAACAAGTGAAAACCGAAAGTATGTTTTTGACTGCGGGCACGCCAAAAACCCAAAGCTGATATCATCAAAATCAAGCCGGAAACCAGGTATATCGGCAGCATGCGCCACAAGGGTTTTACACCTGTCAGGAAAGTCATTAACAACCAAAGGACAGCAATCGCAAAACCAAGCATGACAGGCATCACATAGACTGTAACACCGTGGAATATCCTGATGCCGGCCCACAAATAGCAAACATAAGCAAGCAAAAAAATATCGGCAAAGAGATTGAAGATCGGCGCCTGGGTGTCAGCCAGAAACCTGCATGTCTGTTGTAACGCCAGGCCAGCATATGCCAGCGCCCAGCAGCGTGTAGCTCTCGCATGCACATGTAAATGCTGCACATAAAGCAGTACCAGCATGGTCAAAAAAGACGTGACCAGTGAAGAGATGATCGCAGCGGGAAGGTATACAGTAGGCATCAATGAGCTACCCAAGAAAGCCATGCAAAAAATCGCGAAGCGACATACCTGCTCCTGAATCAGGCTTACTGTTCTCAGTCCGGGTGGACTGGATGCCAAAGGGAACATCGCACTCAGAAAAAAATCAGCTTAATTCTGTGCGAATTCTGGCTGAAAAAAACAAGATCTTAATCGCCTGAATTTAATCATAGCACCGAAAATCAACGCATTTAACGACATAAATCAATATTCGTGACAAGTAAGTGTTGCAATAATCATTATTTAACACTTTCAAGTTTTTTGGTCTTGATTATGCTACCTGCTTCACATAAGATTGAATTGAAGCTAGGCAAAATTCAAGCAACAGGGAGCACACTGATGAAGAACCAACACAGTAGGATACCCGGCTTGTTACAAAGTGATCTTTACGTAGGCAAAATGGCTGTTGAAATTTTGTCAAAAAATGAAAGGTCAGCGGGTTTGGGGCGGTACTCATATTGGGGTAATGACTCTATTTCTGACGGTGCGCTAGGTACCAGTCAGGATGATGACATTATTGACTTTATAGAAGAAGATGAAGAAAGCTTGCAGCCCAAGCTGGATTTGCATCCGTGGAAAATCCTGATTGCTGATGATGACAGCAATGTCCATGACACTACCTTGCTGGCTTTGAGCGGCGTCAAAATTCATGGCCGCCCACTGGAGTTTATACACGCCTACTCTGCCAAAGAAGCACGTGCGGTGATTAGCGCCAACCCGGATATCGCTCTGGTGTTACTGGATGTGGTCATGGAAACTGTTGATGCTGGCCTGAAACTGGTGAATATCATCCGCAACGAGATGGCCCTGACCAATCTGCGCATCGTTTTACGTACCGGACAACCAGGTTATGCCCCTGAACAGCAAGTCAGCGAAGAATTTGCCATTGATGGTTATACGACAAAATCAAAATTGACACGTTCGCTTCTGATTTCCGTGCTCAATGATACCCTGGCAAATTGTCACAATAATCCTGATTTGCCAAATTAGCACTTTTAAATATTTTACTTATGCAGCGGGGAATGCCAGGGGCCAGTTTTCAGGCCCCTTTTTTTGTCTCCCGACAACTAACAATTTTTCAGCTCTACTATTCAGCATCCGGCTGATTGGCCGGTGCTGCTTTGATAAAGGCAGGATGTTCGCTACATGCCTGGTGTATGCGCATAAGTGTAGGCATGCCACTCATATCGCAATGAAATCGCTGGGCATTGGCAATTTGCGGGACCAGAAAGCAATCTGCAAAACCTGGTGCATCACCAAAGCAAAAAATTCCGGTGCGGGCATCCGCCGCCAGCTTTTTCTCCAACACGGCCAAACCAGTTTCACACCAGTGCCGATACCATGCATTTTTTTGTTCATCAGTGACTTGCAGGGTACCTGACAGGTATTTCAACACACGCAGGTTATTGAC
>Ga0187842_1000947_pt1 | contig 13945 bp, 15 predicted proteins | sample SpaLakP09_SKY_41_FD_134514 | JGI IMG/M metagenome (GOLD analysis project Ga0187842, IMG submission 134514) | Oligotrophic lake water microbial communities from Sparkling Lake, Wisconsin, USA - SP09_SKY_41 | ecosystem: Environmental > Aquatic > Freshwater > Lake | place: USA: Sparkling Lake... | reverse complement strand
TTTACTATTCCGGCGAGCTCGTCTGGCGCGAACGCGAGCGCAAGACGCACGAGATCATCGATGCCACGCCGGTACCGGACTGGGCCTTTGTCGCCCCCAAGACCCTGGCCATCGCACTGGTGCTGATCTCGACCCTGCTCGTCAGCGTCTTCGCCGCCATCATCAGCCAGCTGGCGCACGGCTACACCCACCTCGAACTGGGCAAGTACCTGCTGTGGTATGTGCTCCCGCAGGCCGTCGACTGGACCCTGCTGGCCGTGCTCGCCGTGTTCCTGCAGGCCATCAGCCCGCACAAGTTCATCGGCTGGGGCCTGATGGTGATCTATCTGGTCACCACCATCACGCTGTCGAGCCTCGGCTTCGAACACCGGCTCTACAACTACGGGGCCGTGACCGACACGCCGTTCTCCGACATGAACGGCCAGGGCAAGTTCTGGATCGGGGCCTGGTGGCTGCGTCTTTACTGGAGCGCCTTTGCCGGTGTTCTGGTGCTGCTCGCCTACGGCCTATGGCGGCGCGGGACCGAAACCCGGCTGTGGCCGCGTCTGCGGCGGTTGCCCCATCGCATGACCGGCAAGGCCGGCGCGACCCTGGCGGTGGCCCTGACGGTGTTTGTCGCCTCGGGGGCGTTCATCTACGTCAACACCAATATCTGGAACGACTACCGGACCAGTATCGACGGCGAGAAATGGCAGGCCGACTACGAAAAGACCCTGCTGCCGTTTGAAAACACGCCCCAGCCCAAGATCGTCTCGATGGTCCTCGACGTCGACCTTGATCCCCACGCCCCGCGGGTGACGACCAAGGGGTCATATGTTCTGGAGAACCGCACGGGTCAGCCCCTGCGCGAGATTCACGCCCGGTTCGATCGTGATCTGGAGGTTCGGGGCCTGTCCATCGAGGGTGGCCGGTCGAAAATGACCTATGACCGGTTCAACTACCGGATCTTCGCATTCGACACGCCGATGGCCCCGGGCGAGCGCCGCAAGATGAGCTTCATCACCGAGCGGGCCCAGCAGGGCTTCCCCAACAGCGGCGCCGAGTCGCGCGTGGTCGACAACGGCACCTTCATCAACAATCTCGAGATCACGCCGATCCTCGGCATGTCACGGGACGGCCTGCTGGTCGACCGGGCCAAGCGCCGCAAGTACGGCCTGCCGGCCGAACGCCGCATGGCCCCGCTGGGCGATGTCGCGTCGCGGCAGTTCAATATTCTGCGCAAGGACTCCGACTGGGTGTCTTCCGACATCACCGTCACCACAGTGGCTGACCAGACGCCGATCGCGCCGGGCAACAAGGTTTCGGACAGGGTTGTGGGCAATCGCCGGGTGGCGCGCTTTGTGACCGATGCCCCGATCGAGAACTTCGTCTCGATCCAGTCGGCCCGCTATTCGATCTCGCGCGAGACCTACAAGGGCATTGATCTGGCGGTCTACTACGATGCCCAGCATCCCTGGAACGTTGACCGGATGAAGGGGGCGATGAAGGCCTCGCTCGACTACTATCAGGCCGAGTTCAGCCCTTACCAGTTCCGCCACCTGCGCTTCCTGGAATTCCCCGACTACGCCCAGTTTGCCCAGGCCTATGCCGGGACCATGCCGTGGTCTGAGGGGCTGGTGTTCATCGCCAACTACAAGGACCCCGAAAAGATCGACATGGTCACCTATGTCGGGGCGCACGAGATCGGCCACCAGTGGTGGGCCCACCAGGTAGTCGGGGCCAATCAGCAGGGCGGTGCCATGCTGAGCGAAACCCTCGCCCAGTACTCGGCCCTGATGGTCATGAAGCGGATGTATGGCGAGAGCCAGATCCGGAAGTTCCTGAAGTTCGAGCTCGACAGCTATCTGCGGGCCCGGGGTGGTGATGTCCTGGACGAGCAGCCGCTCTACAAGGTCGAGAGCCAGCCCTACGTCTATTATCGCAAGGGCTCGCTGGTCATGTACCGGCTGCAGAACGAGATCGGCGAGGCGGCGGTCAACCGGGCCCTGCGCAAGCTGATCAAGACCTATGCCTTCAAGGGCGCACCCTATGCGACCACCCTTGATTTCATGGCCGCGATCCGCGCCGAGGCCCCGGCCGACAAGCAGGCCCTGATCACCGACCTGTTCGAGAAGATCACGCTCTATGACCTCAAGACCAAGGCCGCGACGGTCAAGAAGCGCGCCGACGGCCGGTTCGACGTAACCCTGACGATCGAGGCCAAGAAGCTCTATGCCGATGGCAAGGGCAAGGAGACCGAAGCCCCGATGAACGAGGCCCTGGAGATCGGGCTGTTCACAGCCGAGCCCGGCAAGAAGGGTTTCAAGGCCGACAACGTGCTGCTGTATGAGCGTCGCCCGATCCGCAGCGGTGTCCAGACCCTGACCTTTACGGTGGACAAGGCCCCGCGGTTTGCCGGTGTCGACTCCTACAACACCGTCATCGACCGCAATGGCGACGACAACACGGTCAAGGTCGGCGGATGAGCGGGGACGGGGTGAAGCTCGACGCGGCGGCGTTCAACGCCTTCCTGCGCGGGGCTTTCCCCGAGGGTGAGGCGGACGCCTTCCCGACCGTGATCGAGGTGGCCGAGGGGCGGGTGCTGATGCGCCAGCCCTTTGCGACCCGGCAGCTGCGGCCCGGCGGGGTGATCTCGGGGCCGACCCTGATGGCCCTGGCCGATACGGCGGCCTATGCGGTGATCCTGACCCATATTGGCGAAGTGCCGCTGGCGGTGACCACCTCGCTGACGATCCATTTCCTGCGCGGCTGCAAGCCGGGCGACCTCTATGCCGAGGCCACCCTGCTCAAGCTCGGCCGCCGCATCGCGACGGCCGATGTCCTGATGTGGACGGAAGGGCGCGAACGGGCTGCGGCCAAGGCCACGGTCGCCTACGCCATTCCGTAGAGGCGGCCCTGACGGCGCAAGGATTGGCAACCGGCTTCGCCGTCGTGCAGAAGAGGCTCCGACAGGGCCGGGACGAGCGCCGCGCTGAAGGGAGAAGAGGCAGATGACGACCGGACCCCTCGCCGGACTGCGTGTGATCGAAATGGGCTCGCTGATCGCGGGGCCCTTCTGCGGTCAGGTGCTGGGCGACTTCGGGGCCGAGGTCATCAAGCTGGAGGACCCGGGGACCGGCGACCCGATGCGACAGTGGGGGCGCTCCAAGCCGCAGGGGCTGTCACCCTGGTGGCCGGTGATCGGCCGCAACAAGAAATCCGTCACGGTCGATCTGCGCACCGACGAGGGCCGGACCCTGGCCCGCAGCCTGATCGCCAAGGCCGATGTGGTGGTCGAGAATTTCCGCCCCGGCACGCTGGAAAAGTGGGGCATGGGCTATGAGGCCCTGTCGGCCGACAATCCGGGTCTGGTGATGGCCAGGGTCTCGGGCTTTGGCCAGACGGGACCCTATTCGCACCGGGCGGGCTATGCCCTGGTCGGCGAGGCCATGGGCGGGCTGCGGCACATTACCGGCGAGCCTGACCGCAATCCCGCCCGGGCGGGGATCTCGATCGGCGACAGCCTGTCGGGCCTGAACGCGGCACTCGGGGTGATGATGGCCCTGCATGCCCGCCAGACCACCGGCCGTGGCCAGGTGATCGATACGGCCATCTATGAAAGCGTCCTGACGGTGATGGAGAACCTGGTCACCGAATATGACCTGACCGGCTATGTCCGCGAGCGGTCGGGGGCGGTGCTGCCGGGCATCGCACCCTCGAACGTCTATCCGACCCGCAGCGGCGAGCTGATCCTGATCGGGGCCAACCAGGACACGCTGTTCCGGCGCCTCTGCGACCTGATGGGCCGGCCTGACCTGGCTGACGATGTCCGCTATCGCGACCATGCGGCCCGTGGTGCCCACCAGGCCGAACTGGACGCTCGCATCGCCGCCTGGACCGCCGACCATGAGATCGAGGTCCTGCTGCCGATGCTCGAAGACGCCGGTATTGCCACGGGACGGATCTACCGGGCCCCCGACATGCTGACCGATCCGCAGTACATCGCCCGGGAGTCGATCGTCACGGTGCCGCATCCGGTGTTCGGCCAGGTCAAGATGCAGAACGCCTTCCCGCGCCTGTCAGAAACGCCCGGCGGGGTGCGCTGGACGGCCCCGACCCTGGGGGAGCACACCGACGACGTGCTGCGCGAGGTCGCGGGCTATTCGGACGAGGCCATTGCCGGCCTTCGGGCCCGCAGGGTGATCTAGCTTCGGTCCGTGACGTCGGCGATGGCCCGGGCGATCTGGTGCACATTGTAGGGCTTGCGCACGATCGGGGCGTCAAAGCCCATGGGTGCGGCCTTGTCGGCATAGCCGGTGGCAAACACGAACGGCCGACCTTCCCGGCGCAGCATCTCCGCGACGGGGGCAACCGACTGGCCGTTGAGGTCGGCGTCCAGCACGGCGACGTCGAAGGTCAGGCCCAGCATCGAAAGGGCTTCGCCCAGCTCGGCCGCGCAGCCCACGACCTCGACGCCGGCATCTTCCAGACCCGCTTCCAGCTCGAGAGCCAGGAGCAGGCTGTCCTCGACGATCAGCACCTTCAGGCCGGCGATCGCGCCGGGCCGGATGGTCTCGTCGGCGGCAATCAGGGTCTCGACGATCCGTTCGGGTGTGGCACTGGGTGCCGGTTCCGGCGGCGGGCCCTCAGCCAGGGCGTCAGCGGCCGCCTGGATCAGGGCGCACAGGCCGCTCCGGCGATAGTCCATGCTGGCGGTTCCACCCAGCTCCCGACCGACGACGTCCTCGATCAGGGTCGCGCCGAACCCGCGCCGGGTCGGCGGCGAAGCCGGCGGTCCCCCCGTCTCCAGCCATTCCAGCGAGAACCCGCCGCTGGCGCTGCGACGCCATACGACCTCGACCTTGCCGTTCTCGACCGACAGGGACCCGTACTTGACCGCGTTCACGGCCAGTTCGTGCAGGGTCAGGGACAGGGCCGAGGCCGCCCGCGGGGTCAGGAACAGTTCCGGACCGTCCCAGCGGGTCTGGGTCGGGGCCAGACCGCCAAGTTCCGCAGCGGCGATCCGGGCCAGGGTCGCGCCCCGCCAGCGCGCGGCACTCAGCAGGTCGTGGGCCGAACTCATCGACTTCAGGCGCGCGGCGAAGGTCTTGAGGAACGCGTCGAGCGACGAGGATTTCCGCGCTGACTGCGCCGCCACCGACTGGACGACTGCCAGCAGGTTCTTGATGCGGTGGTCGAGTTCGGCCAGCAGGCTTTCGCGCTGTTCGTCCTGCAGCCGGCGACCGGTAATGTCCTGAACGACGCCGATCAGGCGGGACGGGCTCCCCGCCTCATCATGCACCATGACGCCGGCCGCGCGGGTCCAGTGGGTTCGGCCGTCGGCATCGGGAACCCGGCGACACTCGACCTCGTAGCGACCACGCTTTTCCAGCTGGTCGGCAACCGAGGCATTGGTACTTTCCCGGTCCTCGGGATGAACGAAGGCAAACAGCGCCATGCCGCCTTCGGAGGGGATCTCGCCCTCCGGGACGCCGGCGATCTTGGCCATGCGGGGGCTGATCCGGAACCGGTCGCCGGCAATATCCCATTCGAACTCGCCGAGGCTGGCTGCGCCGATGGCCAGGGCCAGGCGCTCGCTCTCCAGATTGCGGCTCTGATCGCGCCGCCGCTCATGGCCGGCGGCTTTCAACAGACTGGCCATGGCCGTGGCCGCAAGATCCGCAAGCGCGTCAAGATCCAGCGGGTCCACGGCGCGGGCCAGGTTCAGGCCCTCAACCCGCAGCATGCCGACCACGTGACCGGCCGGATCGATCAGGGGCGCTGCGGCCAACCGGCCATGGCCATCCGAGCCGTTCGGGCGCGTCGAAGCCTGCGCCGGGCCCTCATCCTCGATCAGCGGCTTGCCGCCGGTCACGATCAACCCTGCCAGGCGTTCGAACGCGGGGCGGTGGCGGGAGGCTGGACCGAGGCAGGCCAGGCCTGTCAGGCCATCATGATCTATGAGCAGCAGTTCGGCCTGCCGGGCGTCGAACAGCCGCACGGCGAGATGCAGCAGTCGCGCTATTTTTGGATCGTCCACCGGACGCCGCAGGCCCCTGAACGCACTCACCGCGCGCACCCGGGTGGCCTCCCTGTCGGCGTCGAGCGCGGGACGAGAATGCTCCATGTCGCAGACCATAGACTCGCTTCGCGCCTGACGCGAGTGTCGATGATGATTCGGCTGTGGTGAAGGCGTTTGCGGCAGTCTATTATGGAACCCGGCGTCAGGGCATCGCGTTGACGAGGCCTAGTCCTGACCGCCAACTCGCCTTGTTGGCTGCGCCGCGAACCGGAGATGACGATGACTGCGAACGTTCTTAAGACCGCTGCCAAGGACGCCGAAAAGGTGAAGGCCGCCGCAGAGACCGCCGTTAATCATGCCGAGCACAGCTTTGCCGAAGCTGCTGCCGCCGCGAAGGTCTCGCTCGCCGAGGCCGCCCGTCGCGTCGAGAAGTCGGTGTCTGAAGGCCTTGAGACGCTCCAGGCCCAAAGCCGTACCTATACCGACACGGCCGGACAGCAGCTGGACGAAGCCCAGCGCTATGTTTCCGAACGTGTTCGCGAACGTCCCATTGCAGCGACCCTGGCCGGCCTCGGCGTCGGCGTACTGCTGGGCCTGCTGATCGCCGGCAGCCGCAACAACAACCGGTGATCTTCGAAAAAACCCTGATGACGCTGGCGGCGGCAGCGGCGATTGCCGCCGCTGCCGCCGTGAGCGTCTTTGCAGCGGCCTTTGCCCTGTACGCCGTTCTTGAGACCAGGATCGGCGCCGCAGGCGCGGCGGCTGCGGTCGCGGGGGTTGCCGCCCTGATCGTGGCGATCGCCGGACTGCTTGCGGCGCGCCGTGCGGAAAGCCGGCAGCCGCCCAGCGCGGCGGCCCAACCTGATGCCTACGGCCTGGCCGAGAAGATGGTCGGCATTGTTCGCGACCGTCCGCTGCTGTCCCTGGGTGCGGCCGTCGCCGCCGGGGTGTTTGCCCTGAAAAATCCGACCCTGACGGCCGCTGTCGCCAAGGCCTTTATGGAAACGCGGCGCCCGCCCCGCTAAATCCCGTTTGTTGCTGCGTTCCCGCTCCTCCCCCTTTGGGGAACGCCATCCCGTGGAGTCATCATGTATTCGCTTCCCGCGCTTCCCTATGCCTATGACGCGCTTGAGCCGACGGTGTCGGCCAACACCCTGCATTTCCATCACGACAAGCACCATGCCGCCTATGTCACGGCCCTCAACGGGCTCCTGAACGGTGACGATCAGGGCTCGCTGGAAGCGGTCATCAAGGCCGCCGCCCCCGGCAAGGTGTTCAACAACGCCGCCCAGGCCTGGAACCACGCCTTTTTCTGGGACGCCATGAGCCCGACCCGCACCGCGCCGGACGACGCGCTCGCGGCCGCGATCACCGCGGCGTTCGGCGACCTTGCCGGACTCCGCGCGGCCTTCGTGACCGAAGGCGTCGGTCACTTCGCCTCGGGCTGGGTCTGGCTGGTGGTCGAGGGCGGTGCCCTGAAGGTCATCTCGACCCACGATGCGGCCACCACGGTGACCAGGACGGCGTCACCCCGCTACTGGTCTGCGATGTCTGGGAGCACGCCTACTATCTGGATCACCAGAACAACCGGAAGGGCTTCCTTGAGGCCTGGTTTGACACCCTGACCAACTGGTCGCTGGCCGATGCCCAGTTTGCGGCGTCGACGGGAACGGGCCAGGCCTGGGCCTATCCGCTGCCGGCCTGACGCCTGGGCATCTGCCTGGATTGAAACCGGAAACGGCGCGGCATCTGCTGCGCCGTTTTTCGTGTCAGGCCCCGGTGCCCGGCCTGCGTTCGAACGCCCAACTTCTCCAGACCTGAAAGCGCGTGCGTTCGAGGGCGAAGGCCGTGACCCGGATATCGGTGCCCTCGACTTCAATGAGGTTGAAGCTGGGGGGTGCGCCGCGCTCGCGGACGGAGAGGGTTCCTGATCCCACCGCCACGGTCTTGCCGTCGCCGAACGGATAGGCGGCGACGAAGGGGGTGTGGATATGCCCGGACAGGACGAGGTCCGCCCGGGCCTCGACCAGGGTTTCGGCCGCTAGCGTCCCGCCCCGGACCCTGGCCGTCATCGGGCCCCCGGTGATCTCGATCAGGGGGTGATGGCAGACGACGATGCGGACCGCCGTGTCGGCCACGGACCCCAGCCTTTGCCGGAGGCGGAAGACCTGCGCCCCGGAGACCGCGCCCTTGGACCAGTTCCAGCGCAGCTGGGCTCCGCGTGCGGTGTTGAGCGTGAAGGCGGCGGCATCAGTCCCTGTCCAGACGGCGTCGTCTTCAGTCCCGAAGCGATGTCTGTAGCGCCGCCAGGGGTGAAGCAGTCGCTCAAGGATCTCACCCGGCCCGAGATAGGGGGTGTCGTGGTTGCCGGGCACGATCAGTTGGGGTCGCTGGACGCGCTCAAGCCAGGCCTGCGCGGCCTCGAATTCGGGTGTTGCGCCGTCCCGCGTCAGATCGCCGGCGACGATCAGGAGGTCGGGCTCAAGGGCTGCGAACTGCACAAGCGCGGCTTCGGTTGCGATACGGTTCTCGCCGCCGAAGTGGATGTCTGAAACCTGGATGATCCTGAGAGACACGCTCACTCCGGCAGCGCCAGGGCCCGGAAAGCTTTGGGCCGGAAGCGGATCTGGACGCTGGGTCCCAGTCTGACGGGTTCTCCGTCGAGCAGTGCGGGAATGTGTCCGCGAGCCCAGACCCGTCCGGTCCGGCAACGGCCCATACTGACCGAGGGGTCCTCACGCCAGGTGCCCGCGAGGGCGCTGAGGCCCAGCCGCAGGACATCGACCGCCGAGGCCGGGTCAAGAGCGGCGGCCTCGAGCGCGCGGGCGTCATTGTCCAGCTCATCGGAGACGAGTGGACAGGTGAGGGTCAGGGCCTCGGTCTTCTGTCGCGGCCGCCCGTCCAGGGAGAACCGCAGCCGCCCGGAAAAGGCCCGCTTCAGGGCGCGCTGGGCCCGCAGGGTCATAAGCCGAAACTGCCCGGCCCTGGCGGCCTCGCGGGCATCCGCCCACAGGGCGGGGCTGCCGAGGATCGCCGCGACGAAGAACAGGTGGCCCGAGATCTCACCGCCTGAAACCATTTTCGGGACGCCCCGTTCCAGGCACTCGGCCATGGCGACGGGCCAGGTCCGATCGCCATACAGGGCATGGGGCAGCATGTTCATGGTCCCACCGGGCAGGGGCGCGATGGGCGGTCCATCCGGGCCGGACATTTCCGCCGCAGCCCGCGCGGTTCCGTCGCCGGCGATGATGAACACGGCATCGGGCGCGGTGTCGATGGCCCGACGAAGCACCTCGATCAGGGTACCGCCCTCCGGCGTATGCACCGTTCCCGTGATGCCGTGTTCGGCCAGAAGGCGTTCAGCCACCTGGGGCGCGTCCGTCTGGACCGAGCCCGAGGCGATATTGGCAATGATCTCGACGCGGCGCACCGACAGCTCCTTCAGCAGGGTCCCGGCAGCGCAAACGGCCAAGCTTGCCGCCGGTTCCCTGCACAGCCGTCGGGGAACCCTGCGCTCTGGCGCGCCGCGGCCGGTGAAGCAGCGCGCCAGGGCTCCAGGGTTCGGGCGGCCCCTGCGGGCTTCAGCGCATCATGATCAAAGGGGGGGTGCGGAGGCGGCAGGCTGGTTTGCACCAGCCTCAAGTCGGGGGGGCGTCGCCGCCTCCGCACCCTTCAAAATGCATTCGGGCGAAGCGGGTTCCCGCTTCTGCGAACTTTTTTCGCGTCGCTTGAGGCCGACTGCGGCCGGAACATCGGAGGGGGGGCGTTGTTTTCACGGGGACAAAATCTGACGGCCTGACGCCCCATGGCCACCAGGGGCCGGGCAGGTCCCGGGCGCCAGACCGGCCTCGGGAAGTGCGCAAGGAGACCATCATGTCCACAGACCTTTCCCGGCCCGCTCAAGGCATCAGCGCCACACGGGCCCGGCAGGGGCGATGGGGGCGGCACATCTTCTGGATCCTGGTCGTATCGACGGTCCTGGCGGCCATGGCCCTGTTCGGGGCCTGGGGCTTCCGTTCCGGTGATCTGGCGTCGGTGGAGCACAATAATGGTGTCAAGACGCCGGCGGAGGCCGAGCGCTTTGATACCCGGCAAAGCCCGGCCCGCCAGACCGCGCCGCCGGCCGGCTGATCGGGTTCGGACCAGGTGCATAACGGGAAAAGGCCGCCCTGACCGGGGCGGCCTTTCCTTTCGGGCCTTTAGGCCTAAGCGGCCTTCTGGCTGCGGCGCGGGTGGAAAAACAGCGCCTGTCCGATGGCCGCCTTTACCGTTTCCGGCTGGAACGGCTTGGTGATCAGGAAGGTCGGTTCGGGACGCTCGCCGGTCAGCAGGCGTTCCGGGAAGGCCGTGATGAAGATCACCGGCACGTCCAGTCGGGCCAGGATGTCCTTGACCGCGTCGATGCCCGAAGATCCGTCAGCCAGCTGGATGTCGGCCAGCACCAGTCCCGGCGTCCGGCGAGCCACGGCCTCGATTGCTTCACCACGCGTTGCGGCGATTTCGGTGACCTCGTGGCCGAGTTCCCGCACCAGCGCCTCGATGTCGGCGGCAATCACCGGCTCGTCCTCGATGATCAGCACTTCGGTCGCCAGCTCGGCGTCGATCTCGGTCTGGGCTTCGGCGATCAGTCTCTCGACGTCGCCGAACGCGCAGCCGAGGATCTGGGCGGCCTCGGTGGGCGTGAAGCCCTCCAGGGCCGTCAGCAGGAACGCCTGACGGGAACGGGGCGCGATACGCATCAGCCGGTGGGCCGCGTCATCGGCCGGTGACGTCGTGTCCTCGTTGCGGGCTTCGAGCTGGGCACCGGATGAAAGCCAGATGGCATGAAAGACCCGGTAGAGCGCAACGCGCGGGGACAGGCCGGCGCCCAGGGACCGCTCACCACCGGCCAGGGCTTCGAGGGCGACCCGTACGTAGTGGTCCCCGGTTTTCTGATCCCCGGTGAGGGCGCGGGCGTAGCGGCGAATATAGGGCAGATGCGGCGCCAGCCGGGCAAGAAGACTCATGACCCCTCCCGATGCGGTGTCTTCGAATACGAAACGACGGCCAAGCTAGACCGTTCACTCAGTCATCTAAACGCCTTCCGGATGAAGCTGGTTCCGCCCGGTGCGAAATTTTGCAATCCTGTGCCCAAGCTTCGGGAACCGGATACGGAAAACGGCGTTGACCTCTGGCAGACACTCATCCGGCCAAAGGGGGCGGGCGTCGCGTTATACCGGCGTCGAGGACATGATCGAACACGCACCCATGGATGACCACCGCAAAAGCGCCGCCGCCCTTGATGAAGCGCGGCTTCGGCAGCAGGCCATCGGCGTGAAGCTGCGCCAGATGTTCGACGAGGTCGTCAACGAGCCGGTTCCGGACGAGTTCCTGGATATCCTCAGGAAGGCCGACGCGCCGGCGAGTGGCCAGTGAGCATGGCGGAGACGGAGATCCAGGTTGGACGGTCGCCTGTCGATCCCCCGCGCGACCGGGTTTTCAAGACGGAACTGGTCACGCTGATCCCGCATCTGCGGGCCTTTGCCCGCACCCTGACCGGAGATCCCACCGCCGCCGACGACCTGGCCCAGGACGCGATGATGAAGGCCTGGGACGCGCGGGCCAGTTTTCAGCTCGGTACCAACATGAAGGCCTGGACCTTCATGATCCTGCGCAACCAGTTCTATTCCGAAAAGCGCAAGTCGTGGCGCCAGAGCCAGCTGGACCAGGAAGCCGCCGAGCGAACCCTGGTGGCCGTCGACAACCCGGAAGCCCCCGTCGCCCTCGACGAGCTTCGCCTTGGCCTCTGCATGTTGCCCGCGGAACAGCGCGAGGCCCTGATCCTCGTCGGTGCGGGCGGCTTTGCCTATGAGGAAGCCGCCGAGATCTGCGGCTGTGCGGTCGGTACCGTGAAGAGCCGGGTCAGCCGCGCGCGGCGCGCGCTGCAGGCCATTCTCGACGCGGGGGCCTATGACCGTGACGGGAGATCCGCCGGCGACGCCATGGGGGCGATCCTGGCCGATGCGGAGCGCCTGAGCGCGTTGCGGTGAGGTCCTTTTCAGGCCGGAACGCGTCGGTTGCCAATTCCATCCGGGTTCGCCTCGCGGCCGCGCTCTGTGTCGCGCTCCTGCCGGTGCTGGTGCTGGGGGGCCTGCAATCGGTCTTCGCGTTCCGGGCCGAAGCCGATTCCCGCCGGCAGAGTCTGGAACTGGCCGTGGGACGAAGTGCAGCGATTGCCCGGGCCCGGATCGAAGCCGCCGGCGTCCTGCTTCAGACCCTGGGTCCCGGGTCGGTCGGCCTGGAATGCACCCGCCGGCTCAATGATGTCCAGGCGCGCCTGCCGGGCTATGCCAATCTCATTCGCTTTGACGCGCGGGGCCGGGTTTCGTGTGCAGCGGCCACGACGCCGCCGGATGCGGGCCGCGCCGGGCGGGCCTGGTTTCGGGCCCTTGCCGGCGGTCAGCACCTGGTCGTCGCCAGTGCGCCGGGCGTGGCCTATGCCCGCGAGCCTGCGGTGCTCGCGGCCGTACGGGCTGAAGGACCCGACCAGCGCTTCACCGGCGCGATGGTTGCGGTCCTGACCCTGCGCAGCCTGCGCCTCGAAACCGCAAACCGTTTCATGCCCGAAGGGGCCGAAATCGCCCTGGCCGACTCCCATGGCAAGATCTTCGCCGCAACCGACCGCGCAGCCTTTTCCGCTCCGCCCGCAGGCTGGCGCGCCCGGGTGATGGCGCGCGGCACCTTGCTCTGGTCCGCCGGCGATCTCGCCGGTCACAAGCGAACCTATTCGGCCGCGCCTCTTGTCGATGAGAGCGTCTTTCTGATCCTTTCGGCCCCGTCACCGGGCCTGGTCTCGTGGGCGTGGATCAACCCGATCTCCCGCGTGGTCCTGCCGCTTCTGGCCTTCGGCCTGGCGCTGGGCGCGGTTCTCTATGCCGCCGAGCGGGCGGTGGTGCGCTGGATCGTCTATCTGCAGCGCGTCGCCGCCATCTATGCGCGCGGACGCTTTACGGTCCGGCCCTGCAGGCTGAACGGGCTCCACCGGAGATCCGCGAACTGGCCGCCACCCTGGATGACATGGCCGGGGCGATCGTCGCCCGTGATGCCTCACTCATGGAATCGCTGGCGGAAAAGGACGCGCTGATGCGCGAGATCCACCACCGGGTGAAGAACAACCTGCAGATCATCACCTCGCTGCTGAACATGCAGCAGCGGGGCCTGACCGACCCGGTGGCCAAGGCCGCGATGAACGATACCCGCCAGCGGATCACGGCCCTGGCCCAGATCTATCGCGCCCTCTACCAGGGCCCGGACCTCAAGCGGGTAGACCTGAGGCCCTTCCTGGAAGAACTCACCGCCCAGCTGCTCGTCGGCGATATTTCGGGCTCCGGGGTCGTGCGAACCGAGGTCCATGCCGATCCGCTGGTGATCGATCCGGACCGGCTGGCCCCCATCGCCCTTTTTGCGGTTGAGGCGATCACCAATGCCCAGAAGCATGCCTTCCACGCCCGGGGCGGCGTGCTCTCCGTCAGTTTCGTGGTCCGCGGGGATGAGGCCGAACTGTCCATTGGCGACGACGGTGGCGGCGCGCCGGAGGGGCCCGGGGAAGGGGTCGGGCGAACCCTGATGAACGCCTTTGCCCGCCAGTTGCGGGGGACGCTCACCTTCGAGGGCCAGCCGAGCGGGCGCGGCCTGCTGGTCCGCCTGGTGTTTCCGACGCCCGAGGTTCCGGGAACCTAGCTTCGCCGGGGGCGTTGTTGAGGCGAGCCGCCTCACGCCCATCCGGGCCAAGTCTTGGAGCCACCCCTTGCGCAAGTTGATGATTTTCGCCGTTCTGGCCGCCACCCTGTCCGTCGCTGCCTGCAACACCATTGAAGGGGCCGGCAAGGACGTGACCTCGGCCGGCAAGGCCGTCACGGACACGGCCAAGGACGCCAAGAACTAGAGCATTCTCCGGGCGCGCCC
>Ga0187842_1000940_pt1 | contig 14007 bp, 10 predicted proteins | sample SpaLakP09_SKY_41_FD_134514 | JGI IMG/M metagenome (GOLD analysis project Ga0187842, IMG submission 134514) | Oligotrophic lake water microbial communities from Sparkling Lake, Wisconsin, USA - SP09_SKY_41 | ecosystem: Environmental > Aquatic > Freshwater > Lake | place: USA: Sparkling Lake... | reverse complement strand
CGGAAGGCGCACGCGCTGCATAGATTTCTCAATCCTTGCCGACAAGGAAATGGCCAAGCGCACGCACAAGGCTGTTCTGGGCAACCGTCGGCGAGTGAAGCTGTTGCTGACGGAGGCGGTGCTGGTCGCCTTTGATGCGAGCGCGCAGGCCGTTGATCTCAGTCACCTCCAGATTGCGTTTCAACGCATCAGCGGTTCGTCCAGCCAAGTGGTGAATCCTTATGCCTCCGCGTGAGCAGAGTCGGCTTGGGATCGTCGTGCCTCCGATGCTGGAGGAGTCGACCATGAGTTGGCTCCTCCGTGCATTTCAGGCCAATGGCGTCCAGTACGAGGAGGGCATGCGTTGGCTGGGGCTGGATCGGCGTACCGGGCTTAGCGACAGCGACGTCGTGGCCGTGGCGTGGGCGCTGCATGCCGACGCTGACGAGGTTCGTGGCCGGATGACCTTGCTTGAAAGCAGAGCCGGTGGACGGTGGGTGCACCTGGCTGGCCATCGCCTGTGTCGCTGGGTCGCCCCGACGACCATGATGGCAAAGCTGTGTCCGCTCTGTCTTCGTGAAACCGGCTTTGCTCGCATCGACTGGCTCACGAGGGCAGTACCCGCATGTCGGCGGCACGGCTGCAGCTTGGTGCAGGCATGCGCTGCCTGCAGCCGAAAGATCCAGTGGGCCAGGCCGGGCCTGCGCATCTGTCGCTGTGGGCGCTTCTTCAAGCCGCTTGAAGAAGTGGTCGGATCCCTTGAGCCCGAGCTGATTGCCTGGTTGGAGTGGGTCGAGGCAGTCCTCATTGGTGATGCGGGCGTGGCCAGAAGCGCCTCCCTCCGGCTGCCGCCGCTGCTTCAGGATATGACCGTAGACGGTGCCTATCGCTTGGTGGAGGCGTTCGGCCTGCTGGAGAGGCCAGGTGCTCCGGTGCGCGATGTGCGGCACAGTTCAGTGAGTCTGTCAGTTGTAGGTGCCATGCTCACACGTGGCTTGCAGCGTCTTTCTGAGGTCGGCCGCGCGGAAGGTATCGCGCCGCAGGCGTTCGAAGGTGTTCACCTGCCGGTTCTCACGGAACTGGCGGAGGAGTCTGCTGCTGATGTTGACGGCCGCCGCGCGGCCTGGCTACTGGATGTCTATCGTGCGATGCAGCCATCAGGGATGCGCCGTGTTGGCTCGCGTCCGCGCCGTCAGATGCCATTGTTTCTATGAGCGCCGATCAAGCCGCTTCGTTGAAGTATGGCGTGCCGCAGCCCTTCCAGTTTGAAGCGCCCAGCGCGTGGTTGACAAGACTGGCCTGTGCACAAGGCGTCGGCGAGCTCGACGAGCCGATGCACTTCCTTGGCCTTCCTACCAAGGGGGATTTGGATTGGCATCTCCAAGGCGAGGCGCTGGACGAACTGCGGCAGCGTTGCTACCTGCCGCCGAGCAGTTTTTCGATCTCCAACCGATTGATGAAAGGCGCGGCACTGTCGCGTGTGGAGCCGAGCAAGCTTCTCCTGTTGAGCAAGGATGGTGAGGCGCGATTCCGCTTCTGTCCTTGCTGCCTTGCCGAGCGAAGCTTGCCCTACCTCGACATTCACTGGCGTTTCGCTTGTTGGCGTTGGTGCCCGATCCATGACGCCATCCTGCAAGACGCCTGCCCGGATTGCGCTGCGTTCGTTCAACATCCTTATCTGATTGAGTCGACGCGCGCCGGTCGAGCGGGGCACGCGTCGCTGAGTCGCTGCACTCTCTGCACTGGTCGCCTCGCAGGGCAGCCGCTGCAACAGCTTGCGCGGGAATGCCTGCAAGCGCTGGGTGGTGTTGATCTGCTTTGGTTGAAGAACGGGCAGGCGACGATGGCCGCGCTCTACAAGCAGTATTTCAACCTGCGCGGCGAGTGGAACATCATTCAGCGCCTGGGCGGCGAGTATGGGTTGCTTGTGGGCCTTGGAGGTCGCCATATCGACCGGAAGCTCGAGGCTTGGCGTTCGACGCGAGCGTCGCTTGTAGTAGGCCCAGATCCTGCGAATCGGTAACGAGTTGGACGTCGTGTTGCGGCTTTGAGTCGACGTTAGATGCGAACAAGCGGAGACAAACTGAATGAGCCGTCTTCAGCTCTTCGCCGTTCGAGGCAAACTGGACCATGCGCGCATTGACAATGCCGATCGGGGAGGAAAAGATATGACGGAAGAACCGGCTGCCAAGCTCGTAGATCGCTTGCGCCCGCTGTGGCTACTGCTGACCGGCGGCGCCTTCGTAAGCTTCGCTGGCACCGCGCTGACACTCTTCTATTTCTGGGGCATCGGCGGCGTTCCCATCGGCCAGGCAGCCAGCACCGGCGCTATGGCCAAGATTGTTCTTTCGTCAGCGCTTTTCGTGGCCGTACTGTTCTTCATGGCCTGGCTGGCACCAGCCATCATGGCCAACACGGTGTCTGACGAGAGCGCTTTTGCAGTGCGCGTGCGCCAGTGGTTCTCGCCGCTTCGATCTTCCAGCGCCGACGTAGTTGTAGCGACTGGCTTGTCCATGGGTGAAGGGCTCGATGCTATGGGGTCGGTTAGCTGGAGGCGCATCTCCGGCTTCGCACTGTCCACGGTCGGCGTTGGCTGCCTGGGGTTGACGCTGATGGCGACCGGTGTTGGTCGCGACAAGCCAGACGAATGGTCGCATCTGGCGCTGCTCATCAGCGTGGGCTTTCCTGCAGGACTTATGGGAGCGCTGCTGATCTGGCAATACATGAAGTTCAGCGAGGCGACGCGTGATGCAGCAAGGGGTGACCGCCTGGGAGCGGCGCCGAACGAGAGGCGTCAGTGCTGGCTGGCTTGGGGTTTCTTCGGAATTGGCTCGGCAGTCCTCTCGCTTTTTCCGCTGTTGATCTTGCTCGTCGTGTTCACCAAGACCGACTTTCTGCAGGAGCAGAAGTCCTCTTGGGCATTCTGGATAGGCGCGATTGTCATTTCGCTTGGCATCGTCGCGGCCTTCAGCGTGAGCCTTGCCGTGTTAGTGCGACGAAAACAGGGGGCCGCTGTCAGGTGGGCCGCGGTGTTCAGCTTCAACGCGCTGATTTTGCTGACCGTGGTGATCGTCCTGGGGATGTCGTCGCGCGTTCTTGAGGCAGTGATGGTGCTGTCATCGGTCCGGGTTGAGAACGCAGTGTTAGTGTTGGAGCCTGACGGCTGCGAGCTACTGCAGTCCATGGAAGCGCAGGGATGGGGCCGAGTCCAAGGGGCGTCAGACAGAACTTGTCTGCTCTACGACGTGACGATTCAGTCCACGCTGGAGCCTTCTATGCAGGTGGCGTGCTGGCGTGGCATCCTCTCGAAGAAAGATGTGGCGCCGCCGCCGGTATCCGCTGCTTCCAGCGCCGCCTCATCGGCTGTCGCTACTGCAGCTTCGGCCACGGCCCTGCCGGCTTCTGCTGCTAGCTGGGCGATAGCAGCCATGCCAGCTTCCGCAGCAAGTGCGCCGCCGGCGCCCGCTGCTTCGCAGACGAGTGGGCAACTCATCGAGGTTTCGGGCCGCAATGGTGCGTTCACCATCCCCACGAAGCTTGTGCGCTCGGTCTGGAAGACCGGGGGCATCAAGCTCGAAGGTCAACCGCCTGTTTGTCCTCGCGTTTTGCTAGTCAGCATGACACCATCAGCGGCGGCATCGAGCGGTACGCGGTAGGCTGGGCGTCCATCAACGGTCAACGCGTTGGGGGGGGGGGCCGGCGCCATAGCGCTCGGAGAGTCAACCAAGATGAATGGGCTGCTGCACCATCCTCACCGCGCGCTCGCGCACCTCGGGTGAGAGCTTGTTCGACTTGCTCATGGCTCAATCCTCTCAGAGTGTTGAGCCTCCTCAAACCCGGGGCGGTTCAGCATCGGCACGACGCGTGACTAGACTTGACCATCTTGTTTTGTACAATCGCAGACTTTTCAGATGTGCCGTAGAGATGTCTGGAAACTACTCTCACTTTGGGGCTTGGCATAGGCGACTGTATGCCCAAGATAGGGGGTGCAATCACGCCTTGATTGCGAAATACTTAAAGCGGTGTTGCTGTTGTTCCACTTGAATATGCCGATTTGCGATTCAGGGACTAAAGTTAACTGCAGTTGCCTAGCACCATCGGTGCGCTAGGACTGCATGGAGAGACCATGATAAAGATCGATGCCAAGACATTGGTTACAGTCAATTCGGTGCGAGAAGCGAATGACCGTCTGATGGCTAGAGCGGCTGGGAAGTCGCAACCGACGAGTTCAACTAATTCCGTTGGTGGGCCTTTTGCGCGAAGTGACGTTGTCGCTGCAAGCCAAAAGGCAATGCAAGCCTTCCATCTGAAAACCAAATGAGGGATTCGGCGCCTGACCAAGCCGCCACATCTCCAAGTGAGGGACTTGAAAGCTCTCAATTTGGTCATTCGACATTGAATGGGCAGTACAAGGCGGCGTCAGCACATATTCCGCATACCACCTATGCTCGGATCGTCAAAGACGAAAATGACATGGTTGGTCAGGTTGCTTATGCGCTATATAAGCAAGAAAAGCTCAAATTTTGCACAGCTTCTTACGAAGCCAATCAGCGTGCAGCATCCGCCGCTGAGCTAGGTGTATTTATTCAAGCGGCAAATTTGCCCAGCAGAATCGCGTCCTACCGCGCTCAAGCGGAGACTCTGTTAGAGGAGTTCGCCGAAATCGTGTTGGAAGAGGCCGTTGAAACAACAAGGGCCCAGTGCCAAAAAGAATACATTGATCGCCTAGAAAAGGCGAAGTCTTGGGCGCGAGCAATTACTGAAAACCTCATCGCAAACATACTTGCAATTGCTGTTTCAGCAATCGTGCTTTTGGTTATTTGGGGATCGCGGGTTGGCTTCGTGCCAGTCCTCGGCGATGCTCTAGGCTATGAAATTAAAGAAAAAGCCAGTTCACCGGCGTCTTCGTCTAGCAAAGGCAACTGACTAGCTCCATGCCTTGCTGAATTGATGCGACTGCTCTAAAGGCGCACTCAGCTTCGTCACCACGCCAAGGGCGAGCGCCAACAGCCTAAGGCCAACACCCAGCGAGCCAATGCCGAACTTAAACCGGACAACAACAGATCCGACCGGCCAGAGGCCAGGATGTCACGGCGTCGCATCGCATCTCCCTCGGTGCTTCTAGGGTCCCGCGTGAACCTCGGAAGAGGTTGTCCGAGAGCGTTGTCGAAGACATCAGCCTCTTTGGGGAGAAGCCGCCTTTCACACCAGCCCGGGGGGCTGTCAGCAACCACCTAGCAGCTTCACCTAGGCATTCCGGGACCGACCCTTCGAGGATCTGCAGACCTTCGGCAGCGGCATCGCCCGTCCCGACGCGGCCATTTAAGCCTGCGTCCGCTGCAAGCACGGCGCGGGCGAACACTGCTTCACATGGCACCGATCAGGTCGTTAAGTTCTGCAGGAGAAATGACGCATTCACCATCCCTAACAAATTTGTGCGGTCAGTCTCGAATACCGGTGGAGTCAACCTCGATGGTCAACCGCCTGTTTGCCCTCGCGCTTTGATGGTTAGCGCGGCACCAACAATGGCAGCATCCAGGGGCACGTTTCACGCTCCGGCACGCTTATCCAAGGCAGCTAGCGGTGCTCCTGTTTGCACGTGCTTTCGCGGGCCTTTCTGCGCTCGATGCACTTGCGTGTCATCCGTACTTCCCTGATGGCGCCCCTAAATGCTCCAACCAACGGAGCAAAGTACAGGAGCAAGGTGTCCTGAAAGATCTGTCTGTGATTGAGTGGGCGCATGGATTTAGTCTGCCAGGTACTGATAGCAGCATAGGTCAATGATGCAGCCCGGTCACCTGGCTCCTACAAAACCACTGAGAGTCCTCTCTGACTTAACGTCAAGAGCCGGAAACCAAGCCTGACTTGGTTTGCTTGGAAGATGCCCCCGCCCTCGGATGCAGTGATTTGGCTTCCGGCGCAGGTAACAAGACAAGGTCTCTGTGGCTGCATTTACCTGGGCCGAGCCTGCAAAGCCACTCGAGTTGCCGAGCGAAAATTCAAACTACAACGAGACAAAAAGCCGTGAATTCAAACTTCAGTGAGACATTGGTTCAGACCTCGATGGGACAAAAATCGCTAAGCACCTGATTTGATAGAAGCCCTAGTTCAACCTTCAGCGCAAACCGACACCGACTCTTGACCCGTCCTGATCTGTTCGATCCATGGGGCGTGGCCAAACCTTCATCGGCGGCCGATAGCCTGAGTGGCATCCCTCCATTCCCACAGAAAGCCTCCTCATCATGAAGTACCGCGCACTCTTCCCCTTGGCCTTGGCTTGCAGCGTGTTCAGCTGCCAGGCGGCCGACTTCCAGCTGCGCCTGATTGGCAGCACCGCCTTGCCTACAGGCACGAAGTTTCAGGGCGTGGAGTTCGGCGGCATCTCGGGCCTGGATCGCGCGGCCGATGGCAGCTACGTCGCCATCTCGGACGACCGTGGCGGCGAGCGCGGCACGCCGCGCTTCTACAACCTGAACCTGGACTACGACGCCACGGGCTTCAAGACCGTGACCATCAACAGCCAGGCCTATATGAAGCGCCCCGATGGCAGCGCCTTCCCGTCCAACGCCCGCACGGTGGATCCCGAGAGCATCCGCGTGGCCCCCAATGGCAATCTCTATTGGTCCAGCGAAGGCAATTGGAACGCCGACCCTAAGCAGCGCTTCCAACCTTTTGTGCGAGAGATGACGACCGACGGCAGCTTTGTGCGCGAGTTCAGCACGCCTGCCATGTTCAATTACGTGGACAACGCCACGACGGGCGGCCGCAGCAACAAGCTGTTCGAGGCCCTCACCGTGGCCCCCAATGGCACGGTGTGGACCGCCAATGAGGACGCCCTGATCCAAGACGGCAAGATCACCTCGCTCAACAACGGCAGCACGGTGCGCGTCACCGCGCTGAACCCGCTCACTGGCCAGTCCGGCGCGCAATACGCTTATCAACTGCCCCCCATCCCCGTGGATGCCGCCCCTGGCGCCCCCTTCGGCCCCGACAACGGCCTGCCCGAGTTGCTGGCGCTGTCAGACACCCGCTTCTTGGCCGTGGAACGCGCCTTTGCCTCGGGCGTGGGCAACACCATCCGCCTGGTGCTGACCGACACCAGCGGCGCCACCGATGTGAGCGGCATCGCCAGCTTGGATGGTGACAGCGGTGCTATCACGCCCATGAGCCGCGAAGTGCTCTTGGAAATGGCGATTCAATACCAAGGCATCACCCTGGACAACGTCGAGGCCATCAGCTGGGGCAAGACCCTGGACAACGGCAATCGCACCCTGGTGTTGGCAGTGGACAACAACTTTGCCGCCAACCAAAGCACCCAGTTCATGGCCTTTGAAGTCAGCGCTGTGCCCGAGCCTCAAAGCTGGGCGCTGATGCTGGCCGGCTTGCTCGGCGTGGTGGCCCGCCGGCGTGTGCCAGGCCGGAATCGCGGCGCGGCCTGAAGGCTTGATTTGGCCCTTTGCACAAAGCCAAGGGCCGAGTGACACAGGGTCAGGTCTTGCGGCTTGACCAGGCGCCCTGGCGTATCGTCATGCGGATCGGTTCGGCTGCGCTTGCCTTGGTCGAGCATGCGCAGCCATTCGCGTGGGCGAGCGAAAGTTCAAACTTCTACGAGACAAAAGGCCGTGGATTCAAGCTTCCGTGAGACACGGATTCAGACCTTGATGAAACAGGCGGCGCCAAGTACCGGATCCGATGGAGGCCCCGGTTCGAGCTTCAGGGCAAGCCGACACTGGTGGGCGCGGGCTCGCCTAGGCCAGGCTTCTGTCTCTTGTGATGGCCTGCACCTCGCTGCGCAGCTGCACCGCCATCTTGAAACCCAGCCTTTGCCCGTGCCCGGCCAACAAAGAGCCCCGGGTGCCGGAAGCTGCGCTCGGGGTTTCCTTGGGCGTAGCTGGCAGCTGCTGGCGGTGAAAATTTCCTGGTGCGCACTGTCGAAACGGGTCGTCCTCGATCGTCGTGCTGGAGTCATACCTCTTGATCCCCCACTTCGAGGAACCCCGCCATGAGCCAAACGTCTGCCGCAGCCACCGCCAAGAAACCAGGGGCGGCTCGCGCCCGATCCGCCGCGCCCCCGGCCACTCGCTTGCTGCTCATGGTCGCCACCCGCAAAGGCGCCTGGTTCTTTCACAGCGATGCCAAGCGCAAGAGCTGGACGGTCGACGGCCCGCATTTCCTGGGCCACATCATCAGCCATGTGATGCTGGACCCACGAGATGGCCGCAGCTTGCTGGCGGCCGCCAAGACCGGCCACCTCGGACCGACGATCTTTCGCTCCACGAATCTGGGCCGAAGCTGGAAGGAAGCGGTGCAGCCGCCCGCCTTTACTGCCGCGCCAGCGGCGGGCAGCAGCCTGCCCGCTCGGTCGGTCGATCACAGCTTCTGGCTGACGCCCGGCCATGCCAGCGAGCCGGGCACTTGGTATGTGGGCACCTCGCCGCAAGGCCTGTTCCGCTCGGACGATGGCGGCGATCGCTGGGCGCCGCTGGCCTCGGTCAACGACAGCGCGCAGTTCCGCGAATGGATGGGCTCGGCCCAGGACGGCACGCCGGACGGCCCCAAGTTGCATTCGGTGATCGTCGACCCGCGCGACCCCCAGCATCTCTACTTCGGCATGTCGGGCGGCGGCGTGCATGAATCGCGCGACGGGGGTGCGAGCTGGAGCACCTTGGTCCAGGGCATGGAAGTCGTCGGCGGTTTTGACCCCAACACCATCACCTTCCATGACCCGCATTGCCTGCGCATCTGCCCCACTCAACCGGACCGGCTCTACCAGCAGAATCACTGCGGCATCTACCGCCTGGACCGCAGGGGCCGGGCTGAAGAGGATGTCTGGCAGCGCATCGGCCGCAAGATGCCCAAGCGCGTGGGCGATATCGGCTTTCCCATGGTGGTGCATCCGCGCGACCCGGACACGGCCTGGGTCTTCCCCATGGACGGGCAAGACGTTTGGCCGCGTACCGCCCCGGGCGGCCAGCCTGCGGCCTACATCACCCGCAATGCCGGCAAGACCTGGCAGCGCCTGGACCAGGGCCTGCCCGAGAGCCAGGCTTGGTGGACGATCAAGCGTCAGGCCATGACGGTGGATGCGCAGGCGAAACCTGCGCTCTACCTCGGCACCACCAGCGGCGAGCTCTGGATCGGCCGCGAGGAGGGTGCGAAGTGGCAGAACATCGCCCGCCATCTGCCGGAGATCTATGCGGTCGAAGTGGCCGAGCTGGCATGAGGGTCATGGTGCCGGCCGCGCTGCGCTCTTACACGCGCGAGCTGCAGGTCGAGGCCGAGGGCGAGACGCTGGACGCCTTGTTCACCGACCTCGACCGGCGCTACCCGGGCCTGCGTTTCCGGGTGGTCGATGAGCAGGGGCAGCTGCGCGCCAATATGCGGATCTTCGTCAACGGCCTGGGTGTGCGCGACATGCAGCATGGGCTGGCGGCGGACGACTTCGTGGCCGTGGTGTTGGCACTCAGCGGCGGCTGAGTCAGCCTCCGCCCCGACCTGGGGAAAGCCCGTCTGGCGCCGCCATGGCGCTTGCCGGAGGCTGTGCGCTCCGAACAAGCAGGGCCTGTGCGGCCCGACGAGGAGGAGTGTTCATGAGCTCAGTTCTCATCAGCGGCGCGCAATACCTCGCCCACCCCGAGCGAGTCGATCGCAAAGGCCCCTTCGAGCGCACCTACCTGGCGGAGGGCGATTCCTGGATGGACGCCAGCGCCCTGGCCCAGGGCTCGCTGCCCTACTACCTGGTGCAGGAGTTCAATCGGCGCGGCCAGAGCTGCCTGATCATCAACATCTCCACCTCGGGCCAGACCCTGCAGCGCATTGAGCAGACCATGCAAGGCGTCTACGTCTGGTGGTTGCGCCAGCAGCGTTTTGACGGCGTGCTTTTCAGCGCCGGAGGCAATGATTTCATCGACGCGGCACGCGACCCCAAGCCGGGCGAGGGCTTGCTGCGCGATATGGCCGGCCAGCCCTTGCCCAGCGATGGCTATGCCTGCGTGCGGCCTGAGGCCTTGAGCCTGCTGCGGCATTACCTGGACGTCAATTTCAGCGCCATGGTCCAGGCCTTGCGCGACAGCCCGCTCAATGCCGACACGCCCATGTTTCTGAATGGTTATGACACGCCCACGGCGCGCAATGCGCCGGCGCTGGACGGCGCGATCGGGCCTTGGCTCTACCGGGCCTATGTGAAGAACCAGATCGACCCCGTACTTTGGCCTACGCTCACCCGCGGTCTGTTCAAAGAAATCCAGGCGGTGGTCCAGGGCTGGGCCCAGGCGCATGCCGGCGTACAGGCCGTACCCACCTCGGGCCAGCTGCAGCCCGCTGCGGAAGGCAGCACCGGCAGCAGCGGCGACTGGAAAAATGAAATCCACCCCAATGCCCGCGGCTGGAAAAAACTCGCGCCGCTGTGGGCGGATGCCCTGGTCTGAAAAGAATCTCGACACGAAAGCGAACCCTGATCCCATGAACACCGCTCGCAACAACAACAGCAGCAGCAACGACAAGCACCAGGACCAGGCCGCCTTGCCCTGGGCCGCGCGCTGCCTCAACGCCGTGGAGCGCCTGGGCAACAAGCTGCCCGATCCGGCCATTCTGTTTGCCTTGCTGATGGTGCTGGTCTGGCTGCTGTCCTGGTGGATGTCGGACATGCAGTTCAGCGACATCGACCCGCGCAGCCAGCAACCCATCGCCATCAAGAACCTGCTCTCGGGCGCCGCCTTGGCCGCGTTTGCCTCGGGCCTGGTCACCAACTTCACCGGCTTCGCGCCGCTGGGTGTGGTGCTGGTGGCCATGCTGGGCCTGGGCGTGGCGGAGCACACCGGCTTCATCAACGCCGGCTTGCGGGCCATTCTGGCCGTCACTGCACGCGCCTTGCTGACGCCGGTGCTGATCGCGGTGGGCATCCTCAGCCATGTCGCGGTGGATGCGGGTTATGTGTTGGTCATCCCGCTCGGCGCGGTGATGTTCTATGCCGCCGGACGCCACCCCTTGGCCGGTATTTCGGCGGCTTTTGCCGGAGTGTCGGGCGGTTTCTCGGCCACCTTCTTCATCCCGTCCAGCCTGGACCCCTTGCTCGCCGGCCTGACCCAGGTGGCGGCCCGTTTGTCGGCCGACCCGGCCGCGGCGGCCATCGTCATCAACCCGCTCAACAACTTCTACTTCACCTCCGCCTCGGCCCTGATGATCGTGCTACTGGGCTGGGCGGTGACCGATCTGCTGATCGAACCGCGCCTGCGCAAGAGCACGGCGGTGGACGGTGACCCGGCCGAGCTGCCCAAGATCGAGCCCCTGAGCGCCAAGGAAAAACGCGGCCTGCTGATGGCCGGCCTGGCCACGCTGGTGGCCGTGGGTCTGTTCGTGGCGGCGGTGCTGCCGGCCGATTCGGCCTGGCGCAGCCCGGCGGGCGAGCTGGCGGCGGCCGCGGCCCCGCTGATGAAGTCCATCGTCGCGCTGATCTTTGTGTTCTTCCTGCTCCCGGGCGTGGTCTACGGCTATGCCTCGGGCAGCATTCAGAGCCATGCCGACATCGTCAAGGGCATGAGCAAGGCCATGAGCGGCATGGGCTACTACATCGTCATGGCCTTCTTCTGCGCGCAGTTCATCTACGCCTTTGGTCAGTCGAACCTGGGTGCCTTGCTGGCCATCAAGGGCGCCAGCTGGCTCAAGGACATGGCCTTCCCCACGGGCATCACCTTGATCGGCATGGTGCTGCTGACCAGCGTGGTCAATCTGCTGATCGGTTCCGCCTCGGCCAAGTGGGCGCTGATCGGCGCCATCATGGTGCCGATGTTGATGCAGCTGGGCATCTCGCCCGATCTGACGCAAGCGGCTTACCGCGTCGGTGACAGCTCCACCAACATCATCACGCCCCTGATGCCTTACTTCCCCTTGATCGTGGTGTTCTGCCAGAAGTATGTGAAGGGCGCCGGCATCGGCACGCTGATGGCCTTGATGCTGCCCTATTCGCTGGCCCTGCTGGTCGGCTGGACGGCCTTCCTGTTGGGCTTCTGGGCTCTGGGCTTCCCCCTGGGCGTGGGCGCCAGCTACGTCTATCCCGTGCCTTGACGGCAGGCGCCGCGGAAGCCCCGCTGGCCCCGAGGCCTTGGCTTTCGCGCTAGTCTGCGGGGCGCTGTGGGGGTGGCACGAACGCCGCCCCCGCAGCCCCGCATGAGGCCCCTGTCCGCATTCACCCACCCCACCACCCCCACGGCCCTGGTCTGGTTCAAGCGCGACCTGCGTTTGCGCGACCATGCGCCGCTGGTGGAAGCTACGCAGTTCGAGCGCGCGGCGGCCCTGCTGCTGATCGAGCCCGAGTGGCTGCAGAGCCCCGAGTGCGAGGCCCGGCATGTCGAGTTCCTGCTGGCCTGTGCCGAGGCGCTGCAGCAAGACCTGGCCCGCATCGGCCTGCCCCTGATCGTGCGCGTGGGCTCGGCCGTGGCGGTGCTGGAACAGCTGCGCCAGGAGCTGGGTTTCAGCCACCTGCTCAGCCACGAGGAAACCGGCACGGGCTGGAGTTATGTTCGTGACATCGAGGTCGCCCGCTGGTGCCGCACCCGCGGCGTGGCCTGGCAGGAGTGGCCGCAGACCGGGGTGGTGCGGCGCCTGAAGTCGCGCAGCGGCTGGGCCGCGCTCTGGGCCCAGCGCATGGATGCGGCGCCGCTGCCGCGGCCCCTGGGCTTCAAGCCCTGGCTCCATCAGCCGCATGCGCCGCTGCCTCAGCTGCAGGACCTGGGCTTCGCGCCCAGCACCGTGCCGGCCACGCCGGCCGGCGAGCGTGCCGCCTGGCAGACCCTGGGCAGCTTTCTCGAGGGCCGCGGGCGCGACTACCGCAGCGCGCTCTCCAGCCCGCTCACCGCGGCCGAGGGCTGCAGCCGGCTCAGCGCCCACCTGGCCTTCGGCACCATCTCCATGCGCCTGGTCCACCAGGCCACCGAGCGCCGCATCGCCGCCAGCACGGAGGACCGCAGCCTGGCTTACGGCCTGCGCGGCTTTTCCAGCCGGCTGCGCTGGCACTGCCATTTCATGCAAAAGCTCGAGGACGAGCCGGCGCTGGAGTGGCGCAATCTGGCCCGCGCCGTCGATGGCCTGCGCTCCGGTGAGAGCACGCCGCTGGAGGGCGCAGACCGCGAGCGCTTCGAGGCCTGGTGCGAGGGTCGGACGGGGTATCCCATGGTGGACGCCTGCATGCGCCAGCTGCGTGCCACTGGCTGGCTGAACTTCCGCATGCGGGCCATGCTGGTCAGCTTTGCCGCCTATCACCTGTGGCTGCACTGGCGCGAGCCCGGCCTGTTCCTGGCTCGGCAGTTCCTGGATTTCGAGCCCGGCATCCACTGGAGCCAGATGCAGATGCAGTCGGGCACCACCGGCATCAACACCTTGCGCATCTACTCGCCCGCCAAGCAGGCTCGCGAGCACGACCCGCTGGGCGAGTACCAACGCCGCTGGCTGCCCGAGCTGGGCACGCCGGCCTATCCCGCGCCCATCGTCGACGAACGCGCCGCCCTGGCCCGCGCCAAGGAGGCACTCTACGGCCAGCGCCGCCGCCCCGAGGCGCAGGCCGAGGCCGAGCGCATCCAGGACAAGCATGGCTCGCGCAAGAGTGGCCTGCCGTCCACGGCGCGGCCCAGCAAAGCCGCGGCCCGGCGTGAAGGGCCGTCGGCCGCCGAGCAGGCGCAGCAAAGCCTGTTCTGAGCGATCGGCCCGTGCGAGACTGCGGCCATGTGTTGCCGCCTGGACATGCCCTCGCTTGCTTCCGCCCTGCGCCGTGGAATCCTGGCGTTTGGCTGGCTTCTGCTGCTCGTGCTGAACTCACCGGCGGTGCAGGCGGCTGCCGCCCCCGATCGCTTCGAGCGCATCAGCCCGGCCGAAGCCGGCTACGACGCCGAGCGCCTGCAGGCGCTGGCTGACTTTCTGGCCCAGGCCGGCTCGCAATCGATGCTTTTGCTGCACGAGGGACGGGTGTTCTTCGAGTGGGGCGATGTGCGCAAGCCCTTCTTGCTGCATTCCATGCGCAAGGCCGTCTTGAATTCT
>Ga0187842_1000939_pt1 | contig 14070 bp, 13 predicted proteins | sample SpaLakP09_SKY_41_FD_134514 | JGI IMG/M metagenome (GOLD analysis project Ga0187842, IMG submission 134514) | Oligotrophic lake water microbial communities from Sparkling Lake, Wisconsin, USA - SP09_SKY_41 | ecosystem: Environmental > Aquatic > Freshwater > Lake | place: USA: Sparkling Lake... | reverse complement strand
ACTTTTAGTATATGCGTTAGAGCTGTTTCATTTATTATTCCGTTAAATTTGGCGGGGCTTCCTTATAGCTTGACAAAAATGATCGTAGAAAAAAAAGAAGACGAAGATCTTTATGTGAAAAACTCAATCATTTTGCTGTCAATATCTTCATTGTTAATTTTTATTTTTTTTATACTCTTTTTGCACATTTTTCCGATCGAATTATTTTCAAGCAACTTAAATTTAGTATCTTCTTGTGCATTGTTTGCCTTTTCCAGTTCATTAGCGGTGATTCCAATTGTGGACTACAAATCTAAATTAGAATTTAGCAAAGCTGCGAATATGCAATTGTTGACAACAAGCGTAATTCCATTAATTACTCTTTTTGTATGTCAAAAAAACGTCGAAACTTACTTTACAATTAGAGCAATATTGCTTTGTATAATATCTGTTGTAATTATTAATATATATTCATTTCGTAATTTCAAAAATATTATTTGTTTTGAAAAAATAAAGATTCTTTTAGTGAATGGAGTACCAAAGGTGCCTGCAGATTTCATGCTCAGTGCCTTTTTATTTTTGCCAGTATTTTTATTTTTACACTTAGGTGAAAGTAAACTTGCGGCAGCAGCAGCTTTCGGGATATCGATAAATAATATGTCAACATATTTGACTTCCCCACTGCAAAGTATGTTATTGCCATTTTTAATAAGACATAAAAACTTAAACGAGAAATCTCTTGAAAGGAAAGTGATGTATGTTAGTTGCATACTAGGCATTAGCTATGTATGCGTGATTCAAATATTATCTGCTGGTTTTTATGAATCAATAATCATTTATATGAACAAAGACTACACTGAATTCCTTAAAAATTTTATTGTGTATTCTTGGGCTGTTCCAGGGCTAATTGTGTTTGGTGGATTAAAATCAGTGAATGATTTACATCATATAAAATATAAAAACACAATTTCATGCCTTGCATCCATACTAATATTCTTTATTTCTTATTATTTGTTTTCCTTTCTTTTAGTGCAGGAAATGAAAGTGCAATTATCTTTTATAATTGCATGTTACTTTTTAGGCTTTTTCAGCATATGCAAAAAATAAAGATTACATCCGTTTTCCTTTTCTTTTCAAACTTCTTGATATTTCCAATATTCCCTAATGAAAGCGTCGCAATAGCAGCTTATTCAGCCCCTTTTATTATTTACTTTTTTTATGTAACCAAATATCAAATATTTTGCAGCAAAGATTCAATAGTATTGCTTGAACCATGTACTGTTTTTTTATTTTCATTCTTTTTATACAGCTTCATTTCATCAATAGATATCTTTGAAAAAGATTTTGATATAAATAACAATTATATCTCCTTTCGAACAAAAATTGAATTCTTTCGTACGTGCTCATTAGGCAGCAGTGCCTTTTTGATAGCAACTTGCTTATTAAAATATGAACACAAATAAAGCCTTACTACTTTTAGCTTCTCTTCTATTATTCAATTTCTTTGCACATAATGGCTTTTATGAAAGCTGCCTAAATTTGAAGGATATAAAAAACTATAGAGACTCTTCTTTGCAAAAATCTTTAAACCAAAGGTCCGATAAAATGAGTGGTTTTAAAATTATAATTAACCACATTCTTCCGGTATCATTAATAATCTTGTTATTATTTACGTCAAAAAATAGATATATTATCAGTATATGTTTTTTTATAATGATTGTTTATTTTTTAAAAATGTTTTTAGAGGGTCAAAGATTTTATCTATTTTATTTTATCTTCCTGATTTTAGGGATTTTCGCGCTAAACTTCAAATGCAGCCCCAAAACCCTTTTTTTCTTTTGTGTAATGAGTTTCGCACTTTTTGTCCTAGTTTCAATCTCGCGGCATGCAAAAACTTTTACACAATTTTGCAAATCAGTCGAAATTTCGACAAATGAAAATCGCTTTTATTTCTTAAAACCTCCAACAGAATTTCTTGTAGCACAAAATCTTCATCTTTTAATAGAAAATTTTGAATCAGGTAAAACAAGTACGCTTGGTCTAAAGGGTTTGTTTAGTGAGATTCTTATTTTTTTTCCGCGCTTTGTTCCAATCAAGAGGGACTTGCCCTTAGGCGAAAAATTCGCATCGGATTTTTATCCTCAAGAGTATCAAAAAGGTGCAGGCTACGGTTTCTTTATAGTTCAGGAGGGTTACTGGATTTACAAACAGCTTGGTGTTTTTCTGAGTTTTATGTTTCTTGGTTTCCTTTCTCAATATATTTATTTAAAAATGCTGAAAACACCAAATCTACTAAATCATTTTCTTTTTATCTCATTTGCAATTAACTGTTTATTATTTGGAATGAGAACCGGAATTTTGGGCTCAATTAAAGCGTGGTTACTTTTTTCCGTACCAACTTATAGTATCTTTCGTTTAGTGCAAAAAAAGACATGAACATCCTCTACCTTACCGCACAGTACCCAACAAAAACTGGCGAGGAGTTTATTAGGCATGAAGCGTTCTTTTTAAGAAAAATGCACAATATATTCTTTTTTCCGATCAGAGACTGCTATTCGCTATACAAATTAATAAAGCTAAATCAATTTCGTACACAGTATAAACAAAAAAAGAAGTGCTTAATTCATAAAGATCTGATTCAGATATTAAGATGTCTAGGAAAAGCAAAAACTAGTAAAGTATTATTTAGTAACATATTTTCTTTATTAGTTGCATTTCTTCTCTTTATTTACTTTAAAAGAAAAGAATTAGATCATATCCATTGCGAATGGTCCTCATCAACAGCATCTGTTGGTTACTTTTTAAGCATTCTTCTTGGTGTCCCTTTTTCTTTTTGTTGCCATCGCGGTGATATATTACAGAAAAACCTTTTGCCCGAAAAGATCTTAAGGGCAAAATTTGTTCGGTGCATAAGCGTTGTGTCCCAAAAAATGCTTTATGAATTCACTAAATTCAAAACCTCTAAAACAGAAGTTCTCATGAAGGGAGTTTTGATTAGCAAAAAGATTGTAAAGAAAGACTATAATAAAAAAATAATATACTTATTTTCAATTGGTTCTATCGACCAAATAAAAGGACATTTAAACTTTATAAAAGCGATAAAAGAGATTCTGCACAAAGATGAAAGGGTCTTTTATGTAATATTTGGAAGTGGTTCGTATCAAAATCGAATCAACACCTACTTAAACGGAAATAACTTAACAAAAAAAGTCTTGCTAAAGGGGTATACAACTCCCGAACAAATATCTTCTTGGATATTTAACACGAATAGTTTTAAAATATATGTTCATCCAAGCAGAAGTCTTGTGAACCATCAACACGAGGGAATACCTGTTGCTCTTCTTGAGTGCATGAGCTTTGGAATTCCAGTTATCGGGTCTGACAGTGGAGGCACTAGAGAAATCTGGCATGAAAAAAGATATTCTTTTTGTCAAAAGCCCACTGCTCAATATTTTAGAAAATCTTTAATTCAAATGTTAAAGATGACTAAATCACAAACCCAAAGCATCATTAAAAGAAACAGAAAAATAATTATGACTGATTTTAATGCGTCGGTTCAATCAAAAAAATTAAGCAACTTAATGGCAAAATAATATGTGCGGCATATTTGGCATAATATCCAAAAAAACCATAAAGAAGTCAAAAGTACAGTTTTTAGCGAGATTTTCTTCTCAAAGGGGGCGTGATTCAAGTGGGTTCTTATGTTCTGGCGAAAGCTCTTATGTTATAGGTCGTGCTGATTATAGATTAGAAAAGCTTATTTCACAGCTCAACTTTGTTAGCAGCAAAATAATTATGGGGCATAGTCGTCTTATAACCAACGGATTGAAAGATAACCAACCGGTAATTCGAGATGACCTTGTCCTTTTCCACAACGGTATCATTGTAAATTCAGATGAGGTTTGGAAAGAAGTTAGAGTATCTAGAAAATACGAAATTGATAGTGAGGCTATTCTTGGTGTTGCCCTTGACCATCTCAATGCTGGAAATCCCCTTGAAGAAATCTCGCATGCAATTTTCAGAAAATGTCGTGGAGTTGCTAATTGCGCCTTAGCAATGCCGAAACTTGGTAAACTGCTCCTTTTTAGCAATAATGGCAGTCTTTATGTTGGCGAAAAAATTGATAATGTATATTATGCATCTGAAAAGTATCCTTTACTTAAATTGAATTTAGAAAATATTCGTCAAATAGGAAGAAACCCCGAAATTATAGAAATTCCTGTTTCAGACAAAATCGAGATTAAGGATTTTCATAGTCGAATTCAAAATTTGGTTCCTTCGCTTGGTAGTTGTTCAAACGAAGAAAAACTGCTGGAACACCATATACCCAATCTGAAGCGATGCACTAAGTGCATTTTGCCTGAGACCATGCCTTTTATTGAATTTGATGAGAAAGGAATTTGTAATTACTGCCATAATTATCTGCCACGCAATAGAGCTAAGCCAAAAGAAGAATTATTTAAACTAGTTGAGCCGTATCGGCGTAAAGAGGCTGCCGATTGCATTCTGCCGTTTTCCGGTGGCCGGGACAGCTGTTACGGACTTCATCTGGTTGTGAAAGAGCTGAAAATGAAGCCGATTACTTACACCTACGATTGGGGAATGGTCACGGATTTGGGACGCAGAAATATAAGCCGAATGTGTGCTGAATTAGGGGTAGAAAACATCATTGTTGCTGCGGATATTGAAAAAAAGAGGCGAAATATCAAAAAAAATCTTGAAGCATGGCTGAAATCACCGGATCTCGGCATGGTGAGCATATTGACTGCCGGAGATAAACATTTCTTTCGACATGTGGAGACTGTAAAAAAACAGACACGAATACAGTGTAATCTATGGGGCGTCAATCCGTTGGAGGTTACCCATTTCAAGGCCGGGTTTTTGGGGGTAGGGCCTGACTTTTTCGAAAAACGCGTCTACATGCATGGCATAAGCAAACAGCTTAACTATCAGTATCTACGTTTAAGGGCGATGATGCAGAGCCCAGGTTACTTCAATAGCTCTCTCTGGGATACAATATCGGGAGAATATCACCGAAGTTTTACTGAAAAAAAAGATTACTTTCACATTTACGATTACTGGCGTTGGGATGAAAAAGAAACCGATAATATTCTAAAACATTATGATTGGGAACTCGCGCCTGATACAAAAACCACATGGCGAATCGGAGATGGCACTGCTGCTTTCTATAACTACATTTATTATACTGTAGCTGGCTTCACGGAGCACGACACTTTCCGCAGTAATCAAATTAGGGAAGGGGATTTAAACAGGGATGATGCGCTAAAAATGGTTCAAGATGAAAACCGCCCTCGTTATCCAAACATAAAATGGTACCTGGATGCCGTAAACGTTCCATTTGGGGACACAATTAAGGCCATAAACAAAATCAAAAAACTATATTGAAAGCTAGATGAAAAATATCTGGTTCTTGTCGGCCTACGATCAGCCATTAGGACTTTCTGCAAGGACAGATCACTTCGCAGAATATTTCTCAGAAAAAGGATTTAAAGTAACATTTATAACAAACAACTTTTGCCATTTTAAAAAGAATTATACAAGACGTGTAAGGTTCTTATGGTCTAACGAGAAAATAAAAAAATACAAAGTTATTTGGCTAAAAACTTCAAAATATTCCTCAAATACTGGGCTTGGAAGAGTTCTAAATATGTGGCAAAATGCCTATAAGACTTTTATCTACGGGATTTGGTGTAAAAATAAACCATCCATAATAATTGCACCATCAGTACCAATCAGCCTAGGTTTTATTGGTTGTTTGCTTGCCAAAAGATTTAAGTGCAAAATGATTTATGAAATAAGGGATCTATGGCCGCAAGCTCTTGTTGATGTTGGGGCAATATCAAAAACTAGCTTTACGTTTTACGTAATGCGCTACATGGAAAGATTTATTTATAAAAACTCTTCAGCCATTGTATCAACTCTTCCATTTGTAAAAAACCATTTAAAAAAAACCCACAACAAAAAATATTTAATAAAAGTCATACCGAATGGAATAAAAAAACAAAATCAATTAAAGCTAAATAAAAATAAATTTGTAAAAAAACCAAATCAGCCATATAAAATAATGTATTTTGGTGGATTTGGATTAGATCATGATGTTCATTCCATAATAATTGCCGCGAAGTATCTTGAAGAAATAAAACCTGGGAAATATAATTTCTTACTTTTTGGAAGCGGACCTAAAAGAAATATTCTTGTACAATTTTGCGAAAAAAACAATTTAAAAAACGTAAAATTCTTTAAACCCACTAAACGAGACGATATTCCTAAAGTAGCATCAAGTGCGGACTTATTAATAGCAGCAATTACTAATTCGCCATCTTATAATTTTGGCTTAAATCTCAACAAAATCTGTACTTACTTTTGTAGCTTTAGGCCTATTTTATTTTCAGGAAATGTTAAAAACAATCCAGTCTCTTTAGCAAAGGCAGGCGCGTCGGTGCCTGCTGAATCACCTGAAAAGTTAGCTGTGGCAATTCAAAAAATATGCTTGACCCATCCCAATAAAAAGTGGAAAATGGCTTTGAATGGTTATAATTTTGCAAAAAATAACCTATGTATAGAAAAACTAGGTCATGAGTATCTTGGGTTAATAAAAAGAATTCTAGAGGAGGCATAGTTAATAAAAAGAATTCTAGAGGAGGCATAATTTCGTGGAAGAGCGTAAATTAAAAGAGATAGAACATTCAAAGATCCGCAGAAACATCTTGCAAGGTTTTGAAAGGCTTTCTGATTCTAGTATCAATAATCGAGACGGCGTCGAATTCAATCAAATTATCAGTGATAAAAAAGCATTTAACAGACATTTCTCGAATATGAAATATTATTCAATAACACGTGCTAGTGAGGTTTTCAAAACTGAATGGCTTAAGTCAAAGTGCAAACCGGGGAAACTCTTCCTTGATTATGCTTGTGGAAGCGGTGAAAATGCAATTCATGTCGCTCAGTTAGGTTCAGATGTTATCGGAATCGATATTTCTCCGGAAGGAATTAATAATGCTAGAAAAAACTCAGAACTGTGTTCTGTTGAGGAAAAATGTAAATTTGTTGTTATGGATGGTGAAAACATGAATTTCGATGATAATACTTTTGATTATGGAATTGAATATGGAGCTCTTCATCATGTGGACTTAGACGCTGCTATGAAAGAACTTTCAAGAGTTCTGAAACCAGAGGCTGAAATGATTTGCATCGAAGCTATGAGGCATAATCCACTAATCCATGCCTACAGAAAAATAACTCCCCATTTACGAACTGCGTGGGAAGTTGATCATATTTTGGGAATTGAAAGCTTAAGCATTATAAAAAAATACTTTAATTCATGTGAGGTAAGGTTCTTTCACTTGTTTGCACTTCTTGCAGTACCTTTTCGAAAAACAAAAATATTTAAACAGTTGTTAGTAAAACTTGACTATTTGGATCATTGCTTACTTCGCAAGCCAAACTTAGGGAAATACGGTTGGCTAATGATTATTTCGATTGCAAAACCAAAAAAATAAAAGTGTGCCATCAGTAAATAAATTATTAGCTGTTGTTTTGCTATTAATTCTATCTCCGATTATTTCACTTGGACTATTAATGTCTTTTATTTTTATATCGAGAAATCCGATTTTCAGGCAAGATAGATTTGGGCAAAATCAAAAAATATTTAAAATTTATAAAATAAAAACAATGTTTGATCTACATGGAAAAAAAAGCTTGAATCAGTTACCTTTTACAATTCCTTTAGTCGGAAAAGTTTTAAGACGGTTAAAGATTGACGAGCTTCTCAACTTGTTGAATGTAGCTACAGGAACCATGAATTTTGTTGGTCCAAGAGCAAAACTAAAAAAAGAGGTGAGAAGATTTCCGCAATTCGCGTCCTGCCGTCAATCAATAAAGCCGGGTATTACAGGCTACGCGCAAGTAAATGGAAACAATAAGCTGCAATTAAAGGAAATGATTTGGTTAGACGTTTATTACGTGAAGCGCAGAAGCTTTGTGCTTGATATAAATATACTAATAAAAACTTTAGGTATTTGTATTTTTGGAGAACAAATTAACAGCTCAGCTATTATTTCAGCTAAAAAATATGTCAACAGTCTTTATCGGTGCAGTTAATATTTCAGAAACTGCAGCTTCAGCTATACTAATGGCTGGGCTGAAAGTTAAATTATTAATTTCACTCAAAATAAAAGCGGGGCAAAAAAAACATTCAGATTTCTTTGACTTTCATGATTTCTCGAGCAAAAATAATATACCACTTTTAAAAACTAACGATATAAATAGCAATCAGTGTGAAAAAATTATAAAAAAAATAAATCCTGATTTTATTTTTGCCATTGGATGGTCTCAAATCATAAGACAATCCATTTTAGGCTTGGCTAAAAAAGGATCAATTGGATTCCACCCATCTTTGCTGCCTCAAATGCGTGGAAGGGCTGCGATACCATGGACCATTATTTCAAGGCAAAGGCAATCGGGTGGCACACTGTTTTATTTAAACAACCAAATCGACAGTGGCAAAATTATTAAACAAACGAAATTTAAAATAAGTAGGGACGAAACATCTTTTTCACTTTACGAAAAGCACAAAAGAAATCTCCACAAAATGATTATTAATAGTCTTAATAATAATAAAATAAACAACTTGAAATCATACGCTCAGAGTGAGATGAACGCATCTTATTGTTCTCAGCGGATCCCGGAGGACGGAAAAATAGACTGGAGCTTAGCGTCTGATAAAATTCTTATATTGATACGTGCAACAACCAAGCCGTATCCTGGAGCTTTTTCTTTTTGGAATGGGCATAAAATTATCTTTTGGGAGTGCTTTTTAGAAAAATCGAAAAAATATATTGGTATTCCAGGGCAAATACAGAATGTAAGCAATAATGGCATTTTAATTATGTGTGGAGATATGAGATGTATTCTTGTGACAAATTATGAGGTCGTAAACAAAAAGTATAACAGATATAGTCTTAAAAAAGCCGATCGTTTTAAATAGATCTTTATGAGCAGAATACTTGTAATTGCCCCGCATCCTGACGATGAAATTTTAGGGGTAGGAGGAACTATCGCAAAGTTTTCAAGTTCCAAAAACCAAGTATATGTTGTCATTTTGACAAAGGTTTGTCCGCCCGATTTTGATCCAGCGATCTCAATACAAGGGCAAAAAGAGGCATTAAAAGCACACAAGGTTCTTGGGGTAACAAAAACTTTCTTTCTTGATTTTCCAGTTCTTTCTTGGGGCTTAATATCACCTGTAAAACTCAATAATGCTTTGCTAAAAATTATAACAAAAGTTAAGCCAGCTAAAATGTTCGTTCCCTTCCCCGGGGACATTCATGATGATCATCAAAAGACATTTTTTTCGTCCTTGGTATGTGCAAGGCCTAATATTCCCGATCCCCCAGATGAAATTTATGCTTATGAAACGCTTTCAGAAACGAATTGGAATGCTCCTTACTTAACACCTAGTTTTTGTCCCAATGTCTTTATAAATATAGAAAGAACATTGGCAAAAAAAATACAAGCAATGCAAAAGTACAAGTCGCAACTTAAGAGATTTCCGCATGAGCGTTCGATAATATCCATAAAAAACCTGGCTAGATTTCGAGGGAGTACCGTGCATTTGCATGCGGCTGAATCTTTTGTTTTAATACGAAAAATAGATAAAAAACCCTTTTAGAAATATAAGAAATTTAACTAAAATCGGAATCGGTTGTGAGGCTCTCGGAGGTGTAGATCATGGGATTTTGAATCTTAGAGAAATTGAGTGTTCAATCTTGGAGGCGGTAGATTCTGGTTTGACTTTATTTGACACTGCTGATGTTTATGGGCTGGGACTTTCAGAAAAACGGCTTGGGAGGATTTTAGGGAAGCGGCGTCATAATCTCTGGATTAGCACCAAAGGGGGTGTTGCTTGGCGCAGTGAAAAACTTCGGAGGCGGGCTAGAACGTGGAAAGACGGCACCTCCCGTTATTTAGTGAGTGCAGTTGAGGGCAGTTTGCGCAGATTAAAAATGGGGTCTATTCCTATTTATTTTCTCCATTGGCCTGATCCTGCTACCAGCCTCAGAGAATCCTTTGCAACTCTTGAGGGTCTGCGTAAATATGGGAAGGTGCAGCATTTAGGTTTCTCCAACCCCAGCCCATCTGAACTCAAGAAAGCCATCAATTACGCGAAAATTTCATTTATACAAACCCGTGCAAATTTTCTCGACGGAATCGATGATCAACTTGTAAAGATCTGCAAAGAGTCAGGCATCAGAATTATGGCTTACAATGTTCTTGGGGCTGGTTTGCTAACTGGGAAATTCAAAAAGGACGCAAAGTTTCCCACCTCAGACCGGCGTTCAAGGCTGGCTGCATTTACTCCCAAGCAAATCCAAGATACCAGTAAAAAGCTTGAATTCCACCGCCAGGAGGCCGACCAGATGGGTATTTCCTTGGCGCAATACGCGATTCGATGGGCACTCAATTGCCCCGGTGTGACATCAGTAATTTTGGGCATTAAAAGTCGTCGACAGCTCAAAGAAAACTTATCTTTTGAATAACACGCCTTATGTCGATTAAAAAAATAAACGCCCATTGCTTGGGGGATTTAGCACGGGCAGATAAGTATCAGAGCCCTTTAGCCCCTGGAAGAAGCATCAGGAACCAAAGTATTAAATGGCTCAAATCATTGCTTCTTATCCGGGCTGCGGAGGAAAAAATTGGAGACGAGTTCGGAAAAGACGTCATCCAATGTCCTTGCCATTTGGCGATCGGGCAGGAGGCTACAGCGGTGGGGTTGGCGGACCACATCCGCAAAGGAGACCGGGTCTTCGGAGCCCACCGCTCCCATGCCCACTATCTAGCCCTGGGAGGGGATCTCCACCAACTTATGGCCGAAGTTCTAGGTAAAGAGACCGGTTGTTCCAGGGGGATGGGAGGATCGATGCACCTTTACCAGCCCCAAGTGGGTTTCCACGGCTCAGTACCGATCGTCGGCTCTACTATTCCCATCGCGGTGGGGGCCGCTCTTTCGATCCAAATGGACGGAACGCAAAACGTGGCTGTCAGTTTTCTTGGGGATGGCGCCACGGAAGAGGGGGTCTTTCATGAATCCCTAAACTTCGCCGCCAACTTCCGCCTTCCGGTGATCTTCATCGTGGAAAACAACCTCTTTTCCAGCCATCTGCACATTGATCTGCGGCAGCCCTACAACTCCACCTGCCGGTTTGCCGAAGCCAATGGAATTCCTTGGCAGCGACTGGATGGTAACGATGTGGTTGCCGTGAGCAGGGCCTGTCTAACCGCTACCCGCCAAGTGCGGGCGGGCAAAGGTCCTCAATTCATCGAAATGGTGACCTACCGGTGGAGGGGGCATGTGGGTCACCGTGAGGATCTCGACGTGGGTGTGAAAAGAAAGGATGACCTGATTCTTTGGAAAAAAAGGGACCCCATTACCCGATTGGTCAAAGGCATGAAAAACAAAAAATGGTTAAAGCCTGGGGATTTGCAAAAATGGACAGCTGAAGCAGAAGTAGCGGTTCAAAAGGCCTGGGACCTGGCCAGTCACGATCCATACCCGAAACCGGAAGCGCTTTTAGGGCGAGTCTATTTTCAGGCCGAAAACCGATGAGCAACGGCCAAAAAACCAGCTACGGCCAGGCTCTGCGGGATGGATTTGCTTATGTGCTTCGTAAATATCCGAAAGTTTTCACCATCGGGCAGGGACTGTGGAGCCCCTGGTATGTGGGAAACAGCATGACGGATCTGGACAAAGAGTTTGGCAAGGAGCGAGTGATTGATACCCCGGTGGCGGAGTTGGCCTGCACGGGAGTGGCGGTGGGAGCGGCTATCAGTGGCAAGCGGCCTGTGATCGTCCATCCCCGGGTGGATTTTGCCCTTTTGGCAGTGGATCAAATTGTTAACCAGGCAGCGAAGTGGTGCCACATGCTGGGCGGGCAGGTCTCTGTGCCCGTGACAATACGGGCCATTATCAACCGGGGAGGAGAACAAGGAGCTCAGCATTCCCAATCCCTACATTCCTGGTTTGCGCATATTCCCGGCTTACGGGTAGTTATGCCGGCCACCGTCCGGGACGCACGGGATTTGTTGATTGCCTCCGTGCTTTGCGATGACCCGGTGATGTTCATCGACGACCGCTGGCTTTATGAACAGGAGGAAATCCTTCCCTCGCCACGGGAGATTCTTTTGGACCGTGAAGGACCGGAAATTCGAAAAACAGGAAAAGACATCACATTGGTCAGCTGTAGTTATCCGCTGCGGCAGTGCATAGAGGCGGCAAAAGTATTGGAAGGGAGGGGTATTGATGCAGAGGTGATTGACTTACGGATACTGAATCCCCTCCGGCGCACGCCGATTCTGAAATCAATTAAAAAAACAGGAAGACTGTTGGCTGTGGACGGCGACTGGGCGACGTGCGGTATGGCCGCCGAGATTCTGGCCAGTGCCATGGAAGGAGTGGAACCAAGGGTATGGAAAAGTAAACCTGCACGCATCACCCTTCCGGATGCGCCCGCCCCCACGAGCAAGCCGTTGGAGAAGGCCTATTACTTTCAAGTTGAGGACATTGTGAAGCGGGCGGTAGAGATAGTAGGTTCAAAAATTAAACGTTAGTCGGTGAAGAGCAAATTTAAGCTTAAGGCTAACTACCAACGGCGAACGAAGTTTTTGGTAGAGGGTGGAGTACTAAGGGTGGAAGGCAAAGGATGAATTAGGGCCAGCTTGAGAGCGGTTATATAACGACTCAATATAGATTCACGGAAACGTTAAGGCCCAACCAAAGCCAGATCGAGCCTCCCCTTTTGGCTAGAGGCCGCCGCCGGCAGGACGGATGTGGAGATTCTTTATTAGCATCAGGTAATCGTCCTATGACTAGTGACGTCGGAATCCACGGACCATGCTATCAGAAAATACGAGGCCTCCGAGGGTGAAGTACGGCGCTTTTCTAAAAAAGCAGATAAGGAAATCCAAAGAAACCGGCACACCGGCTAGCCCCGCTCCGATACAGAAAACGTCAAAGATCTCCTAGCAGATTAAGGTGCCGAAGGGGTGTCTCGGGAAAATAGGCAAACTGCTGCTGGAAGATTGGGCCGGAATAATTCAGGCATTCGTAGCCGTGTTGCCCGCTAGGAATGCGCGGGGATAAGGAAACTGGGTGCGGATATTTTCGAATGGCGGACCTGGCTCCACCTACGTTTGCTTTTAAAGCTCGAAATGCCAGAGCAGAAGCTGGTCTTCTTTGAGGGAGGAAACCATAAGGAGATTTGGAAAGTCCTGAAAGAATAGTTCGGAGTAAGTGGAAAATTAGGGGGGGCACAGGCCATTACAACCTGCCAACCTTCTAACAATCACAGTTTTGTAATTATTGAATCCTCATCTTAAGCCTAATCAAAACAACATTTCTTGCTTAATTGTCATAAAGTGACGAATATTACACTCATGATGTTTTGGAATAGATTTTCGCGGGTAATCCTCCTTCAACTGCTCTATTCAGCGGTTTTGGCGGTATCTCTCTATGCGGCCTTTCAGTTGAGGTTCGACTTCTATCCCGCGCCCTACATGGATCGGTTCCGGTCGGGCTTAGTAATTAGCTTAGGGCTGACCCTCCCACTCCTCTGGATGTTTGGACAGTTCCGATCTCTCCTTTCGTACTTCGGGCTGCCCGATGCCCAAAAAATTGTTATCGCCACTTCGTTGGCCAATGCGGGGTTACTCGCCGCCAACTATCTCAATCTAGGGCTTCTCACTCCGCCTCGCGGCGTGGTGGTGCTCAACTTTGTTTTTGCCACAGTCGGACTGATTGCCGCTCGATTGACGATTCGAATCCTTCGCGAGCGGATGCAAGGACAATCTGGATCGGACCGACCCAAAAAGCGGATCGCGATTTATGGGGCAGGTGCAGCTGGAGCGGCGCTGGTGGAGGAGTTAATGGCACGACCCAATTTGAGAATGGATGTCTGTGCGATCTATGACGACGACAGGCGAAAAGCCCAAACCAGAATTCATGGGGTGCCTATTCTTGGTGATTTGGCTCAGCTTCGCAAAGGTGGAGAGGGGATGCGATTGGATGAAGTT
>Ga0187842_1000938_pt1 | contig 14070 bp, 13 predicted proteins | sample SpaLakP09_SKY_41_FD_134514 | JGI IMG/M metagenome (GOLD analysis project Ga0187842, IMG submission 134514) | Oligotrophic lake water microbial communities from Sparkling Lake, Wisconsin, USA - SP09_SKY_41 | ecosystem: Environmental > Aquatic > Freshwater > Lake | place: USA: Sparkling Lake... | reverse complement strand
GATCTGGCCACGGCGTTGCCGGACTTTGCCATCAGCGCCATGCGCGAGGCGCTGCCGGAGTTCGGCAAGAAGATCCGTGGCTACGACATGCACGACGCCGTGCTGACCGGGGTGGAAACCCGTACCAGCTCGCCGCTGCGCATTACCCGTGGCGAAGACTTGCAAAGCCTGAACGTGAAGGGCCTGTACCCGGCCGGCGAAGGTGCCGGTTACGCTGGCGGCATCCTGTCGGCTGGCGTGGATGGCATTCGCGTGGCCGAGGCGCTGGCGCTGGAGATCACCCGCCAGGGCTGATGTCTCCATCATCGGTATTGAAAGAAAAAGGCGCTCCGTGGAGCGCCTTTTGCATGCGGGTGAGCTGTCTTACAGCTTGATCAGCGTGCTCTTCAGCTCGCTGTATTTTTCCAGCGCGTGCAGCGATTTGTCGCGGCCATTGCCAGACTGCTTGAAGCCGCCGAAGGGGAAGTTCATGTCGCCGCCTTCGTCGTAGCAGTTGACCCACACGGTGCCGGCGCGCAGACGGCGCGATACCTGATGGGCAGTGCTGACGTTGGAGGTCCATACCGCAGCGGCCAGGCCGTATTCGGTATCGTTGGCGATGCTGACGGCTTCGTCCAGGGTGTCGAAGGTGATGACCGACAGCACCGGCCCGAAGATTTCCTCGCGGCAGGTAGTCATGTCCGGGCGCTGGCAATCAAAGGCGGTCGGTTCGATGAACAGGCCCTTGTCGGTGTGGGCAGCCTTGCCGCCGCAAATCAGGCCAGCGCCTTCGCTCAGGCCCTTGTCGACATAGGACAGCACCTTGTCGTACTGGATCTTGTCGACAATGGCACCCATGCTGGTGGCCGGGTCCAGCGGATCGCCCGGGAACCAGCCCTGGGCAGCCTTCTTGAACTCGGCCAGGAAGGCTTCTTTCACGCTGCGCTGTACCAGCACGCGTGAGCCGGCGGTGCACATTTCCCCCATATTGAAGAAAATGGCACCGGCTGCGGTACGGGCGGCCTTGGCAAGGTCCGGGCAGTCTTCCAGCACGATATTGGGCGACTTGCCTCCCAGCTCCAGCCAGACACGCTTGAGGTTGGATTGGGCGGCATAGCCGGCAATCAGCTTGCCCACGCCGGTGGAGCCGGTAAACGCCAGGCAGTCCACGTCCATGTGCAAGGCCAGTGCCTTGCCGACGTCACCCGCGCCGGGCAGTACCTGGAAGATGCCGTCAGGGATGCCGGCATCCTTGGCCAGCTGCGCCAGGCGAATGGCGGTGAGCGGGGATTTTTCCGAGGGCTTGACGATGACGGCATTGCCGGCAGCCAGGGCAGGGCCGAATTTCCAGCTTGCCATCAGGATGGGGAAGTTCCACGGCACCACGGCTGCCACCACGCCAATGGCTTCGCGGGTCACCAGGCCCACCAGCTTGGGGTCGACCGGCGCCACTTCGCCACCGATCTTGTCGATGGCTTCGGCAAACCATTCCACACAGTAAGCAGCACCCGGCACGTCCACGGTGGTGGAGTCGCCAATCGGCTTGCCCATGTCCAGTGTTTCCAGCAGTGCCAGCTCGTCGCCGTGTTCGCGAATCAGCGCGGCAAAGCGCTTCAGGACCTTGCCGCGAGCCAGCGGGGCCAGCTCCGACCACTTGCCGGAATCAAAGGCGGCGCGAGCAGCGGTCACGGCAGCATTCACTTCGGCCTCGCCGCAGCTGGCGATGTCGGCCAGTTTCTGACCGTTGGCCGGATTGACGCAATCGAAGGTCTTGCCATCGGCGGCGCTGGTGTAGGCACCGTTGATGAAGGCACGGCCTTCGATATTCAGTTGTGCAGCAAGCTGTTTCCACTCTGCATGGGTACGCGCCATGGGTCTTCTCCTGATATTTATGTAAGGTGATTCCGGTTGCTCGTTGCTGGCGACCGTCAATCAGAATGTGGGCGGCGAGCTGGCGCTGACCATTTCGCAGATTTCATTGCCGATGTTGCGAAAGCGATGCGGCAGTTTGCTGTCGAAATAGTAAGAGTCGCCCGGACCCAGAATACGGGTTTCGTTGTTGACCGTGATTTCAATCGAACCGGCAATGATGACGCCACCTTCCTGGCCCTCATGCATCAGCATGTCGGGGCCGGTGTCGGCACCCGGTTCGTAATGCTCTTTCAGAATGGCGATATCACGCCGTTCGTGGGCGGTGCCGACCAGCAGCAGCCTGATTTGATCATTGCCCAGATTGGGAAGTTCTTTTGCCTGGTAGAACACGCGCGGCTGTTGCGGCTCTACATCAAAAGTGAAAAATTCCGCCAAGGTCATCGGCAGGCCTTCCAGTACCTTCTTCAAGGAGCTGATCGACGGGCTGACGCGATTCTGCTCGATCAGGGAGATCGTGCCGTTGGTGACGCCTGCCCGCTTGGCAAGTTCGCGTTGTGACAGACCAAACCGGTCTCTGACCACTCTCAATCGTGCGCCTACATCCATCTGGCTGCTTCCATCTATGTTAATAATTTTAGACGTTCCATCATATGGTTTTTGATCGTATCCTGCATCTGTTGTTGCGCTGCAAAATCAAATTTCTTTGCATGTTTTGGAGTTTATAGCCAGAATCAGCCTCAGGAATCAAGGGTGTTGTGGATTTTTTTAAACATCTGCAACAGTATATTTGATCAAACCTTGGTTTGTGCGATGATAGCGTTCATGCTGTCCGTCATGGTTTGCTGGACGGCATGACGGGTACTTTCTTCTGTTCAGTTTCTTGTGGCCGGCACGGCCGGACTTGAGTCACACTGGACAGGTGCGGTACCAGGCTGCAGCCAGGCAGTGGTGTGCAGTCGCTGGCAACCTGTCGGAAACCGCGTGTGCGGTTTCTCCAATCGAGTCAACGAGGTCCTTATGCAGCAACCGATTATCGGCATTCCGTGTGATGTGAAAATGGTGGGCGGTCTGCCATTTCATGCGGTTGGCGAGAAATACATTGCAGCTGCCGCAGGTGGCGTGGGTGGTATTCCGGTGCTGATTCCTTCATTGGGCAGCGCGGCACCGCTGCGTGAATATCTCAAGTTTGTGGATGGTGTGCTGCTGCCCGGCTCACTATCCAATATCGAGCCTCATCGTTATGGCGGCCAAGCCGGCCGCCAGGGAACACTTCATGATCCGGCGCGTGATGCAACCACGCTGCCGCTCATCGACCTTCTTCTGCAAGAAGGCATCCCGCTTCTGGGTATTTGCCGCGGTTTCCAGGAAATCAATGTTGCACTGGGCGGTGAACTCTTCCAGCACGTACAGGAAGAACAAGGCTTTGGCGATCATCGCGAGCCGGATACTCAGAATCTGGATGAGATGTATGGTCTGGCACATGCCCTGCACCTGCAACCGGACAGCCTGCTCAAGAGCTGGCTGGGGCAGGATGAAGTCAGGGTGAACTCGCTGCACCAGCAAGGGATCAAACGTCTGGCCGACCGCCTGGTGGCGGAAGGCGTGGCGGATGACGGGCTGGTGGAAGCATACCGGGTCAGGGATGCCAAGGGCTTTGCCTACGGCGCGCAGTGGCATCCTGAATGGAAATACTGGGAAAACCCGGTGTCCATGGCCATTTTCAATGCGTTCGGTGACGCTTGCCGCGCGCGTCGTGCCAGCCGTCAGGGCTGAATCGCACGTCATCCAGAGCCGGTACACCGGCCACAATGGAAGTAGAGGAAAACATGAACCAAATCAATGATTGGCTGCGAGAACATCGCATCACGGAAGTCGAGTGCATCGTACCGGACATGACCGGCGTGGCGCGCGGCAAGATCGTCCCCAAGGACAAATTCGTCTCCGACCCGGAAATGCGTCTTCCGGAAGCGGTACTGATCCAGACTGTCACCGGCGATTACCCGGATGACAGCATGCTGGACCTGACTGACCCGGACATGGTGCTGACGCCCGATCCGAACTCGCTGCGCTTTGTGCCCTGGGCAGCCGACCCCACCGCCCAGCTGATCTACGACTGCTACCGCGCCGATGGCTCGCTGGTGGACGTGGCACCGCGCAGCGTGCTCAAGCGCGTATTGGGTCTGTTTGACGAACTGGGCTTCGAACCGGTACTGGCTCCGGAAATGGAGTTCTACCTGATGTCGCCGAACCCGGATCCGGACATTCCGCTGACCGCACCGATCGGCCGTACCGGTCGTGCCGAGTTTGGTCGTCGTTCCTACTCCATCGATGCGGTGAACGAATTCGACCCGCTGTTCGAGGACATCTACGACTACTGCCATGCGCAGAATCTGGAAGTGGACACGCTGATTCATGAAATCGGCACCGCCCAGATGGAAATCAACTTCCTGCATGGCAACCCGCTGGATCTGGCCGACCAGGTATTCCTGTTCAAGCGTACCGTGCGCGAGGCAGCCTTCCGTCACAATATGTACGCCACCTTCATGGCCAAGCCGATGGAAAACGAGCCGGGCTCGGCCATGCACATGCACCAGAGCCTGATCGACAAGAACACCGGCAAGAATGTGTTCACCAATGAAGATGGCAGCCCGTCCGACATCTTCTTCCACTTCATCGGCGGCATGCAGCACTACATCCCGGAAGTGATGCCGTTCTTTGCCCCGTATGTGAACTCCTTCCGTCGCCTCAGCCCGTATACTGCTGCGCCGACCAATGTGGAGTGGGGCTACGACAACCGTACCGTCGGCCTGCGCGTGCCGCATTCTTCCCCGGCCGCCCGCCGCGTGGAAAACCGCGTACCTGGCGTGGACGTGAACCCCTATATCGCCATGGCCGCCACCCTGGCCTGCGGCTACCTGGGCATCGTCAACAAGATCAAGCCGCGCGAACCGATGTCGACCGATGCCTACGAGCTGCCCTTCCAGTTCCCGCATGGTGCGGAAGAGTCGCTCAAGCGTCTGGCTGCCTGCCCGGATATTCCGGAAGTCATGGGCCCGCATTTCGTGAAGATGTATCTGGGTATGAAGGAGAAGGAATTCTCCGAATACTTCCGCGTCATCAGCCCGTGGGAACGCAAGTTCCTGCTGCTGCACGTATAAAAAAACGTTTCAGGTGAGTGCTGCCGATCCGCAGGGGTCGGTGGCGGATGCCCGGCATGCCGGGCGTCCGGATAGTGGCAGTCGCAGCAGGCATCTTGATCGCAAGGCCCGTCAGGGCCTTGTTTTAAACATCAATGTTGCAGCCTGAGGCTGGCCGATTCCGGCCAGCCCAACAATAAGCCCCGCAGGGGCTGGAGAGATAGTAGAGAGGAAGCTTTTATGCAGAACCAACGTACTACGACCGAATGGCGCGAACTGGATGCAGCACACCATCTGCACCCGTTTACGGACACCAACTCGCTGAACGAGCAGGGTGCGCGCGTCATCACCAAGGCCGATGGCATTTATCTGTACGACTCCGAAGGGAACAAGATTCTCGACGGGATGGCCGGCCTGTGGTGTGTGAATATCGGTTATGGCCGCAAGGATCTGCCGGAAGTGGCAAAGCGCCAGATGGAACAGCTGGCCTACTACAACACCTTCTTCAAGACCACGCATCCGGCCGTGGTGGAATTGTCCCACCTGCTGGCTGAAGTGGCCCCCGAAGGCTTCAAGCACGTTTTCTACACCAACTCCGGCTCCGAGTCCGTTGACACCATGATTCGCATGGTGCGCCGCTATTGGGATGTAAAAGGCAAGAAAGACAAGAAAACCCTGATCGGCCGCTGGAACGGCTATCACGGTTCCACTATCGGTGGTGCCAGCCTGGGCGGCATGACTTACATGCACGAGCAGGGCGACCTGCCGATTCCGGGCATCGTCCATGTCGAGCAGCCGTGGTGGTACAAGCACGGCAAGGACATGACACCGGAAGAGTTTGGCCTGGCTGCCGCCAAGTGGGTGGAAGACAAGATTCTGGAAGTGGGTGCCGACAAGGTAGCCGCTTTTGTCGGTGAGCCGATCCAGGGCGCGGGTGGCGTGATCGTACCGCCGTCCACCTACTGGCCGGAAATCCAGCGCATTTGCCAGAAATACGACATCCTGCTGGTGGCCGACGAAGTCATCTGTGGCTTTGGTCGCACTGGTGAATGGTTTGGTCAGCAGGTATTCGGCTTTACCCCGGATATCTTCACCACCGCCAAGGGTCTGTCGTCCGGTTACCAGCCGATTGGTGCGGTATTCGTCAACGACAAGGTAGCGAATACCTTGGCCGAAGGCGGTGACTTCAATCACGGCTTTACCTACTCCGGCCACCCGGTAGCCGCTGCCGTGGCACACGCCAACGTCAAGGCACTGCGTGACGAAGGCATTGTTGACCGCGTGAAGAACGACACTGGCCCGTACATGCAAAAACGCTGGCGCGAGGTGTTTGGCCAGTTCGAGCATGTGGACGATGTCCGTGGTGTGGGCCTGATCCAGGCTTTCACCCTGGTGAAGAACAAGGCCACGCGCGAACTGTTCCCCAACTTTGGCGAAATCGGCACTCTGTGTCGCGATATTTTCTTCAAGAACAACCTGATCATGCGTGCCTGCGGCGATCACATCGTCTCCGCACCGCCGCTGGTGATCAGCAAGGAAGAAATCGACCAGATGCTGGATACCGCCGCCAAGTGCATGGTGGAGTTTGAAAAGCAGCTGAAAGAACGCGGTCTGGCCTGAGCCGTAGGCGTGGCTAGCGCTTGATGCAAACGGGTCGCCCATGGGGCGGCCCGTTTTTCTTGCTGATTGTCGCCGCTTTGCTTGCCAGATTGGGCGTGCGCTGGCTACAAAAGAAGGGCGCAGGTCAACTGCAAGCGGTAAATGCCATGCTATTATTCGGGCTGTCGTTGCCTTGTCAGGGTGTTGGCCTGCCATCCGGCCGGCCCGGTCTGGCCGGGTAATGCAGGTGCTTGACGCCAATGCCGGCCAGTGCGGGGATGCCAGGAACGGAATGGCAGTGACAGTGAATCTAGTCGCGATAATCACAATTACAGGACCAAGCTAATGTTTGTCGGAATCGGCTACCTTCTTCTTCTCGGCTGCGTGCTGGGGGGCTTTGTTGCAGCAGGCGGCCATCTGGAGGCGCTGATGCAGCCGCTGGAAGTGCTGATGATTGCCGGTGCGGCCATCGGTGCTTTTGTCGTGGCCAATGGCGGCGCACCGATGAAAGCCACCATCAAGGCCTTGCCGACGGTGTTCAAGGGGACGCCGTATAACAAGGCCTTCTACATGGAACTGTTTACCTTGCTGTTTGAAATCCTGTCCAAGGTGCGCAAGGAAGGTCTGATGTCGGTGGAAGCCGATGTGGAAAATCCGGAATCCAGCCCGGTGTTCTCCAAATATCCGGCAGTACTGCACGATCACCATGTGGTTGAGTTCATCTGTGACTATCTGCGGCTGATGGTGGGGGGCAATCTGAATGCCTTCGAAATTGAAAACCTGATGGATGTGGAAATCGAAACCCACCACCATGAGGGCGAAGTGCCGATCAGTGCGGTCAAGGGCCTGGCTGATGGCTTGCCAGCCTTCGGTATCGTGGCTGCGGTGATGGGGGTGGTGCATACCATGGAATCGGTGGGTGCGCCGCCATCAGAGCTGGGCATGCTGATTGCCCACGCCCTGGTGGGTACCTTCCTGGGTATTTTGCTGGCCTACGGTTTTGTCGCCCCGCTGGCTACGGTGCTGGAGCACAAGCTGGGTGATGGCACCCGGGTATTCCAGACCATCAAGGTTACCCTGCTGGCCAGCCTGAACGGCTATGCGCCGCAGGTGGCGGTGGAATTTGGCCGCAAGGTGCTGACTTCGGTAGATCGTCCTTCCTTCAAGGAACTGGAAGATCACGTCAAACAGGCCAAGAAATAAGCGCAACAGGGTTGGAACATGGCTGACGAATCGCAACGCCCCATTATTGTCAAACGCATCAAAAAAGGCGGGCACGGCCATCATGGCGGTGCCTGGAAGATTGCCTATGCCGACTTCGTGACGGCAATGATGGCTTTCTTCCTGCTGATGTGGCTGCTGGGTTCGGCCTCGCAGGGCACGCTGAACGGTATTGCCGAATACTTCAAGACCCCGCTCAAGGTGGCGATGTCCGGTGGCGATGGTGCCGGCGATGCCACTTCGGTGGTGAAGGGCGGCGGTAACGATCTGACCAAGAAGGCTGGGCAGGTCAACAAGAGCAGCAAGGAACAAGAGCGCAAGGTGATGGAAAAGCAGGCGCTGGACAAGCTGCAGCAAAAAATCCAGTCCAGCGTGGAGCAAAGTCAGGTTCTGAAGGATTACAAGAATCAGATGAAGCTGGAAATGACGCCAGAAGGCCTGAAAATCCAGATCGTTGACGAGCAGAACCGTCCCATGTTCGATTCCGGTAGCTCGCGCATGCTGCCGCATACCCGTGAATTGCTGCAGCAACTGGCGCAACAGCTCAACCAGTTGCCCAACCGCATCAGCATCTCCGGGCATACCGATGCCACCCCTTTTGGCAATGGCCAGGCTGGTTACAGCAACTGGGAGCTGTCGGCTGATCGTGCCAATACTGCCCGCCGCGAACTGGTGGCCGGTGGCTTGCAGGAAGACAAGGTGATGCGCGTGGTGGGGGTGGCCGCAGCCAACCCGCTGATCAAGAGCAATGTATTCAGCCCGGAAAACCGTCGCATTACCATTGTGGTGCTGAATCAGGAGGCCGAGCAGGCCATTCTGAACGACGGTGTCAAGCCGCCGCTGAGTCAGGAGCCGATCGGCCCGATCGGCCCGGCGGAAAACGCCGCCGCCCCGGCCAAGGCAGAATAAGCCGGCATGCGCTGGTTCTGGCTGCGCCATCTGACGGTGCAAGTGCTGGCAGCGCTGGCGGCCTGGTTTTTCATCGCGCCGGCCATGCAGCCGCAGGCCTGGTCGGTGTTGCAAGCTTTGTGTGCGGTTGTACTGGCCTATGTCTGGCGTATGGCCGGCTGGCAAAAGCTGGCACACGGCCTGTTTCTGCCCGCGGTGGTGCTATTGCAGCAACAGGGTTTGCCCGGCTGGGTGTATCTGCTGGGCCTGCTGCTGACACTGGCGCTGGGTCGCAATGCGCTGACCGAGCGCGTGCCCTTGTACCGCTCCGCACCGGAAGTGGCGGCCCGGCTGGCGCAATACCTGCCGCAGGGCGCCCGTTTGCTGGAGGCTGGCTGTGGCGATGGCCGGCTGGCGATGCAGCTGGCCACATTACGGCCCGATCTGCAGATTCTGGCACTGGAAAACGCCTGGGGCAGCTGGTTGCTGGCGCGCTTGCGCTGGTGGCGTGCCGGGTGTCCGGCCGGTCTGGCTTTTGCCTGCCATAGCTTCTGGAAAGAACACTGGGGGGACTATGACGCGGTATATGCCTTTTTGTCGCCAGCACCCATGCCCCGGGTCTGGCGCAAGTTTCTGGCGGAAGGCGCACCAGCCAGCGTGCTGGTGAGCAATACCTTCATGGTTCCCGATGTCCAACCTGATAGCCGGATTCCGCTTGGCGGACCGCTGCAGAAAGAATTGCTGATCTGGTGCCACCCCCATGGATCTCGCTAACTGGTTTCAGTCCATCGCCGAACGGCGCTGGCCGATTCTCCCCGCTACCTTGCTCGAGGTCAGGGATGCCTGCTCGCGTCATAATGATCTGATCAGCTTTACCGAGCTGGCCAATCTCTGCCTGTCCGATCCGCTGCTGCTGTTCGACCTGTTGCGGGTGGTGGGGGGCTCGCGTGCCTTGCAGCGCAATGAATCCATTCCTTCGGTCGAGCAGACGCTGATGCTGATGGGGCTGGAAGCGGTGGTACATCGCTTTGGCAAGCTCAGTGCCATGCAGGCAGTGCCGGACAAGCTGGATGCCGAGGTGGTCGATGCGGTGGAAGACTGGCTGGGACGCAGCCGCGTGGCAGCACTCATCATCAAGGAATGGTTGTCGATTTCCGGCGAGCACAAGGTGGAAGACTGCTTTGTTGCCGCGTTGATTTACAATCTACCCGCCTGCCTCTACCTGATCTACCGCAACCAGCTGCCAGACAAGCCTTTGCTGCAGGAAGTGGCCGACCACTTTGGCAGCGATTATTCCAAGGTGCTGGAGCAGTTTGTCCAGGCCATGCCATTGCCGGCGGGATTGTTGAATCTGCTGGGTAGCGGTGCTCCGTCAAAGCGCAAACAGTTGCTGAAGCTGGCCATGGCTACCGCCAACTCGCTGGAGCAGGGCTGGTGGCGGTCATCATGGAATGTTGGGCTGGATCTGGTCGCCAAGCTGATCGGGGCCACGCCGCAGCAGGTTTATCTGGGTGTGGTGCAAGCCTGTCTGACGGTGGCGCGGCAGCCGCGTGCGGCAGCCTATACCTACCCGGCACGTTGCATTCTGTTGATCGAGGGCGAATACAAGCGGCCGGAGCTGAAAAAGGCGGCCGTGCTGACCAGCCCCGACCAGCTGGAGCAGGGTATACGCGAATCCATCCGCCATCTGTCCAACGACCTGAAATTCGAGCGGGTACTGTTTTACCGCTACGACCACGACAGCCACAGCCTGCGCCTGAAATATCAGGTAGGGCTGGCCGAAGGCCACGCGCTGCGCAAGCTGCCGCTGGAGCTGGAGCCTGGCAGCTTTCTGGCCTTGCTCACCAGCAAGGCACAAAGCTTCCATGCGCCGGAAAGTGTGCGCAACCAGCTGGTGCGCAAGTACGAGGATGATTTTTTCGAACATATCGGAGATAGCGAATTCGCCATCATGAGCCTGTATCTGGGCCATCGGCTGGCCGGGGTGTTCTATGTCGACAATGGCCGCAGCGGCCGCGACATCGACGACACCAGCTATCACCGCTTCAAGGAACTGGTGGCCAGGCTGACGCCGCACCATTGATGCATGCAGTACACCGGTAAAACCATAAGCTCTCCCCATAACGACGAAGTCAAACAGCTGGCGCGGCTGGTACAGAACAGCCGCGAGCGGCGCAAGCAGGGCCTGATGGTGCTGGAAGGCATTCATCTGACCCAATCCTGTCTCGAGGCCGGCCTGCTGCCGCAGCGTGTCTATGTCAATGCCCAGGCACTGGCTCATGCCGAGGTGGCGGCCTTGCTGGCGTCCTTGCCGGCGAGCTGTGCCGTGGCCATCCTGCCCGAGTCCATCATGGCCAAGGCCAGTGCCCTGGCCACGCCGCCCGAGTTGCTGGCGCTGTGTGCCCGGCCACAACCGGCGGCCCCGGCGGCCAATGCGGCGCGGGTGCTGCTGGAAGATATCCAGGACCCAGGCAATCTGGGTACCATCCTGCGCTGCGCTGCCGCCTCTGGCGTGCGCGAGGTGCTGCTGTCCAAAGGCTGTGTCGATGTCTATTCCCCCAAGGTGCTGCGTGCCGGCATGGGAGCGCATTTTGTACTCAGCATTCATGAACAGGTCGAGCTGGAGCCGGCCATGCGTGGCTTCGCCGGGCGCAAGCTGGTGACTTATCTGGATGGCAGCAGCTCGCTGTACAGCCAGGATCTGACCGGTGCGGTGGCGCTGGTGTTTGGTAATGAAGGTGCCGGTGTTTCGCCGGCCTTGCTGGCGCTGGCCGATGCCCGCATCCGTATCCCCATGCCGGGGCATGCCGAGTCGCTGAATGTGGCGATGGCAGCCACCGTCTGCCTGTTCGAACGAGTGCGCCAGCTGGAGCTGGCCGCCACCCGCTAAGGTGCAGGCCTTATTTTTCCAAGGTGGATTCCTGATGAGACAATGCTGGAGCCTGATCCTGCTGCTCGGCCTGGCCGTGCCGGCGCTGGCGCAGAACGTGCAAAGCGTGGCAGTGGACGTGGGCCATTCGCTGGCGGCACCGGGTGCGCGTAGCGCCAGCGGCCAGACCGAGTTCAGCTTCAACCGGCGCATGGCCCTGCTGTTGGCCGAGCAGTTGCGTGAACGGGGTGTCGATGTACTGCTGATTGGTGCGGCAGGGGACATCAGGCAGCTGAGTGAACGCACGCAACTGGCGCAAGGGCGGCAATTGCTGCTGTCGGTGCATCACGACTCGGTGCAGCCACAATACCTGTCCGAGGCCGGACGGTTTCAGGGTTACTCGCTGTTTGTTTCGCGCAAGAACCCCTTTGCCGAGCTGAGCCTGGCCTGCGCCCGGCAGATTGCACTGTCGCTGCAGGAGGCCGGCGAGCGACCAACCCTGCATCATGCTGAAGCCATTGCCGGGGAAAACCGGCCCTTGGCGGATGCGGCGCTGGGGATTTACTGGTTTGATGATCTGGTGGTGCTGAAAACGGCGACCCAGCCTGCGGTGTTGGTCGAGCATGGGGTGATCGTCAATCCGGCTGAGGAGGCAAGGCTGGCGCAGCCGGCGGTGACGCTGAAGCTGGCGCGGGCAGTCGCTGCGGGTGCAGCGCGTTGCCAGGCGGTGCCGGCAGCGACTTCGCCATGAGGCAGACCCTGCCGCCGGGAGGCGGGCAGGGTGAGGCAGCGTTTATTGCAGCTTGCTGTTCATGCAGCCGGCACTCTTGCACTCGCGCTTGCGGTCATTGATGAATTGCAGGCGGTCGATGGTGGTGCGGGTGGCACAATCCAGGTTGACGAAAAAGCCGCGCTGATCGCTATAGCTGCAATCGGCATTGCGCTGGCGAATCCAGCTCAGCTGGCCGCTTTTCAATTGTTTTTTGCCTTCGGCATCTAGCATCTTGGCCAGTTCGCCATAGCTCTCGTTCAGGTCTTTGTCGGCCTGGCTATACACCTTGTTCAGGCAGTACAGACCGTCAAAATCATTCTTGGGCTTGTCACAGGCGGAATTGGCCAGGGCGCTGGCGCTCAAAGCCAGCAAAATCAGGCTCAGGCAGGTTTTCATCGGGTTCTCCAGTGAGTGGTACGGCTAGTTGATCATGGCTGCATTACGCTTTGTCGGGCAGGCCAAGTGTCATCCGGGCCTTGGCGATGGCCTGGCTGCGGGCACTATCGACAGCGGCGGCGATTTGTCCGGGCTCGCTGCAGGTCTTGGCGATGCTGCCGGCATCCACCGCCAGCGCTGCGCTCAGCAACTGGTCCAGCCAGCCGGCTTGCGGATAGGGGTCGGTCTCGAAATGCAGCCTGCCCCGGGCGTCGGCCACCCCGGCGGCCAGCATCTGGCGGAAACGCTCCGGCCGGCGCAGGGCATCGCAATCCTTGAACAGGCGCAGGATGGTGCTTGGCTTCATCTGTGCGGTGCCATGCACCTTGGTGTGGTGCAGCACGGTGATGCGCGCCAGGTCACGACACTCGGCGGGTACGCGCAAACGTGAACACAGCGCCAACAATGGTTGTTCGCCCCGGGCCTCGTGCCCGATATGCCGTGGCAGGATGTCGGCCGGAGTCAGCGCCTTGCCCAGGTCGTGGGTCAGTGCGGCAAAACGCACGGCCAATGGCTGCTGCATGCTGGCTGCCATGTCGATCACGCGCATCACGTGGTCGCCGGTGTCGATTTCCGGGTGGTAATCGGCCCGTTGCGGCACGCCGAACAGGGCGTCGACTTCTGGCAGAATGCGCTGCAGCGCACCGCACTCACGCAAGATCAGGAAGAAACGCGAGGGCTTGTCTTCCTGCAGTGCCTTGGCCATTTCCTGCCACACCCGCTCGGCCACCAGTGCGTCTACCTCGCCGGCGGCCACCATGTCCTGCATCAACTGCATGGTTTCCGGGGCAACGCTAAAACCGAAACGGGCGGCGAAGCGCGCCAGCCGCAAAATGCGTACCGGATCTTCGGCAAAGGCCGGGCTGACATGGCGCAGCACGCCAGCGCGCAGATCCTGTTGCCCGTTGTAGGGGTCGATCAACTGCCCCTGATCGTCCTGGGCAATGGCATTGATGGTGAGGTCGCGCCGGGCCAGATCCTGTTCCAGCGTCACGCTTTCATCAGCATGAAAGGCAAAGCCGTGGTAGCCCTTGCCGGTTTTGCGCTCGGTGCGTGCCAGTGCGTATTCTTCATGGCTGTGCGGGTGCAGGAATACCGGGAAATCCTTGCCCACCGGCTTGTAGCCCTGTTGCAGCATGCTTTCGACACTGGCACCCACCACCACCCAGTCCCTGTCCTTGACCGGCAGGCCAAGCAGGCGGTCACGCACGGCACCGCCGACAATGTATACCTGCATCAGCGTGCGGCTTCCTTGCGGTAAGCAGACAGAATGAGATTGAACTCGTCCTGCCCCAGGT
>Ga0187842_1000934_pt1 | contig 14094 bp, 6 predicted proteins | sample SpaLakP09_SKY_41_FD_134514 | JGI IMG/M metagenome (GOLD analysis project Ga0187842, IMG submission 134514) | Oligotrophic lake water microbial communities from Sparkling Lake, Wisconsin, USA - SP09_SKY_41 | ecosystem: Environmental > Aquatic > Freshwater > Lake | place: USA: Sparkling Lake... | reverse complement strand
GCGCCGACGCGGTGAATGATCAGGCTATCAATCAAATTCCAGCGTGCCGCAGCCTGCATTGCAATCTCATGCAAGGCTTTTTCCGTCATGCCCGGATAATGTTCCAGCTCCATTCCGGCAACCCGCGCACCGTCGTTGATATCGCGCACCAGCCCGATAAAGCTGACCAGCGCACCGATCTCCGGCCCCGCCTCGCGCAGCGCCGCGAGCTCGGCTGCGACATCGAAATCCTCAGTTTGTACCCTGACCTGCATCACTCAGCCTCCGGTAACCGGTGGAAAGAACGCGACCTCGCAAGCTTCCGAGATCAGCGTATCCGGCTCGCACATCTGCAAATTGCAAGCCATGCGTAAAGGCTTGTCGGTCGCCAGCACTTCCGCCCAGAGCGCATCGCGCGCGCATAACCAGGCGCGCACGTCCGCCACCGTTTTCACCTGCGCAGGCACCTCGACCGTTTGCTCAGAGATGCCCAGCTTTTCCCGCACACTTGCAAAAAAACGTAATTGAATTTTCATCATGCCACCAGACTGCTAAAAGGAATAAATTTCACCATCTGCCCGGCTTGCACAGGCTGCCCGGCAGGCACATCTATCAGGCCATCGCCCCAGACGGTCGAAGTCAATACGCCCGAACTCTGATTGGCGAATAAATCCAGCCCGCCAGACTGATTGATGCGTGCGCGCAAGAATTCATTGCGGCGATCCGGCTTGCTCCAGTCAAAATCGGCGCGCATGGAAAACGCCTTCGGCGTCACATCGGCAATACCTTGCATGCGCAATAAGAAAGGCCGCACAAACAACAGGAAAGTCACGAAACTCGATACCGGATTGCCGGGCAAACCGAGGAAAAATGCCGATCCGACTTCGCCGAAAGCCAGCGGCTTGCCGGGTTTAACCGCAATTTGCCACATATTCAGACGCCCTTCTGCTTCTACGGCAGGACGGATGTGATCTTCTTCGCCGACCGAAACACCGCCCGAGGTAATGATCAGATCATGCCCATGCGCCGCTTTGCGCAGGGTATCTCTGGTGGCCTCCAGCGTATCGGGCACAATGCCGAAATCGCTGATCTCACAGCCCATATCCTGCAGCAAGCCGGTTAAAGTAAATCGGTTGGAGTTATAAATCGCGCCCGGTTTCAGCGGCTCGCCAGGCATCGCCAGTTCGTCGCCGGTAAAAAATACCGCGACTCTGGGTTTGCGCAACACCGGCAATGTCGCCAGCCCCACCGAAGCTGCCAGCCCCAGCTCCTGTGCGCGCAGGCGCGTCGCCGCAGGCAGAATGCAGGCACCCGCTTGAATATCCTCACCACGCCGACGTATCCATTCGCCAGCCTCTGGCTGATGCCGAATGGTTACCACATCGCCATCGGCCTGACATTGCTCCTGCATGACCACGGCATCGGCACCCTCCGGTATCAAGGCGCCGGTAAAAATTCTGGCTGCCGTTCCGGCCTCCAGATAGGTGCCGACCTGCCCCGCCGGAATCCGCTGTGCGATTGTCAGACGGGCACCACCGCCCACGCAATCGGCGGCTCTGACGGCATAACCGTCCATCTGGGTATTGTCCATCGGCGGCACATCCAGCGTCGACAACTGATCCTGCGCGAGCACGCGCCCATGCGCCTGAATCGTCGGTACGGTTTCCATCTCCTGAATGGGTCTGACTGCCGACAATAAAAAGTCGAGTGCCTCAGCCACACTAAGCATCATTTTGTTTCCGGTCATATTCTGCATTCTTTTATTGTTACCGCTGACATTGTATCCTGACTGCTTATGCCCGATGCATCAGAAGCGGCGCGGATACTTGTCCGGCCAAGAAGAACACCGATTTCCCGGCTGCTTTTGTCAATATTCACAAAATTTAAACAATCACATCTGGTCATGCGGGCAAACACAGGTAACAATCATTCAGAATACAAGTTCAAAGAGGTGAAATATGGCGCAAAATTACCCAATAACCAAAACACCGGCATCGATACTGAAGGCGAAGCACAGCATTGCTGTTTGCCTGCTGTCACTCTCCGGCCTGTGCGCCACCAGCCATGCACAAACCAGCCAGGCGACATATCATTTTTCTCCGGTCAATCAATACGACATCAATCTGACCGCTGCCTACTGGAACCCCATCATCAACTATGTCTCAGAAAAAAGCGGCGTCAAACTCAGCCTGAAAATTGGCCGCACCTCGGCAGACACCACCAGCTTCGTATTAGCGCGGGAAGTCGAATTTGCTTTCACCAACCACTTATTCACCCCGGAACGTGAAAAACTGGGCTGGAAAGTGTTCGGCAGGCGCAATCTGCCCGCAGTCAAAGGACAAATCGTTGTACCCGAAAATTCATCGATCAAAAGCGTTGCTCAACTTCAGGATAAGGATGTGGCGTTCCCCGGCCCGGAAGCCTTGATCGCCTATAAAGTGCCGATGGCATATCTGCTGAACAAAAATATCCACATCAACGTCATCTACGGCGGCAACCAGAATGGCGCACTGGCGCAACTGCAAGCCGGAAAAGTTCAGGCGGTCGGCGGCAATTCGCAGTTAATCGAAAGTTATATGCTGAGGGAAAACAAAAAACTCCGCGTACTCTGGAGCTCAGAGCCCTACCACGACCTGGCCTTGATGGCATCAGATAAAGTCAGACCAGCAGACCTGAAAGCTGTTGCCAATGCCTTCTTTGGCATGGCAACCGATGTTCAGGGCAAAGAAGTGCTGCGACAGGCCAATGCAAAGATCGGCTTGAATTCTGATATCAGTTTCCTCCCGTCAAGCGACAGCGAATATGAGTCCTACCGTAAGTTTTATCAAACTGCACCGGCAAGTCTGCGGTAAGCTCAGTTCTTTTACAGAAATGGAGATGGCGTGCGGCTATTGAAATACCTGATTCCGGAATCTCTGGTTCTCAGAGTTTATGCCCTGTACACAGCAACCTGGCTGGCGTTTCTTTGCGCTGGGGTTGTGATGTATTACGAAACCAGATTTACGCATGAAATCGCCGATGTACAAGAATCCGCCAGCTCCATGCTTGAAGTCGCTGCGCACACCATCACCGACAGTGTCGTCATTGGTGACTATGACACTATCCGGCGAACGCTGGACAGCATGATGATCAGCCAGAACTTTTCTTCTGCCAAATTTATCCCATTGCAACAAGGCATGATCAGCAGCCATGAGAAGTCCGTCGATAATTATGGCTACATTCCCTCCTGGATCAGTGACCGGGTCGCCGAACAGTTATTCGACGAAAACCGGGTGATCTCTGCAGGCGGTCAGGACTATGGCGTCTTACGTCTGAGCTTTGACAATCTGGAAATCGCACAGCGCGTCTGGCAAATCATGAAGGTCGCATTTGCCCTGACGTTCGCCAGCTTTGCCGGCGGCATTCTGCTGATCTGGTTCCCGCTGCAACGCTGGCTGGGCAGCCTGCAAACATCCAAAGTCATGGAGCTGGGCAAGTTTGAAGGCCAGGATATCGAGAATCAAAAATTCATCAACCAGGCCCCGCTGGAAGTCCGGCAAACCCTGATCACCCTGCAAAACACCGCAAGCCAGTTGCGCACAGAACTGAACGAACGCGAACACACCCTGCAATCTCTGAAGCAGATCCTGATCAGCCTGCTCCCCAACCATAGTGATCAGACGCCAGGCGAAGAAAATATTTCCGTCATCCTGTCCACCATCCGGCATCTGGTCGACGAAGGAGAAAAATCCCGACTCGCCCTGATTTCATCCAAAGAAGCCGCCGAAAGCGCCAACCTTGCCAAAAGCGCCTTCCTCGCCAACATGAGCCATGAAATACGCACCCCCATGAATGGCGTCATCGGCATGATAGAGCTGTGCATGGATACCGAACTCAGCCAGGAACAACAAGATTATCTGGGGATGGCAAAAGACTCGGCAAAAAACCTGCTCGTCATCATCAACGACATTCTCGACTTCAGCAAAATCGAGGCCAATAAAGTCAACATTGAATCGATTGACATTCACCTGCCCGAATTCCTGACCAGCATTTGCCGGACCAATCAGCTTGCAGCAAACAAAAAAGGCCTGCAACTGCATTACGAACTGGACACCGACCTCCCCGAGTACATCAATGGCGACCCCGTCAGAATGGGGCAGATCATCAATAATCTGCTCAGCAATGCCATCAAATTCACTGACAAAGGCAGCGTCTCCTTACAAGCGAAAATCATTCACGACGCAACAGGTAAAACCCTGTCTCTCTGCATCGCCGATACCGGCATCGGCATTCCGCCATCAGTACAAGAACATATCTTCGAAGCATTCTCACAACAAGATGTCTCCACCACCCGCCGCTTTGGCGGAACCGGCCTCGGACTCAGCATCAGCAACCGCCTCGCCATACTGATGGGCGGCAGTATCTCCGTCGTCAGCGAGCCGGGGCAAGGCAGCCGCTTTACCTTCACACTGCCGGTATCCATTCCGCTTACAGAAGCCGACGCACGCCCGACCCCGGCTCAGCCACAGGCAATTCAGACTGACGCCATCCGCCCGCTGAATGTGCTTATCGCCGAAGACAATGAAGTTAATCAGGCGCTCATTCTGGCGCTGATAGGCAAACAAGGACACAAAACCACCCTCGCCTGCAACGGCGCAGAAGCCATAGAACAGTGGAAAAACGGACAATTCGACCTGATCTTCATGGACATGCAAATGCCCGTACTCAGCGGCATGGACGCCACCACCCAAATACGCGCCATGGAACAGCAAGGCCAGACACCAATACCAATCTACGCCCTCACCGCATCCGCCATGCCCAACGAACAACAAGAAGCCCTCGCCGCCGGCTTTGACGGCTACCTCACCAAACCCATCAACCGCACAGCCCTGTACGAAGTTTTAAGAACAATCTCGGTCACAAAATATGCAAGTTAAGCCGTTTGCCTATTCGGTAAATGAGGGCAAAAACGATGAAATGGCACAGTGATGCGCCACAATCATTTACTGATCGTAGGAAATAGAAACTTTCGCGTAAAAAAACTTTTTATCGACGCTTGGCGATGGCATAAAGAATCATGTAAAACCTTCGACTGCCGCAGGCTAAGCATCACCATTTTCCATTCCAGTTGAGATAGCCCGAATTGCGGCCTGTAATCGTGGCCGGCTTGCAGCTCTTAACTTCAGAAGTCCAAGCTGTCTAGCCATCTGGATCAACATCCACTCTTCCCCCCTCACCGGATCAAATACCTGAGCGGCTAAAGATCGTAATTCCTCCGCACAAACTTCATCAACCGAACGCTGCGTATCGTTCGCAGCATTGCGCCACACCACACTCGCACCCGGAGTCAATGACTTTGGCCAGTAGAAAGTACCAACATCCTCTTCAGTGCTGTTACTGCATTTAAGGGCAATCTCCTTTACCCGTTCGATAATTCGACTGCCTGTCCGTTGCCAACCATGTACCCGACTGATTCTTCGCGCAACGACTGCGTCCAGTACTGGCCCTTCTGTTGCAACGATCAAGGAAATCATGTCAACTAACATTGGTTCGTAAGAAACATCAAAAAATTTATCTGCGTCGACCATCCCAGCAAAATGTTCAAGTTCGGTTTCGGTGAAAATGTCTGTTGGTCTGAGAGAGTTTTCTGGTGTAAAAGTAGCCGCATTTCCTGCATACATTATTTCTCTATCCGAAGCACCAAAAGCGGACTTCAATGGCGAGTCGTGCACAGAAGTCTCGATAACAACTTCGCCAATATTTGCCAAAGCACTCGCCTTCGCGATAGCTGCTTCCGCTTCTAATTTCGCCGCAACTTTTTCGGCCTCTCTTTCACGCTTGGCTCGACTTGCTTTCAGGAGTGCTTGCAACTGTTGATCTAGTCGTTCGAGGGTACCGCGTTTATCCACCCACCAGCCCGTTGACCATACACGGCATATTTCCCAGCCAAGCCCTCTCAATACTTGTTCGCGTAATTTGTCCCGATCTCTGGCGGTTGCCGATCGATGATAAGTCGCACCGTCGCATTCAATACCCGACAAATAGGTACCGGGTGCATCCGGGTGCACGACACCAAGATCAACACGGAACGCTGAGGCACCCACTTGCGTGTGTAATTGCCACCCTTTTGCACTCAACGCTTTTGCCACAACTTCTTCGAAAGGACTTTCAAAATCGCCTAAACTACCTCGTGTTGCCTCCGCCAACGCACGTGGACCTCGCTCAGCAAACTCCAGAAAGTGCTTCAGATCCCGAACACCATGCGCTTGCGTGCGGGAAAGATCCATTTGCTCCGCTTTCAGACTCGAGAAAACCCGCAGTTCCTGGCGCGCTCGCGTGATCGCAACATTCAATCGTCGCTCACCACCATCACGGTTCATAGGACCGAAATTCATCGAAAGTACACCGCTGTTGTCTGGTCCGTAGGTGATAGAAAAATACATAATGTCACGCTCATCACCCTGAACACTTTCAAGATTCTTTACAAACAGCGGTTCTAACTCGGCCTCCGAAAAGTATGGTTCCAACGTGGGATCCTTCCGCCTTTCGTCATCCAGTAAATCTTCGATAAGCTTTTGTTGCTCAGTATTGAATGTCACGACGCCAATCGTGAGCTCGGATTCACGGAAGCCTGGCGATTTGAGGCGTTCAAGAATATCAGCGACCAATGCCTTCGCTTCGATTTTATTAATTCGTGCACCGCCCTTCTCATATACACCGTTGGCGTAATGAAAGCTCACTGCACGATCTTCCGTGACTGGTGATGGGAACGTAACCAGTCCCCCACCGTAATAACGGTGATTTGAAAATGCGATCAGACTTTCATTGCGGCTTCGGTAATGCCAGGACAGATTGAGGGTCGGTAAATTCGCACCGATGCATTCGTCGAGAATGCTTTCCATTTCGCCCTCAATGTCTTCATCGTCCGTCGAGGATTCAGCGCGATCAAAGAACGCGGTCGGTGGCAATTGTTTAGGATCACCCACCATAACGACTTGTTTACCACGTGCGATGGCACCAATAGCATCCCAGACTGCAATTTGAGATGCCTCATCAAACACGACGACATCAAACTGGTCAGTATCTGGCGCCAGGAACTGAGCGATCGATAGCGGACTCATCAGCAAACAGGGCGTTAATTTTGTCAGTGCGGATGGAATACCGCTAATGAGTTCGCGCAGAGGTAAATGCGCACGTTTTTTTGTAATTTCGCGGCGTAGAATGCCCCACTCAGAATTTCTGGAGACATCTTCTTGTGAAGGAAGACCCGAGCATAAGCTCGTTCGCACCCAGTCGCGGGTCAAATCAGTAAATTGTGCATCCAGCCTGCGGAAGTCATGAATACGTTTTTCGTGTTCTGCCGACACAAAAGTACGAATTACAGGCTCGTTGTCAACAACGGCCCCCAGCCACCAGCGACAGTAATTTGTTTCGAAGGCAGAACTAATTTCGCCCTGCTTAATGTTTTGAAGTTCAATCCCGTCAACTAAAGGGCCAAGTCCTAGCATCACTGCCTGCTGTCGGACTTTTCGCCATGCGCACCAGGCATTCAGCCGTGGCTCATGCTGAATAATGGCATCGCATTGCGTGATGATTTCCACAACACTGGATTCAACAAACTCCGCCAATCCCTGCGCTGAGAAACCGCCCAGTTGCGCGAGTGCGTCCGTTAAAGGTTGAAGCTGATCCAAAGCGCTCAGGTATTTTCTGCCTGCTGCCATCACAGGGCCATTTTGTTCGATCAAAACATTGCCTTTGACAACCAGTTGCTCAAGCGAAGATGTCAGATTGGGAACGTCCGATGGGCTGTCTGCAAGATTCGCGATAACATGAGAGATACCAGCATAGAAACGAATAGCCTCTTCGGCTTCCGTGATACTGGTTGCGATATCTGACCAAAGACCATCCGTTGATTCTTTAAGATCAGCAAAGGTTGACAACTTATTTTCAACAGCATCACGTTGCTTTAAGTGCAAATAATCTTGATGGAAACGCTGCCCACAAATCCCTTGCTCAGCTTCTGGCATTTCTCCAAACGTGCCACTGAACCGAACAATTTCCAATCGTTTCGTAAATTGCAGTGTGGCTTGTAAAGCTGGCAGATCGGTTTCAAGCCCTTTCCACAGGCCTTCGGTCGGATCGTCGAGTACCGACAATCCCTTTATCTCCTTATCCAGCTCGGTCAATTTCCGGAGCTTTCGTACCTCGGTAGCAAGGGCCTCGCCCGCACGTCCGGAAACCAACACGTCCAGCCCATCATCGGACCAGCTCGAACCTTCTAAAGCCGCTGATAAAGCACGTTGCAGCAGCAGTGCCGAACGCAGATGTTCCGGCCGGGTATTCAGTCCCTGCCATAATTCGGTTACCTCCGGCCCGATATCCAGCTTTGAAATTTCACTCCGGGTATTCCGAATACTCACCCATGCAGATAAATCATCTGGGACATTTACCTCCCCCTGACCCGCAACAGTTGCCTCCAGTGCCTGTCTTACTTTTCGTTTACCCAGCCAGGAAACTGGCCATAACGATTGCTCCGCTTTTAAAAACTCGCGCTGCAATTGATACACATTCAGTTTTTCGATCTCGTCCGTGTATCGGACGGACAATTGTTTCTCATGCCCGCCGATTTGCTCAAACAGATCCAGCACTTGCTGCAATCCTTTACAAACGTTACCTGACCAGGGTTGCGCAAGAGACTGGTGCACCTCACGACGTTGTGCCAGCAATTCAAGCGCCTTTTCAACTTGTACTGTGACGGCTGCCGGCCATCCGGGAGATAGTTTCGTCGTTAATTCCTGATGTTCGCTAATTAGCCTGATTCCATCCCGCAATCTGGCTGAGACGACTTTCGCGTCCGGCCGGAAAACAAATCCCCAGGATTTCCCCAAGGCAGCAGGCAATACCCGGCATAACTCAGCCAATGCCACTCTGCGCCGTTTCACGAATACCATCGCCGGCAAGCCCAGCACATCAAGAAAATCTCCGGCAGCCGAACCTACGCGCTCTGCAGCGGGCACTATCGCCCTCGCCGCCCCGATCAGTTTCTGTTGCCATGTTGGCGACCAATCGCTGTGTTCAATCAAGGAAAGCGGCCCGCAAGCCAGCGATTGCTGCCCGGCAGCCCCGGCATTTACCTCAAGACGATCAACCACATCTCTTAATGCCGCAATATCTGCTTCCCTGTGTACATCATGAGATGACCATAACAACGCAATATGCGGGATATCATTACCATCAACGACAATGCCAATCGCCTCGTAGATCGTGCGACCGTTTGGGTATCTTTGATGCAGGCGCTCCACATAGATATTTAGCTCATCACGTAGCGCCTTTAAGCGCTCAGCCTCTGCACGCCAAACATCCGCGTCGACATCGCCCTTGGCTTCCCACGCTGATTTCAACTGTGCCAGCACATCAAGTTTTCGTGCTTTGCTTGAATGCAGTTCTAAGCAAAACTCCCCTAACTTCACCTCACGCAACCTGCGATACACCACATCCAGCGCTGCAATCTTTTCTGAGACAAATAAAACGCGCTTACCTTCCGCAAGACACTGCGCGATCAGATTGGAAATAGTCTGACTTTTACCAGTCCCCGGTGGCCCGATCAACACAAAATCTTTGCCCCGGGCAGCTGCCATTACAGCAGAGAGCTGAGAAGAATCGGCAGGCAACGGGCAAAAAGTTTGCTCCGGTCCAAAATCCTGATCCAGTGATTTCGGGCTCGGAAAAGAACGGTCTCCCGCATAGGGCTCCCGTGGAGTATCAATCAAATGCTTTACGACGGGATTGAGCCTGAGCTGGTCAGTTCGTTGCACCAGATCTACCCACATCAGGTATTTGGCAAACGAAAACATTGAAAGCACGACTTCCTCAGTGACTTCCCAGCCACGGATATCTTTTATCGCAGCAGAAACCGTGCGCCAGATCTTCGCAATATCCAGTCCGGATTCATCTCGATCCAGTTCCCCCTCTTTAATACCCAGCTCAAGATCAAAATCCTGACGCAACATTTCTATCAGCGTCGGGTTAAATCTTGGTTCATCATCGTGTAAAACCAGTGAAAACCCGGATCTGACACTTTTTCTTTGCAGACTGACAGGAATAAGAATCAGTGGCGCCTTATAGGTGTGATCCGGCTTATCTTCCCGATTCCAGCTCAGAAAACCCAGTGCCAGGAAGAGCGTGTTTGCACCTCCCTCCTGCAATGTTGTTCTGGCCGCTCGAAACAGATCTACCAAACGCACATCAAGCTCATCTTGCGGGAGACCGACAAATACTTCACGGCGTTTCAACGCATCCAGGGCATGCGCAGCTCGAATACTCTCGCGTTCACGCGTCTCGTGAATCGCCTGATCACGCAAATCGTTACCCTTCATCAGATCAGGACGAGCCAGAAGCTTGATTTCTTTTCCGTCCGCAATGAGATCCTCAAGTGCTCCCGGATTGGGTGCATCCAATCGCAACGACTTTTTTCCGCCCTTAAAATTCAGCAAATTATTGCGCAAAGAGAGATCCAGTAATTTCCTCTGCCAACGCACAAGGCGGTCCTTAGGATCAACATTTTCAGCATCTTGAACAGACGCAATCTCGTCCGGCAAGTCTGGCGTTTCGTCGTCAGGCGCTACACCACTAAATTCCAGTTCTGAGTTCTGGCTGACTGCAATAAGTGCTTCAGCACTTGCAAGTGGCTTGATTCGTTGAAGTCGTGCCCGATGAATATCGACGATAAGCTCAAATGACTCAGAGTTTTCTTCAGAAATTTGCGCTGCACCACGCTCTGCCGCATAAGAAAAACTGGCCGCTGGCCGATGCGTGGCAATCGTCGTCTCAAAAAGCACTAACTCTTTTAACTTAACGCGCTTACGTAAAGCAGTGATGTCATCAACAACCGCCGTTGAGAACTCTTCGTCTTTTAACCATACTCCGGCGAACGCATGGCCGCGCGTGAAGACCAGAATTGGATTCAGCCCCGCCTGCTCAATGACAGAGCAAAAAAGTAAAGCGAGATCCAGACAAGTCGCAAGACCTGAATCGGCAATTTGCCCCGAAGACCGTATTTTCTGGCCCTGATATTCAAAACTGGCCGGAGGTAGTGCATAGTCCAGCTTCATTGCGACGACAGCACCCCAAATCGCCGACACAATTTCCCAGGCACGCTTTGCCCCACCTTCATAGCCATTTAGCGCGCCATTTTTTTCACGCGACCAGAGCACATCTGCGGTTTTTTTTAACAAACGCTCAACCGCAGGCTCATTCGGCTGCACAAAAGCAGCAACCATTTCCGGCATATAAGCGATGCCACCCCACTGATTTCTGGGAAGAAGTTCAACGGTTTTACTCAAAACAACTGGCGGGTCACCTGCATCTGCATCCGCGCACCTGACCGTCATTGTCACTGTCGCCTGTTCGGCTTCGGATAAACGACTAAACAAAACACCATCCAGTTGAAGATCAAGATCATAAATACGGTACGTCTGATCTGCGCCAATCACATCCAACCGCCAGATACGTGGCTTAACAAATGCCGGCGTCGCCTCCAGAATAAGCTCCAATGTCTTTGCATCATGATCAAGTGTGCTGACAATCGACAATTCGCGAATTAACGGCACTGCATTCTGAAAATCAGCCAGATTCAGTCTAGCAGCAAGCGTTGCTTCAATTTGCAATTGACGAACAGGCGCAGGATTTTCTGTAGTGGATTGCTGTACGGTATTGCCATCTGACACAAATGATTCGATTTCTGGCATGGTTTTTCCTTTGAAACGCTGGCCGAACAATAACTTCAAACCAATCTGAAGTTTTCAAATAAAGCGATGAAATAAGTATTGTGAATGCCGATATCGCAGGTAAATTCAGTAAACATCATGAATCGCCACGAGTAAGGCAGACACTCTTCGACCTATGATTTAGGGTAACAGGAGAAATTTTCCAATAACATACAACCTACTGAGTTGCATTATTGAAATTCTTGATTAATCGATATTTAATATACTGATTGGTCGCATCGATTACTTCAATTTGTGCGCCCTTGTAGCCAATAAATTTTGATTCAGATAGGTCGTATTCGACATTATTGTTAAATGCCGGTCTCGCATAATTCCCCGAAAACTCCCTATAACCGATATTTATTTTGTTTCCTATTTTCCCACTGTAAATAAGAGTTTGCTGAAACGAGTCTTTAGCTAGAATTGCCTTCTTTGTTGACTCGATGTGGAGGCCACTACTGCATGACGTCATATTGAATATGGTCACGATACACAACGTACTTCCATCCTTTTGAGCCATTATGCTCTTCCATTGATCTGCCAATAACGCCTTTTCAACCTGTCCCCCATCTTCGCCACCGCTAGGTAAATAATACGAGCCACTATCATCTTCACCATGCTTCAGGTAATAGCCAGGCAATAAACTGTACGCCCAACTCACATTTGTCTTTTCAGAAAAATATAGTGCATCATGCTCTTTATATTTTCCTTGCCGTAGCATCTCATCGCCAACGTTACTGGTTTGCACAGTATTTAACGGTGGCTCACTAATTGCCAAATAGGCTGATGTGTAATTGTATTTTGGTGAGGCACAGCCTGAAATCATCAAAGTAGCCATTACGGCAATAAGTGCACGATAATCCATTGTCTTTCCGATTAATATTTGTATTTATTGAAATTTAAATAGTGGTTTTAATCTGTAAAAATTGTTATTACATTTTGTTACCATAATAACCTTAAATCAATAAATTCTTTACCATCAAATTAAATTGCCCTTCTATGGAAGTTCAAGAGCAACTCGTCAAAGTTGATTTATACTCAACATCAGGAGCTTAACTCTTATATGCGAGTAGCTACGGCTTATTCGAACCTCCATCGTTATCTTCGCGTAGTCGCACGTTGCACTCGGCATCGACGACCAACGGAACTTTGGAGTCATCACTCAAGCTGAATATAATGCGATTTGGGAAGGCACGAAGTCTTTGCAACGTCACTCAGAGAAACAAATATCATGTATGACGAAGGCACAAAAAACACTAGAGGTTCTGGGCGCTGATCGGTGACAGCCTGCCAAGCACGCGGAAGCTCTGTTGGCAACTGCGGATTCCATCAGCAAACATATCTGGGACTGACCTTGCACTGCGCTGCATGGTCGACCTGCGATCTCATTTGAGACATACTGGAAGTGTGTAGTGGCACTCTACGACAGCAAAGTCAACGATTTCAACAAGCATCTACGCCGCAATCAAACAGTTCAAGCATACTTCGTACAATTTCGTTTCCAGGAGCTCTATGGATGGACCTCAATACCCGTCGCAACACCGTTGCCCGAAGATTTTAAGAGTGAGACTACATAGATTTGTCTTCTGGGGACATATACGACATCAGATAAATCGGAAACTAATCGTGTCCTTTGCAGTGCTGACACTCCATGCGTTCAGGCGGTTTTGATGCCATTCACGAGTGATTTTTTCAAATGTGTTGGCGCAAGCGTCACTTTCTTGTCGTTTTTTTAAATCTGGTTTTCACCAGCGATACTTCAGGGTGTTTGCCAAAAGCCAAGGTGTTGCACCGTTCATGTAGGCAGTAATCCATGCGCCAGTATTTCGCACCATCAGTAGTGATAAGCAAACACAATCCGACACCATCTGTCAGCCGGTAGTCTTTTTCCTTGGCTTTGGCGTTCTTTAGCTGAATGTCCGTGAGAAGAGTGGCTAATTTAGGCATTTTTGACAGTAAGTACTGTCAAAAGTACTGCCAAAAAATATAGCTGCCAATGGGCAAGCTTTCTCGCAACGGACAAAAAAAATCCCCTAAGTCTTTGAATTCTTAGGGGTTTTTTGGCAAACTTAGCTAAAGTTTGCGGGGGGGGGAAATCAAATGATCCTTTGAAAGCCTTATATATAAAGGTTTTTTATTATTCGAATTATATATATGGCTCCAACCATGGCTCCAAAAAATTTTTCACACTTAAATTTCTGTTGCAGTCGTATTTTTATACCTTAAACTTCTGCCAACCAAAATCAATAATAAAATATTTTTTAGAAATTACTCATATTGAACCTTGAAACGCCAAATATATTACTTTCGATTGATTTTTTAGTTCATAAAAAGAAATTTTGATGCCAAAATAGCAAATTCAGTAAAATTC
>Ga0187842_1000928_pt1 | contig 14110 bp, 8 predicted proteins | sample SpaLakP09_SKY_41_FD_134514 | JGI IMG/M metagenome (GOLD analysis project Ga0187842, IMG submission 134514) | Oligotrophic lake water microbial communities from Sparkling Lake, Wisconsin, USA - SP09_SKY_41 | ecosystem: Environmental > Aquatic > Freshwater > Lake | place: USA: Sparkling Lake... | reverse complement strand
GCCGGTGTGCTGAATATCACCAGCAAGCAGCCGACCTACCGCAGCGAGAACAGCGCCCAGCTATCGCTGGGACAGGAAGGCTATGTGCAGGGCAGGGCAGTGCTGTCGGGTGCTCTTTCGGACACGGCGGCAGGCCGTATCGCGCTGTATAAAACCCATGACGACGGCTACATCACGAACATCCATACGGGCGGCAAGGTGCAGGGCGGCGACCGCGATGGCGTGCGTGCGCAGCTGCTGCTGGAGCCGGAGGCGAACTTCAGTGCCCGCCTGATCGCAGACTACAACCGCGAAGATTCGAATAACGGCACGCTGGTGTTCTACAACGCCGGCCCTAGCGGCAAGTTCCTGACCCAGGCGGCGCTGGTGGGTGGCCATCCGGTGACCGACCCAACGCTGCGCGAGGTGAACCTGGATAACGGCTCGCAGGTCGATGTGCATCAGGGCGGCGTGTCGGGTGAGCTGAACTGGAAACTGGCCAACGACTACAAGCTCACTTCCATCAGTGCAGCGCGCTTCTGGAACTTCACGCCGCATAATGACGACGGGCTGGAAGTGCCGGTGACGCTGAACGTGGGTTCGGCTGCGCGCCATCGCCAGTTCACGCAGGAGCTGCGGCTGGCCACGCCGCTGGGCCAGCCGGTGGAGTCGGTACTGGGCGCGTATTACTACTACCAGAATCTGGATAACATCAACTTTACCTACAACGGTCCGCTGGCCGACAAATTCAACGGCACGCCGGCTGGCGCGTGGAGCAATGTTACCAGCATAGGCAATGGCCATCTGCGGGTGAACAGCTATGCGCTGTTTGGCCAGAGCATCTGGCACATCGATCCGCTGTGGGACCTGACGGGCGGAGTGCGCGCCACCTACGAAGACAAGCGGGCGCAGGTAACGCGCGACGCGCCGTATGGCGGGGTGGCTGTGACGGGGGCGGCGCTGGCCTCGCGCAATGCCCGTTTCGGCGCTTACGACTCGGGCGACGTGTACCTGAACAAGCTCAGTCCATCGGCTTTGCTGACGCTGGCCTACAAGGTCGATACCGATGTACTGGCATTTGCCAGCGCTTCGCACGGCGAGAAGTCGGGCGGTATCAATCTGTCCGTACCCGGTGCGGCGGGCGTGTCCTCGCTCAAGGTGAACAATGAGAAGGCCAACAACTTCGAACTGGGTGTCAAGAGCAATCTGCTGGGCCGCCGCGTGCAGCTGAACGCCAGCCTGTTCTGGAACGATGTGTCGGGCTACCAGAGCAATGCCTATGATCCCGTCAGCGCTACCTCCTACCTGACCAATGCCGGTACCGTGCGTAGCCGTGGTCTGGAACTTGATAGCAGCGTGGTGCTGGCGCGTGGCTTCACGGTCAGCGCCAACGGCTCGTTCAATGACGTCAAGTACAAGGAGTACAAGAACGCGCCATGCCCGCCGGAGCGTAGCGGCACCTTCTGCGACTTGTCCGGCCGCGCCGCGCTGGTCAACGCGCCGCGCTGGATAGGCAATCTGGCGGCGCAGTATGCCACCGCAGTGGCGGCCAATGTAGAAGCCTACGGCAACATCAACTACGCCTACCGCAGCAGCACCTACGGCACGCTCGATGCGTCCGAATACTCGCGCATCCCGGCCTACAGCCTAACCAATCTGTCGGCCGGCGTGAAGCTGCGCCAGGGCAGTACCCGCTGGGATGTGTCGCTGTGGGCCAAGAACCTGTTCGACAAGCAGTACTACACCAGTATGTGGAATACCAGCCCCGGCGCCTATAACACGGTGATCGGCACACCGCGCCAGATCGGCCTGACCGCCCGCGCAGACTTTTAAGGAGTAGCAGCATGACCAGTATCCGCCGCCGTAATTTACTGAAAACCCTGCCGGCGCTGACGCTGGCCGGTGCGCTGCCGCGCGCACTGGCTGGCAAAGCGCAGCAGCCGAATATAGTCTTCATACTGGCCGATGACCTCGGCCACGCCGATCTGGGCGTATATGGACAGACCGACTTCCGCACGCCCCATATCGACCAGCTGGCGGCGCAAGGCCTGCGCTTTACCCAGGCCTATGCCAATTCGGCAGTGTGCTCGGCCACCCGCTTTGCCCTGATTACAGGGCGCTACCAGTACCGCCTGCGCGGCGGGCTGGAAGAGCCGATCGCCGGCGCCTCCGATACCATCGGCCTGCCGCCCAGCCATCCGACCCTGCCGTCGCTGCTGAAAAAACAGGGCTACGGCACAGCGCTGATCGGCAAATGGCACCTGGGCTATTTGCCCGCTTTCGGTCCGCTGAAAAGCGGCTATGACAGCTTCTTTGGCAACTACGGCGGCGCCATCGACTATTTCACCCACAAGCCGGGGGTAGGGCCGCAGGTGAAAGAGGACCTGTACGAAGGCGAAGTGCCGGTGCACCAGATCGGCTACTACACCGATCTGCTCGGTGCCCGCGCCGTCGATTACGTGCGCGCCCAGCAGCCGAACCGGCCTTTCCTGCTGTCGCTGCACTACACCGCGCCGCACTGGCCTTGGGAGGGGCCGGGCGACGAAGCGCTGTCGCGCGAGATCAGCAACATCTTCCACTATGACGGCGGCGATCTGGCCACTTACGGCCGTATGGTGGAAGCGCTCGACGCTTCTATCGGCCGTGTGCTGAAGGCGCTGGATGAGCAGGGACTGGCCGACAACACCATCGTGATCTTTACCAGCGACAATGGCGGCGAGCGTTTCTCCAAGACCTGGCCGCTGACGGGACAGAAGACCGAGCTGCTGGAAGGCGGCATACGGGTGCCGGCCATCGTGCGCTGGCCGGGCCGCATCGCACCCGGACAGGTGAGCGAGCAGGTGGCGATCAGCATGGACTGGCTGCCGACCTTGCTGGCAGCAGCGGGCGGCGCGCCGGACCCGGCCTATCCCAGCGATGGACAAAACCTGCTGCCGCAGTTGCTGGGGCAGGCGCCGGTCCAGCCGCGCACGCTGCTATGGCGCTACAAGGCCAATGCTCAGCGCGCCATACGCTCTGGTAACTGGAAATATTTGCGCATTGCGGGCAACGAATTCCTGTTTGATGTTGTAAAAGACCAACGGGAACGCGCCAATTTGGTGCAGCGTTACCCCGCCAAATTTAAAGAGCTAAAAGCGCAGTGGGAGGCCTGGAACCAAGGCATGTTGCCGATTACGGCGGAGGTACGCACGCATGGTGTTTCAGGTCAAATACAGGCAGATCGCTATGGGATCAAAGGGGTTGATGGAAAGATTGATGATTAGTTACCAATTGTTACAAGTGCCCGGTACTATTAGCGCAGAAAAATTAGTTTTTCGGTAAGTAAATTTGTAACTGTTGTTTATTTGTGAAATGAGTCAAAACGATATTGACGCTACATCCGCTGCGTGGTTTTATGCGCAGTTAGTAATTGGCGGGCAGCGGAATACCCTTCCGTAATGCACGTATCAAGTTGCTTACCATGCGGCCCCGCTAGCGTAAAACAGCGCGACTAGCGGTTTTTGTTTCTAAAGAAGAATTTTGGGTCTGGGAGAAGTGTAATGAAGTTACGTATGAAATCCATGCCGCTTGCAATCCTGCAAGTTGTGGCTAGTGGTGCTCTGACGATGGCTGTAAGCCAGCCTGCGTTCGCGCAGCAAAAAGAAGAAGTGGTGCCACAGCGTGTGGTCATTACCGGTTCGCTGATCAGCCGTGCTGACAAGGAAACCGCAAGCCCTGTGCAGGTTCTGACGGCTGAAGACATCGCTAAGTCGGGCTACACCTCGGTCGCTGAAGTGCTGAGCAACCTGTCGGCCAACGGCCAGGGTGCTCTGGGCAGCGGCTTCTCGGGCGCATTCGCCAACGGCGGCGCCGGCGTATCGCTGCGCGGTCTGACCGTGGGTCTGACTCTGGTGCTGATCGACGGCCACCGTATGGCTCCGTACCCGCTGTCGGACGACGCCCAGCGTCAGTTCGTCGACGTTTCGGCCATTCCATTCGACGCAATCGACCACATTGAAGTGCTGAAAGACGGCGCTTCCTCGGTGTACGGTTCCGACGCGATTGCCGGCGTAATCAACATCATTCTGAAAAAATCGTTCAACGGTACCAGCATCAAGACCGATGCAGGGACCTCGCAGCACGGCGGCGGCACCACCTACAAAACCGCGATTACCCACGGTTTCGGTGACTTGGCTACCGACGGCTACAACGTATTCGGCTCGCTGGAACTGCGTCACGCCGATGCCATCAAGCTGTCCGACCGTGACAACCAGATCTGGGCCAACGGTAACTGGTCCGACCGCGGCGGCATGAACCTGACCCGCGGTGTGCCGAATGCGCAGAACAGCCGTCTGGTTGCTACCAGCAGCCCGTTCTTCTACAATCCGGCCGGTACCGGCGGCGTGAACAATCCTGCTAACTTCCAGTTCCTGGATCCTAGCTGCAACTACAACAAATACATGGCCGGCGGCTGCGCTATCCGCGATACCGTGTCGTTCCTGCAGCCAGAAACCAAAAACGTCAACGCACTGGTAGGCTTCACCAAAAACCTGGGCGAAGACTGGAAACTGGCAGTAAAAGCTTCGGTGTTCCAGCGCGAAAGTGAAAACAACCGTGGCGTGCCTCCGACCTTCTCGCCTAGCAGCTTCACCGGTAACACCTCGCTGGTTCCCGGCGCTAATCCGAAGATCGTAAACGTGTACGGTTCGACCGTGTTCCCGGCTTCCTACCCGCTCAACACCCTGGGCGCTCCAGCCCGTCTGTATGGCTACATCCCTGGCCTGGATCCATCCAGCACCCAGAAAAACAAGGCGACTTCGAGCCGCGTAGTCGCTGACCTGAACGGTACCTGGAATGGCTGGGATATCGGCGCTTCCGTGGGCTACACCCGCGTCAAGACCGACATCGACTATAGCGGCTACGTCAACCGTGTGGCCCTGTACCAGGCACTTACCCGTGCTAGCAACCCGTTCAGCCCGCTGGGTGGCAATTCTGCAGCGGACCTGGCTGCCATCTCGCCGCACTTCAGCAACGAAGCGAGCGACACCCTGACCTTCGCTGACCTGCACGGCGTGCATGAGTTGATGGAACTGCCAGGCGGTACCAAGAACTTCGCAGCCGGTCTGAGCTACACCCACAAAAACCTGAACGCACCGTCGGCTGATCTGCTGGCACAAGGTGTGGTCGGTAACGGCGGAGCCTACGTGTTCGGTAAAGAAACCAATACCGCTGCTTACGGCCAGTTGTCGGCACCTGTGCTGAAAAACCTGGAACTGGAAGCCTCGGCACGTTACGACCACTACGACACCTATGGTCACTCGTTCACGCCTAAAGCTGGCTTCAAATACAAGCCAGTCGATATGCTGAGCCTGCGTGGTACCTACTCGCGCGGTTTCCGTGCACCGAACGCTGCGGAAAATGGCATCGCCGGTTCGTTCTTCTCGTTCCACGCGATCAACGACCCTATCCTGTGCAAAGACGGCAATCCTAAGACTGCCGGCAACGTACCAGCTGCATGTAACTTCGCACCTGCGTTCGTACAGCAAACCACCAAGGATCTGTCGCCAGAGAAATCGAAATCGTACACCTTCGGTGCGATCTTCGAGCCTACCCGCAACTTCAGCACCACCTTCGACTACTACCGTATCGAAGTGGACAACCAGATCAACACCGCAGCCGGTCTGCCAGGCTTCGTACCAACCTACGTGCGTAACGCGATCTTCCCAGTGGATATCGCTGACGGCAAAGGCGGTACCTACTCGGGCACCCCATCGGTGGGTACCATTGCTTACGGTTCCTCGGGTTATGTGAACTCGGGCGGCACCACCACCAGCGGTATCGAACTGGACTTCCTGTACAAACAGAAGCTGGGCGAACTGGGTAACGTTAAAGCTGATCTGACCTTCAACCACATGATTTCGTATGTGTTGAGCTCGAACGGCGTTGACTACGAACTGGCTGGCACCCACGGTCCTTCCGTGATCTCGGGCGACACCGGCAATCCGAAAAACCGTGCTCAGCTGACCCTGGGCTGGGATAAAGGTCCTCTGGCTGTGACCACCACCTTTAACTGGGTTGGTTCGTTCTCGGCACTGGATCCTTCGGTTGACGTAACCGATTGCAAAGACGTAGCGTCGGTATCGGGTCGTGCTTACTTCTACGGTAAAGACACGCCAGTTGGCTACTGCCACGTGCCTTCGTTCATGTCGACCGACCTGAACGTAACCTACAAGATTGGCAAAAACTGGATGATCAAAGGTTCGATCCTGAACCTGTTCGACCGCAAACCACCAATCGACGTAGCAACCTACGGCAACTCCAACAACCTGACCTCGTACAATGCTACGCTGCATCAGGCTGGCGCAGTAGGCCGCTTCTTCTCGCTGGGCGCGAACTACTCGTTCTAATCTAGCAAGCTAGGCTAAGCAAAACGGCACACCTTCGGGTGTGCCGTTTTTTTTGTTGCGCCAGTGGTTTTTTTAGTGCTTGCCGATGCGCAGATCGAACGACCAGGTCAGCAGACGGATGATGGTGATGGCGGCCGCGCTGGACCACAGTGCGAAATCGTCTGAAACATCGGTGTATTGCAGGCCGATGTACATCCAGCAGCCGAAGAAGGCGCAGATGGCATATGGTTTGCCATCGCGGAATACCATCGGCACTTCGTTGCAGACGATGTCGCGCAGCACGCCGCCGAAAATGCCGGTGATCACGCCCATCATGGCGGCGATGAACAGCGGCATGTGGGCGGCCTGTGCCTGCGATACGCCGGCCACGGCAAACAGGCCGAGGCCGATGGCATCGGCAATCACGATCAGCCGTTCCGACAGGATCTGGCGCAGGGTGCGCATCAGCGGCGAAGCCACCAGCGCAAGAATGAAGATCAGGATGGCGTATTCCTGATGCATGACCCAGAATAGTGGTCGTTTATCGAGCAGGATGTCGCGCAGGGTACCGCCGCCGAATGCAGTGATGAAGGCCACGGTAAAGATGCCGACGATGTCCATGCGCTTGCGCCGCGCCTCCACAAAACCGGAAAACGCGCCCACCAGAATCGCGACGACTTCGATGACGGTGATCAGGGAGACGTGGGGTACGGCAACGTGCTTCATGTGTGTTATGGACAAAGTTGTAATGTCCATAGGTTAACATGTCCTACACTCAGCGTGTAGGATTGTTTCTTACTGGGAATTAGTAGCGGGTGGGCTGTAGGGCGGCGCGCAGCAGCACGATCAGTGCGCCTTCGCCACCTTCGTGGTTACGGGCCTGGCAGAAGGCGACCACGCCTTTCTGTACCAGCCAGCTATGCACCATGGACTTGAGCACCGGCTCCTGTCCGCGCGAGCCGTAGCCGCGGCCGTGGATCACGCACACGCAGCGGTGGTTGCGCTGGCCGGCGCGGGTCAGGAAGGCGCCCAGTGCATCGCGCGCCTGATCGCGGTTCATGCCGTGCAGGTCGAGTTCGTCCTGTACCGGCCAGTGGCCTTTGCGCATCTTCTTCATGACATCGGGACCGACGCCCGGCGCGCAGTAGTTGAGCGCCGGATCGTCTTCCAGATAGTGATCGACTTCGAACAGGTCGGACAGCGATTCGCGCAGCACCGCCGCATCGTCCTCGGCCTGGGTCAGTTTGCGGGCCGGCGCAGGGGCGGGCGCTACCGTCTTCGGCGCCTGTGGCACATAGCGGTTCTGTTCCGGCATGCGCTGCACGCCGCCCAGACTGGACTGGAACAGATTGGCCTCGCGTGCCCGCTGCGCTTCCCGTTTGACGCGCTCGGCTTCTGCCGCCGCACGCGTCTCAGCCTGTTCCTTGAGCTGCTTGCTCAGGGATTTCAGGTCAGCGAAGTCTTTCAGCGCCACGGATTACTCCCGGGCTTCCAGATAGCGCTGGGCATCCAGTGCTGCCATGCAGCCGGTGCCGGCGCTGGTGATGGCCTGACGGTAGACATGGTCCTGCACGTCGCCGGCGGCAAACACGCCTGCCACGCTGGTGGCGGTGGCCATGCCTTCGTTGCCGGCGCGGGTCTTGATGTAGCCGTTGTTCATGTCCAGCTGGCCTTCAAAGATGCTGGTGTTGGGCTTGTGGCCGATGGCCACGAACAGGCCGTGCACGTTCAGCTCGGTGACGGCACCGTCGTCGGTCGATTGGATCTTCAGGCCCGTGACGCCGCCTTCGTTGCCGACCACTTCCTGCAGCGTGTGGTTGTACTTGATGACAACCTTGCCTTCGGCGACTTTGGCGTTGAGGCGGTCGATCAGAATCGCCTCGGCGCGGAACTTGTCGCGGCGGTGGATGATGGTGACCTTGTTGGCGATGTTCGACAGATACAGCGCTTCTTCCACGGCGGTATTGCCGCCGCCGATCACGGCCACTTCCTGATTGCGGTAGAAGAAACCGTCGCAGGTGGCGCAGGCGGACACGCCGCGGCCCATGAATTCCTGTTCCGATGGCAGGCCCAGATACTGGGCCGAAGCGCCGGTGGCGATGATCAGCGAGTCGCAGGTGTATTCGTGGCTGTCGCCGATCAGGCGGATCGGTTTTTCCTGCAGTTTGACGGTGTGGATGTGGTCAAACACGATGTCGGTATTAAAACGTTCGGCGTGCTGCAGGAAACGCTGCATCAGGTCCGGGCCCTGCACACCCATCGGGTCGGCTGGCCAGTTTTCCACGTCGGTAGTAGTCATCAGCTGGCCGCCTTGCTCGACGCCGGTCACCAGCATAGGCTTCAGGTTGGCGCGGCAGCATAAATGGCGGCGCTGTAACCGGCTGGGCCGGAACCGAGGATCAATACGCGTGCGTGTTTAGGAGTGGTCATGGCAGGCTTCTTCTGTGTGTTGAATTAATCCGGATGTGGGGCCGGCAAAGCGAATCGCAAGCGCGGCAGTGTTGTAGCGCAGCTTGCTTTCGTCCGGGCAAGGCTAGATTATAGTCCAAGCAGCGTTCCTGCATGAATCGGCAGTCCCGTTCGCCGCGGTATAGCTTAGAATAAGCGTATCTGAACATTTCTCGGCATATAACATTGCCGGATTTTTCGCTAGGCTTTTTGTTTGCATTCTCTTCTTTCTATTTATGAGCAGTAAAAAAGTGCAGGAACGTGCGCCCAAGGCTGCCGTTTCCGGCTATACCCGCACGCCTATCGAACGTCAGCCGCTGCCGAACCGGCTGGTGCGGCTACTGTCCGAAGCGCGCTGGCTGGCGCTGGCCGTGCTGGGCGTGTATTTCGTGCTGATCCTGGCCAGCTACGACAAGACCGACCCGGGCTGGTCGCATGGCACGCTGGTGCCACAAATTCATAATCTGGGTGGCCGGGCCGGTGCCTGGCTGTCCGATCTGCTGCTGTATATTTTCGGTTTCTCGGCCTGGTGGTGGGCGTTCTACCTGCTGCGCCAGGTCTGGCTTGGTTATCGCGGCCTGACCCATAAATACGTGCTGGCCAAGACGCCGGAGCCCGAGCATGCGCAGGAACCGCTGATCCGTGCCATCGGCTTCGTGCTGCTGTTTGTCGGCTCCATCGGTCTGGAATACCTGCGCATGTACACGCTGCGCGTGCAGCTGCCCCGTGCGCCCGGTGGCGTGCTGGGCGAGCTGGTAGGCCATTCAGCCCACGTTGCACTGGGCTTTACGGGGGCGACCCTGTTGCTGTTGCTGATGTTCGGGCTGGGCCTGAGCCTGTTCTTCCATGTCTCGTGGCTGACGCTGGCTGAAAAGGTCGGCACGGCGATAGAAATGGGCATCGAATGGGTGGTGCTGCGCTACCAGTACCGCGAAGACCGTCGTCAGGGCGAAGTGGCAGCCGTGAAGCGCGAAGAAGTGGTGGTGACGGAACGCGCCAAGCATGTGGAAAAGCATGTGGTGGCGGCGCCGGTGAAGATCGAGCCGCAGGTGGTTACTGTGGTCAAATCCGAGCGGGTGGAAAAGGAACGTCAGGCCAGCCTGTTCCAGGATATGCCGGCTGACAGCACGCTGCCAGCCCTGTCGCTGCTGGATGAAGCGGCCGAAGTGCAGGAGACGGTGTCGATCGAGACGCTGGAATTCACCAGCCGCCTGATCGAGAAGAAGCTATCCGACTTCGGCGTGGAAGCCAAGGTGGTGGCGGCCTATCCGGGCCCGGTGGTGACGCGCTACGAAATCGAACCGGCCACGGGGGTCAAGGGCAGCCAGATTGTCGGTCTGGCGCGCGATCTGGCCCGTTCGCTGTCGCTGACGTCGATCCGCGTGGTGGAAACCATCCCTGGCAAGAACTACATGGCGCTGGAACTGCCGAATCCAAAACGTCAGATCGTGCGCCTGAGCGAAATTCTCGGCTCCAAGGTTTACCACGATAATGCCTCGCCGTTGACGGTGGCGCTGGGCAAGGATATCGCCGGCAAGCCGGTGGTGGCCGATCTGGCCAAGATGCCGCACTTGCTGGTGGCCGGCACTACCGGCTCCGGTAAGTCGGTGGGGATTAATGCCACCATCCTGTCGCTGCTGTACAAGGCCGATCCGGCGGATGTGCGCATGATACTGATCGATCCCAAGATGCTGGAGATGTCGGTGTACGAAGGCATACCGCACCTGCTGGCGCCGGTGGTGACGGACATGCGTCAGGCCGGCCATGCGCTGAACTGGGCGGTGAACGAGATGGAGCGCCGCTACAAGCTGATGTCCAAGCTGGGCGTGCGTAATCTGGCTGGCTACAACGCCAAGATTGCCGAAGCCAAGAAGCGCGAAGAACATATTCCGAATCCATTCAGCCTGACGCCGGATGCGCCCGAGCCGCTGGAAAAACTGCCAACCATCGTCATCATCATCGACAAGCTGGCTGACCTGATGATGGTGGTAGGTAAGAAGGTGGAAGAGCTGATCGCGCGGATTGCGCAGAAAGCCCGTGCCGCCGGTCTGCACCTGATCCTGGCGACCCAGCGTCCTTCGGTGGATGTGATTACCGGGCTGATCAAGGCGAATATTCCTACCCGTATTGCCTTCCAGGTGTCGTCCAAGATCGACTCGCGTACCATTCTGGACCAGATGGGCGCTGAAACCCTGCTCGGCATGGGTGACATGCTGTACATGCCGCCCGGTACAGGTCTGCCGGTGCGCGTCCACGGCGCCTTTGTTTCCGACGACGAAGTACACCGCGTGGTGAAACATCTGAAGAGCACCGGCGAGCCCGATTACATCGATGGCATCCTCGAAGGCGGCACGCTGGAAGGCGGCGAGGGCGGCGAGGGCGCAGCAGCAGGCGAAGGCGGCGGCGAGGCCGATCCGATGTACGATCAGGCCGTGCAGGTAGTGCTGAAAAACCGCCGTGCTTCGATTTCGCTGGTGCAGCGCCATCTGCGCATCGGCTACAACCGTGCGGCACGCCTGCTGGAGCAAATGGAGCAGAGCGGGGTGGTATCGCCCATGCAGTCCAACGGCAACCGCGACATACTGGTGCCGACTGCCAGTGCCGAACAGTGATGGCGCTGCGTTAAGCCCGTGATAAGCGGCGCCGCGTATGCTGAGCCGCTGTATGACTCAACCGGATAGATCAGGATAAATCGTATGCATCGTTTTAAATTTGTAGCGCTGGCCATGGCCGGCTGGCTGGCCGTAGCGCAGGCGCAGGCCAGCGCACTGGAACAGTTCAAATCCTTCGTCAGCTCGACCAAGGCCGCCCGTGGCGAATTCAGCCAGCGGCAGGTAAAGAGCAGCACCGGCGAAGCGCCCAAGGTGTCGTCCACTGCCAGCGGCACTTTCCTGTTTGCCCGTCCCGGCAAGTTCATCTGGACTTACAGCAAGCCTTACGAACAGGTGCTGCAGGCGGACGGCGAACAGCTGTTCATCTTCGATAAAGACTTGAATCAGGTCACGGTGAAGAAACTCGGTGATGCGCTGGGTTCCTCGCCTGCTGCGATTCTGTTCGGCAGCAATGATCTGGAAAAGAATTTTACCCTGTCGGAAGCAGGCAGCAAGGACGGGCTGGAATGGCTGAAAGCCGTACCTAAGGCCAAGGACACCAGCTTCGAGCTGATTACCATCGGCCTGCGCAACGGCTTGCCGGAAGCCATGGAGCTGAAAGACAGCTTCGGCCAGACTTCCGTGCTGGCGTTCCGCAAGATCGAAAAAAATCCGCCGCTGACTGCCACGACGTTTAAATTCGTCATGCCCAAAGGCGCCGACGTCTTCAATAATTAAGCTGTATGCCCGCCGCCTTATGCGGCGGGCGGTCTGTCTACCACCCTGAACACGCATGGCTGATCTTTTTTCCACCGAACCGCGCCCGCCTCTGGCCGAAGCACTGCGTCCGAAAGCCCTGGACGAAGTGATAGGGCAGTCACATTTGCTGGGGCCGGGCAAGCCTTTGCGTCTGGCCTTCGAATCGGGCCAGCCCCATTCGATGATCTTGTGGGGTCCGCCCGGGGTGGGCAAGACCACGCTGGCAAGGCTGACGGCCACGGCCTACGATTGCGAGTTCATCGCGCTGTCGGCGGTGTTTTCCGGTGTGAAGGATATCCGCGCCGCCATGGAGCAGGCCCAGCACAATCTGGACCGGGGCAAGCACACCATCCTGTTTGTCGACGAGATCCACCGCTTTAACAAGTCGCAGCAGGATGCCTTGCTGCCGTACGCAGAATCGGGGCTGGTGACGCTGATCGGCGCGACGACGGAAAATCCGTCTTTCGAAGTCAATTCGGCGCTGCTGTCGCGCTCGCAGGTATATGTGCTGCAATCGTTCACGCCGGAGGAATTGCGTCAGCTGGTGGACAAGGCGCGCGCCACTTTGCTGGCCCATCTGCAGTTTGATGAAGCGGCGATCGATACGCTGATCGGTTACGCCGACGGCGACGGCCGTCGTCTGCTGAATCTGCTGGAGCAGACCAGTCTGGCGGCACAGGCGGCCCGTAACAGCCATATCACGGCCGAGTTCATCCAGAATGCGCTGACGCTCAATGCGCGCCGCTTCGACAAGGGCGGCGATAATTTCTACGACCAGATTTCGGCCCTGCACAAGTCGGTGCGCGGCTCCAATCCCGATGCCGCGCTGTACTGGCTGTGCCGTATGCTCGATGGCGGTGCCGATGCCAAATACCTGTCGCGCCGCATTGTGCGTATGGCGTGGGAAGATATCGGTCTGGCCGATCCACGTGCGATCCAGCTGGCCAACGATGCAGCCAGTACTTTTGAACGGCTCGGTTCGCCCGAGGGTGAACTGGCGCTGGGGCAGGCGGTGATCTATCTGGCTATCGCCGCCAAGAGCAATGCCGGCTACAACGCCTTCAATCAGGCCGTGGCGTTTGTGAAGAAGGATAAATCGCGCGAAGTGCCGGTGCATCTGCGTAACGCGCCGACCAAGCTGATGAAAGAACTGGGCTACGGCCACGAATACCGCTATGCCCACGACGAACCGCATGCCTATGCGGCGGGCGAAACTTATCTGCCCGATGGCATTGCCGAGCCGGGCTGGTATCAGCCGGTACCGCGCGGGCTGGAAAGCAAGATTGCCGATAAAATGGCTTTCCTGCGCAAACTCGACGAGGATGCTGGAAAATGCTAATAGTTGCTGTAAGATACTATTTTATTTGATAACTAGGCGAGGGGTAGCATGTCGCAGGTGAAGAAGGTGGATGGGATCGATATCCATATCGATGGCGAGGGTGAAGAAACCATCGTGATGATCCATGGCTGGCCTGATACCTACCGTATGTGGGATGCGCAGGTGGCCGACTTCAAGCACCGCTACCGCTGCGTCCGCTTTACCTTGCCCGGTTTCGATCCCGATACGCCGCGCCGCGTGTATTCGCTCGACGCGACGGTGCGCAGCATTTCCTACGTAATCAATGCGATCAGCCAGAAGAAAAAAGTCATACTGATGCTGCATGACTGGGGCTGCGTGTTCGGCTACGAATACTACATGCGCAACAAGCAGCAGGTATCGGCGATTATCGGCGTCGATATCGGCGATGCCAATTCCGTCGAAACGCGCCGTTCGCGCAGCTTTACCCAGAAGCTGGGGGTGAGCTCCTATCAGAACATGCTGTCGCTGGCCTGGGCCATAGGCGGCCCTATCGGCAACATGATTACGCGCAGCATGGCCAACAAGCTGGGCGCACCGTCGATACGCGAGTACATCGGCTCGCAGATGAACTATCCGTATTACATCCTGTCGGCAGGCGAGGCCGGTTC
>Ga0187842_1000926_pt1 | contig 14117 bp, 10 predicted proteins | sample SpaLakP09_SKY_41_FD_134514 | JGI IMG/M metagenome (GOLD analysis project Ga0187842, IMG submission 134514) | Oligotrophic lake water microbial communities from Sparkling Lake, Wisconsin, USA - SP09_SKY_41 | ecosystem: Environmental > Aquatic > Freshwater > Lake | place: USA: Sparkling Lake... | reverse complement strand
GGTGGATACGCTGGAAGCACGCGGCGAGCTGATTGATTACTGCATCGTCGGTGAGCCCACCTCGGACCAGCAACTGGGCGACACCATCAAGAACGGTCGCCGTGGCTCCTTGTCCGGCCAGCTCGGCCAGTGCCGGGGCCATCAGGTGCACCGGATTCTTGGCCAGATGCGGGTAGGCAATGTGGCCCTGGATGCCGTGGATTACCAGCCGGCCGGACAGCGAGCCACGGCGACCGTTCTTGATGGTGTCGCCCAGTTGCTGGTCCGAGGTGGGCTCACCGACGATGCAGTAATCAATCAGCTCGCCGCGAGCTTCCAGCGTATCCACCACCTTGACCGAACCATCCGTCGCCACGCCTTCTTCATCCGAAGTCAGTAGCAGGGCAATGCTGCCGCTGTGCTGCGGGTGATCGGCCACAAAGGCTTCGATGGCGGTGATGAAGGCAGCCAGCGAGGCTTTCATGTCAGCTGCGCCACGGCCGTACAACAGGCCGTTGCGTTGGCGCGGCTCGAATGGCGGGCTGTCCCACTGCTCGGTCGGGCCGCTCGGCACCACGTCGGTATGGCCGGCAAAGCACAGCAGCGGGCCGCTACTGCCGCGGCGTGCCCACAGATTGTCCACCTCGCCAAAGCGCATGTTTTCAATGACAAAGCCCAGCGCCTGCAGGCGCTCGGCCAACAGTGGCTGGCAGCCGGCATCACGCGGGGTGACCGAGTCGCGGCGGATCAGTTCGCAGGTAAGGTCCAGTGTCTTGCTCATGCGCCGAACTCCTCGGCCCATTGCGCTTCGTTGAAGCCTACGCTGACCCTGCCCGGGCGCTCCAGCACCGGACGCTTGATGATGGAGGGCTGCGCCTGCAGCACGGCGATGGCCCCGGCCGGCGTGGCCGCCTGGGCTTTGAGTTCTTCAGACAGGCCACGCCAGGTGGTGCCCTGGCGGTTGATCAGCTTGTCCAGGCCGATGGTGTCTATCCAGCCTTGCAATTGCGCAGCGCTGACGCCCTGTTTCTTGAAATCGTGGAATACGTAGTCGATCTGCTGTTCGGTCAGCCACTGGCGGGCTTTCTTGACCGTATTGCAATTGGGGATGCCGTAGAGGGTGATCATGTGTGTGCTTGCTTTATAAATCCAGGGTGAATCCGTCAAAGCTGGTGGCGGTCTTGTCGCTGTCTTGCCGCTCCTGCTGTTGTTTGCTGGCGGTTTGCGCTTCGGCCTGCTTGTTCTGCGCATGGTTGATCAGCCAGTACAGATTGGTGGGCGAGTCGGCATTTTTCAAGGCATCGTCCAGCAGAATGCGGTCTTGCTGGTAGAGCCGGAACAGGGATTGTTCGAATGTCTGCGCGCCTTCGCTCATGCTGTTTTCGATGGCTTCCTTGATCTGGTCCACCTCGCCGTTGCGGATCAACTCGGCAATGTGCGGGGTATTGATCAGGATTTCCAGTGCCGGAATCTGCTTGCCGTCCTTGGTGGGAATCAGCCGCTGGGAAATCACCGCGCGCAAGGAGACCGACAGGTCCATCAGCAAGGCATTGCGGCTTTCCGTCGGGAACATGCTGATGACGCGGTTGAGCATGTGATAGCTGTTGTTGGCGTGCAGGGTGCTCAGGCACAGGTGGCCGGACTGTGCGTAATTGATGGCGTGGGTCATGGTCTCGGCATCACGTACTTCACCGATCATCAGTACGTCCGGAGCCTCGCGCATGGCGTTCTTCAGGGCGTTCTGGTAGGAGAAGGTATCCACGCCGATTTCACGCTGGTTGACGATGGATTTCTGATGGCGGTAGACGAATTCGATCGGATCTTCCACGGTCAGGATGTGGCCGGACTGGGTCTGGTTGCGATGCTCCAGCAAGGACGCCACGGTCGAGCTTTTACCGCTGCCGGTGGCACCCACCACGATAATCAGGCCGCGCTTTTGCAGGACCAGTTCCTGCAGTGTATCCGGCAGGTTCAGCTCGGCCAGCGACGGAATCCTCGGGCGGATGAAGCGCACCACCATGGCTACTGTGCCGCGTTGCTTGAAGATGTTGACGCGATAGTTGCCCAGGGTGTCGACCAGGCGGCCGAAGTTCATTTCCAGTTCACGCTCGAAGGTGGCGATTTCCACCTCGTTCATCAGGCTGTAGGCCAGCTGGCGCACGATGTCGGCGGACAGCGGCTTGTCGTTGATGGGCAGGGTCACGCCGTCGATCTTGATCTGTGGCGGTGCGTCAGCGGTGAAAAAGATGTCGCTGGCCTGTTTGTCGGCCATCAGCTTGAAGAACGGCAGCATCAGCATGGTTGGTATTCCCGATATGCAAGAGATTTGTTGTGGCGGACAGCACGCTGTCCTTGTTATAGCCGTATTGTGCCTGCAGTCGGCGCCGAGCGACAGCAGGCAAGAAAAAAGCCCGCTTGCGCGGGCTTGGCTGGCTCAGGCCTGTTTGCCGACTTCCTGGTCGCGCAGGGCGCGGCGCAGAATCTTGCCGACATTGGTCTTGGGCAGTTCGCTACGGAACTCCACCATCTTCGGTACCTTGTAGCCGGTCAGGTTTTCGCGGCAATGGTGGATGACATCTTTTTCTGTCAGGGCCGGGTCTTTCTTCACCACGAATACCTTGACTACCTCGCCGGACTTCTCGTCTGGCACGCCGATGCAGGCGACTTCCAGTACGCCGGGGTGGCTGGCGATGATGTCTTCCACTTCATTGGGGTAAACATTGAAGCCGGATACCAGAATCATGTCCTTCTTGCGGTCCACCAGCTTGACGAAGCCTTCCGGTGTCACCATGGCCATGTCGCCGGTGGCCAGGAAGCCGCGCTCGTCGATGACCTTGGCGGTTTCGTCCGGACGGTTCCAGTAGCCCTTCATCACTTGCGGGCCCTTGATGCACAGCTCGCCCTGCTCTCCTTGCGGCAGTGCCTGGCCATCCGCACCGCGAATCTCGATGTCGGTGGAGGGAACCGGCAGGCCGATGGTGCCGTTATAGGCCTTGATATCCAGCGGGTTGATGCAGGCCGCCGGGCTGGTTTCGGTCAGGCCATAGGCTTCGGCCAGCGTCACGCCGGTAACCTGCTTCCACTTGTCGGCCACGGCTTTCTGCACCGCCATGCCGCCACCCAGCGCCAGGCGCCAGCTGGAGAAGTCGACCGTCAGGAAGTCCGGATTATGCAGCAGTGCGTTGAACAGGGTATTCACCCCGGTCATGGCGGTGACACGGTATTTCTTGATTTCCTTGACGAAGCCGGGGATGTCGCGCGGATTGGTGATCAGGATATTCAGTGCCCCCAGTTCGGTGAACACCATCAGATTGGCCGTCAGTGAAAAGATATGGTACAGCGGCAGGGCGGTGATGATGACCTCCTGCCCCTCGCGCGCCACCGCCTTCACCCAGCTGCCGGCCTGCAGCATGTTGGCAATGATGTTGCGGTGGACCAGCATGGCCCCCTTGGAGATGCCGGTGGTGCCGCCGGTGTATTGCAGGAAGGCGATATCCTCATGGCCGATCTCTACCGGCTTGAAGCTGTGCGATGCACCCGCTGCGAGGGCGTCGTTGAAGCGGATATGGCCGGGTAGTTGCCATGCCGGCACCATCTTCTTGATGTTGCGCACCACAAAGTTCACCAGCAGCCGCTTGGGGAAGCCCAGCATGTCGCCAATCGAGGCAATGATGACGTTCTTGACCTTGGTGCGGCCAATCACGTCTTGCAGCACATTGGCGAAATTCTCCAGGATGACGATGGTTTCGGCACCGGAATCGTTGAGCTGGTGCTCCAGTTCGCGCGGAGTGTACAGCGGATTGACGTTGACCACGGTACCGCCGGCGCGCAGGGTGCCGAACACCGCTACCGGGTACTGCAGCAGATTGGGCATCATCACGGCCACGCGGTCGCCCTTTTGCAGCTTCAGCGTGTTCTGCAGGAAGGACGCAAACTGCACGGTCAGCGCTTGCAGCTCGCCATAGCTCAGCACCTTGTCCATATTGGCCATGGCTGGCCGGTCGCGGAACTTCGTTACACTGCGATCAAACACCTCGACAATCGACTGGAACTGATTGATGTCGATCTCGTGTGCTACCCCCGGCTGGTAATTCTTTAGCCAAACCTTTTCCATATCTAGGGTTTCTCCATCGTGCTGATTCGAGAGTGCCGCGCCGGCGCTGGTCGTGCTGGCGAGCGTCTTCTATATATTTGTTTCTGAATTTTCGACCGGGCATTGCGCCCGTTCTTATATACCCGCACTCCGTCGGGTTGCGGGTAATTTACAGTATGTGAAAAACTCGCGCAAAGCGCAGAACCTGTGCGCGGCGGCGGTGGGTAGGGGCTTGACAGGCTTCGGTTTTCTTTTTCGCGGGAATGGGTTACAATCGCGATGTTTAGGGATGGGCGTTTCGCCCATTTTTTATTTGTGGAAAGAAGCAATGGATGTTCGTTTGCTGCTGGAAAACACCCTGCCAGGTCTAGGCTATGAGCTGGTCGATTTCGAAATGACCCAGGGTGGCGGTTATCGCGTGTTTATGGACAAGCCCGGTGGTATCACGGTGGAAGACTGTGTGCTGGTAAGCAACCACCTGACCCGTCTGTTTACGGTTGAAAACGTTAATTACGAACGGCTCGAGGTTTCCTCCCCGGGGCTGGATCGTCCTCTCAAGAAAGAGGCCGACTTCGTGCGCTTTGCCGGACAGCTTGCCAAGATCAAGACGCGCATGCCGGTCGAGCAGCAAAAGAAGTTTGCCGGTCGTCTTGCCGGGGTTGAAGATGGCGCCGTCAAGCTGGAAGTGGAAGGCGGCCGCATCGTGGCAATTGCCCTGACCAATATCGACAAAGCCAGGCTAGAGCCTGAGTTTTGAGCGGAGGCGGGCTCTGACGCCACGCATAAGGACAAAAATTCGGAGGAATGCATGAGTCGCGAGATTTTGTTGCTGGTTGATGCCCTGGCAAGCGAAAAGAACGTCAGCAAGGACGTGGTCTTTTCCGCCCTTGAAATGGCGCTTGCTTCGGCAACCAAAAAGAAGTTTACCGATGACGAAATGGATGTGCGTGTCGAAATCGACCGCCATACCGGGCAGTACCAGACTTTCCGCCGCTGGACGGTGGTGCAGAACGAGCTGATCGAAAACGAAAGCCGTGAACTGACCATTACCGACGCGCGTGATGATGATCCGCGCATCGAGGTGGGTGCCGTGATCGAACAGCCGATGGAAGCCGTGGAATTCGGCCGTATTGGTGCGCAGACCGCCAAGCAGGTCATCCTGCAACGCATCCGCGATGCCGAGCGCGAACAGCTGCTGAACGAGTTCCTGCAGCGCCGCGAGCATCTGGTCAGTGGCACCATCAAGCGCATCGAACGTGGCAATGCCATCATCGAATGCGGCAAGCTGGAAGCCGTACTGCCCCGCGATCAGATGATTCCGAAGGAAAACCTGCGCGTGGGCGACCGCGTCAAGGCCTTCCTGCTGCGCATCGACCGCATGGGTCGTGGTCCGCAGCTGGTGTTGTCGCGTACTTCCAGCCAGTTCATCATCAAGCTGTTCGAGCTGGAAGTGCCGGAAATCGAAGAAGGCCTGCTGGAGATCAAGGAAGCGGTTCGCGATGCCGGTCTGCGCGCCAAGATCGCCGTCAAGGCCAACGATGCCCGTATCGATCCGCAAGGTACCTGCATCGGCATGCGCGGCTCCCGCGTTCAGGCCGTTACCCAGGAACTGGCTGGCGAGCGTATCGATATCGTGTTGTGGGCACCGGAACCGGCACAGTTCGTGATCAACGCGCTGTCCCCGGCTGAAGTCAACCGCATCATGATCGATGAAGACAACCACAGCATGGATGTGGTGGTCGAGGAAGATCAGCTGGCTCTGGCTATCGGTCGTAGCGGCCAGAACGTGAAGCTCGCTGCCGAGCTGACTGGCTGGTACCTCAACATCATGACGGTTACCGAAGCGGAAGAGAAACACCAGGCGGAAGACGCGCAATTGCGTGATCTGTTCGTCAAGTGCCTGAGCGTGGATGAAGCAACTGCCACTGTTCTGGTGCAAGAGGGTTTCGCCACCCTGGAAGAGGTGGCATATGTGCCGATCGCCGAGATGCTGGAGATCGACGGTTTTGACGAGGAGTTGGTGAATGAGCTGCGTAGCCGTGCACGTGACGCCATCCTCACCCAGGCCATTGCGTCCGAAGAGAAAGTCGAAGGTGTGTCCGAAGACCTGAAGGATATCGAGGGTCTGGATGCCGAGCTGGTTCGCAAGTTGGCCGAAAACGGCGTGTCCACGCGAGATGATCTGGCCGATCTGGCCGTCGACGATCTGGTGGACATGACCGGCATTGAAGCTGAAGCTGCACGTGCAATCATCATGAAAGCGCGCGAACACTGGTTCAACCAGTAAGGCTTCTTCGGGAAGTATTTACGGAATTTGGGAAGACGCATGGTATTGACGAATGTAAAACAGTTTGCCGGTGAGCTGAACCTCACGCCTGAACGATTGCTGGAACAGCTTCGTGCAGCGGGTGTGGCCAAGCGCGCGCCGGATGATACGCTCTCCGAGCAGGATAAATCCCAGCTTCTTGACTACCTGAAGCGTTCGCATGGCGCCCGTGATGAGTCGCGTATTACGCTGACCCGCAAGTCCACCAGTGAAATCAAGACCGCTGACGGTAGTACGGTAAAAGTGGAGACGCGCAAGAAGCGTGTCGTGGTTCGTCCGGAAGACACTCCGGCAGCTGCACCGGCAGAAGTTGCGCCGGCTGCCGCCCCGGTAGCCAAGGCCGCCGAACCTGTTTCTGCCCCCGCTCCGGCGGCAGAGACCAAGCCGGCGGAAGTCAAGCCGGAAGCAAAGCCGGAACCGCAAGTAAAGGTTGAACCCAAGGTGGAATCCAAGCCCGCCGCACCGGTAGCTCCGGTTGCGGAAGCCCCGGCCAAGGAAGCTGCACCTGCTGCCAAGCCGGCTCCGGCTCCGGTACGCACCGTGGCCTCCATTCTGTCGCCGGAAGAAGTAGCCTCCCGCGAAGCGGAAGAAAAGCGTCAGGCTGCTTTCCGTGCCCGTCAGCAAGAGCTGATGCGCGAAAAGATCGAACGCGAAGAGCGCCGTCAGGCAGCTCGTCTGGCTGCCCAGCAACCCGCACCGGCGCCGGCTCCCAAGCCGGTTGAAGCACCGAAGCCGGTTGAGGCGCGCAGCGACGAGCGCCGCGATGAGCGCGGTCCGCGTCCGGCTGGTGCCGATAACCGTGGCCCGCGTCCGGCTGGCGACAACCGTGGTCCGCGCCCGGCTGGCGACAACCGTGGCCCGCGTCCGGCTGGTGACAACCGTGGCCCGCGCCCGGCTGGTGCCGACAACCGTGGTCCGCGTCCGGCTGGTGCCGACAATCGCGGCCCGCGTCCGGCTGCAGCGCCGGGTGCCCCGGTCGTTCCTGCTACGGTAGCCGGTCGTCCGGATGCCAAGAAGGGCGGCGCCAAGAAGGGTAACGAGCGCTGGGAAGAAGGCAAGAAGGGCCGTGGTCTGAAGACCAAGGGCGGCGATGCCGGCAGTGACTGGAAATCCCGCGGTGGCAAGGGCAAGCACAAGCAGAACAATCAGCATGCTTTCCAGGCCCCGACCGAGCCCATCATTCATGAAGTGCTGGTGCCGGAAACCATCTCCGTGGCCGATCTGGCTCACCGCATGGCCGTCAAGGCTGTTGAGGTGATCAAGGTCCTGATGAAGATGGGCATGATGGTGACCATCAACCAGGTGCTGGACCAGGAAACCGCCATGATCGTGGTGGAAGAAATGGGCCACAAGCCGCGTGCGGCGCAGGCGGATGATCCGGAAGCCTATCTGGAAAAGCCGGAAGGCGAAGAAGTGGAAGTGGCTGTGTTGCCGCGTCCGCCGGTAGTGACCGTGATGGGTCACGTCGACCACGGCAAGACCTCGCTGCTGGACTACATTCGTCGCGCCAAAGTGGCTGCGGGCGAAGCCGGTGGCATTACCCAGCATATCGGTGCTTACCACGTGGAAACTCCGCGCGGCATGATCACCTTCCTGGATACCCCGGGTCACGAAGCGTTTACCGCCATGCGTGCTCGTGGTGCCAAGGCGACCGACATTGTGGTGCTGGTCGTGGCTGCCGATGACGGCGTGATGCCGCAGACCATTGAAGCCATTCACCATGCCAAGGCTGCCAAGGTGCCGATGGTGGTGGCAGTCAACAAGATCGACAAGATGGGTGCCAATGTAGAACGCATCCGTCAGGAACTGGTTTCGCACGAAGTGGTGCCGGAAGACTGGGGTGGCGATACCCAGTTCATCGAAGTTTCTGCCAAGCAAGGCACCAACATCGATGCGCTGCTGGAAGCCATCCTGCTGCAAGCCGAAGTACTGGAACTGAATGCACCGATCGAAGCCCCGGCCAAGGGCATCATCGTGGAAGCCCGTCTGGACAAGGGTCGTGGCCCGGTGGCCACCCTGCTGGTTCAGTCCGGCACCCTGAAGAAGGGCGACGTGGTACTGGCTGGTACGGCATTTGGTCGCGTTCGCGCCATGATGGACGAAAACGGCAAGGCCATCGACACCGCTGGCCCGGCCATCCCGGTAGAAATTCTGGGTCTGTCCGACGTGCCGCAAGCCGGTGAAGACGCCATGGTGCTGACCGACGAACGCAAGGCGCGTGAAATCGCCCTGTTCCGTGCCGGTAAGTTCCGTGACGTTCGCCTGGCCAAGCAGCAAGCCGCCAAGCTGGAAAACATGTTCGCCCAGATGGCCGATGGCAGTGGCGAGGTGCAAACCTTGTCCATCATCATCAAGGCCGACGTACAGGGTTCCTACGAAGCCCTGGCTGGCAGCCTGCAGAAGCTGTCCACCGACGAAGTGCGCGTCAGCATCCTGCACTCCGGCGTGGGTGGTATCTCGGAATCGGACATCAACCTGGCGATTGCTTCCAAGGCTATCGTGATCGGCTTCAACACCCGCTCCGACGCTGCTGCGCGCAAGCTGGCCGAGAACGAAGGCGTGGACATTCGTTACTACAGCATCATTTACGATGCCGTGGACGAAGTGAAAGCAGCCCTGTCCGGCATGCTGGCTCCGGAGAAGAAGGAACAAATCCTGGGTACCGTCGAGATCCGTCAGGTGATCCCGGTGTCGAAGGTAGGCAATATCGCGGGTTGTATGGTGACCGACGGCCTGATCAAGCGTACTGCTTCGATCCGTCTGATCCGCAACCACGTGGTGGTGCACACCGGCGAACTGGACTCGCTGAAGCGCTTCAAGGACGACGTGAAGGAAGTGAAGCAGGGTTACGAATGTGGCCTGATGCTGAAGAACTTCAACGACATCCAGGAAGGCGACCAACTGGAAGCTTTCGAAATCGTGGAAGTGGCTCGCTCGCTGTAAGCGGCAGCTCACCGGCGGGCGTGCTTCGGGCTCAGGCTCGAAGGCGCTCGCCTTTTGCATTCAAGGCGGCTGACACAAGGCCGGGTATCTGCCCGGCTGGCTGTTGGCCGCTTTTATACCGACAGGATGGAAATCATGGCCAAAGCCAGAAAAGGTTTCTCCCGCTCCGACCGCATTGCTGAGCAGATTCAGCGCGAGTTGGCCGAACTGGTCCGCACTGGTCTGAAAGACCCGCGCGTGGGCTGGATCACCATTACCGCCGTGCAGGTGACACGTGACTACTCGCACGCCAAGGTGTTCTACACCGTGATGGACGAAAAGACCCGCGAAGTCAGCCAGGAGGCGCTTGATCACTCCGCCGGTTTCCTGCGCTCCGAGCTGGGTCGCAGCATCAAGATGTTTACCACGCCGCAACTGCACTTTGTCTACGACGAGTCGGTATCGCGCGGCATGCACATGACCAGCCTGATCAATCAGGTGGCGCGTGAAGACGCTGAAAAATTCAGCGCTGGTGAAGGCGAGGGCGCAACGGCTGCGCAAGAGCAGGAAGGTAGCGAGGAATGAGCAAGCCGCGCAGCAACCGCCGCCAGATCGATGGCGTGCTGCTGATCGACAAGCCCTATGATATTTCCAGCAATAACGCGTTGCAAAAGGCGCGCTGGTTGCTGAACGCTGCCAAGGCAGGCCATACCGGCGTGCTGGATCCGCTGGCCACCGGCCTGTTGCCGATGTGTCTGGGGGAGGCCACCAAGTTCTCCTCTTACCTGCTGGATGCCGACAAGGGCTATCGTGCCACGGTGCGCTTTGGTGCGGCGACTACCACCGGTGACATCGAAGGCGATGTCATTCGGGAATGTCCGATTGCATTTGATGAGGCGGGCCTGCTGCAGGTGATGCAGCAGTTCGTCGGTGAGATCAGCCAGGTGCCGCCAATGTATTCGGCGCTCAAGTACCAGGGCAAACCGCTGTATGAATATGCTCGCGAAGGCATTGAAATCCATCGCGAGCCACGCCGCATCACCATTCACTCGCTCAAGCTGATCAGCTTTGATGGTGTGGAAGCAGTAATCGACGTGCTGTGCAGCAAGGGTACTTATATCCGTACTCTGGCCGAAGACATTGCCATTGCACTGGATTGTGCAGCCCATTTGACCGGCCTGCGCCGTACGACTACTGGTGGTTTTCAATTGTCCGACGCGCACGCGCTGGCCGCCGTCGAGGCGCTGGACATGGCCGGGCGCGAGGCTTTGCTACTGCCTGCCGATGTGTTGGTGCAACATTTTCCCGCCACTACGCTGGATGAAGCCATGGCCGGGCGTTTTATTCATGGGCAGGCCGTGCGTTTTGCCGGCAACTGTGAGAAAATGACGCGCTTCCGGGTTTACAGCGATGCAAACGCGGAGTTTCTTGGTCTGGCCGAGGTGCGTGATGATGACATGCTGCACCCGATCAGACTGCTGGCTGTCAAACAGGCAGCCTGCTAGCGAAGTGCGGATGGGTTGGGCAACCGGCTCGCTGCACTTGTCGGATCGCAAGATCCTTACCTGATTTGGAGTTACCCAAAATGGCAATGACCGCCACCCAAAAAGCAGAAATCGTTAAAAACTTCCAACACAAGGAAGGCGATACCGGTTCGTCCGAAGTGCAAATCGCACTGCTGACCGCTCGTATCAACGATCTGACCCCGCACTTCAAGGCCAACACCAAGGATCACCACAGCCGTCGTGGTCTGTTGAAAATGGTTAGCCGTCGTCGTCGTCTGCTTGACTACCTCAAGCGCACCGATGCTGACAGCTACCGCGCCGTGATTGCCCGTCTGGGTCTGCGCAAGTAATTGGTTCAGGTTTGAAAAAGTCGCAGCAAGTCTGCGACTTTTTCACGCTGGCCTTCAAGCACGCTGTATTACTGTGACAACGGGGGGAGCCTCTAGAAATTTTGATCGCGGTCGGTCTGAATTTTTAGGGGTTCCCGTTGTGTTTTCAGCTTGAAAAAACATATTTTGACTAAGGGATACCCTGTGTTCAATAAAATTACCAAATCGTTTCAGTATGGTAACCAGACCGTTACCCTGGAAACCGGCGAAGTAGCGCGCCAGGCTTCCGGCTCCGTTATTGTATCCGTTGATGAAACCGTGGTTCTGGTGGCCGTTGTTGGTGGCAAAAATGTCAAGCCGGGCCAGGACTTCTTCCCGTTGACCGTGGACTATCTGGAGCGTACCTACGCTGCCGGTAAAATCCCGGGTGGCTTCTTCAAGCGCGAAGGCAAGCAGTCCGAGAAGGAAGTGCTGACCAGCCGCCTGATCGACCGTCCGATCCGCCCGCTGTTCCCGGAAGGCTTCTACCACGACGTACAGATCGTGGCCACCGTGCTGTCGCTGAATCCGGAAGTGGATTCCGACATCCCGGCCATGATTGGTGCTTCTGCTGCACTGGCCATCTCCGGCCTGCCGTTTGCCGGCCCGATCGGCGCTGCCCGCGTGGGCTACGCCAATGGCGAATACATCCTGAACCCGACCAAGACCGAACTGGCGACTTCCGCCATGGATCTGGTGGTGGCCGGTACCGAACGTGCCGTGCTGATGGTGGAATCCGAAGCCAAGGAACTGTCCGAAGCCGTGATGCTGGGTGCTGTAGTGTTCGGTCACGAACAAATGCAGTCCGCCATCAAGGCCATCAACGAACTGGCTGACGAAGTCAACCCGGTGATGTTTGACTGGGCTGCTCCGGTACAAAACGAAGAGCTGATCGCCCAGGTGCGTGGCATTGCCGGTGCCAAGCTGGCTGATGCCTTCCGCCTGCGTCAGAAGCAAGCCCGTACCGTGGCCATCAACGAAGCCTGGAGCGACGTGAAGGCTGCGCTGATCAATGAAGAAACCGACACCCTGAAGGCTAACGAGATCAAGGGCATCTTCAAGGGTCTGGAAGCGGAAATCGTACGTGGCCAGATTCTGGCTGGCGAACCGCGTATCGACGGTCGCGACACCCGCACCGTGCGTCCGATCAGCATCCGCAGCAATGTGCTGCCGCGTACCCATGGTTCCGCCCTGTTTACCCGTGGCGAAACCCAGGGCCTGGTGGTAACCACGCTGGGCACCAAGCAGGATGAGCAAATCATCGACGCGCTGGCTGGTGAATACACCGAGCGCTTCATGCTGCATTACAACTTCCCGCCGTACTCCACCGGTGAAGCCGGCCGCATGGGCCCGCCGAAGCGTCGTGAAATCGGCCACGGCCGTCTGGCCAAGCGCGCGCTGATCGCCGTTCTGCCGCCGGAAACCGAATTCGGTTACTCCATGCGCGTGGTATCGGAAATCACCGAGTCCAACGGTTCCTCCTCCATGGCTTCGGTATGTGGCGGCTGCCTGTCGCTGCTGTCCGCCGGTGTGCCGCTGAAGGCGCACGTGGCTGGTATCGCCATGGGCCTGATCCTGGAAGGCAACCGCTTCGCCGTGCTGACCGACATCCTGGGTGATGAAGATCACCTGGGCGACATGGACTTCAAGGTGGCTGGTACTGCCGAAGGCATCACCGCACTGCAGATGGACATCAAGATCCAGGGCATCACCAAGGAAATCATGCAGGTTGCCCTGGCGCAAGCCAAGGAAGGCCGCGAGCATATCCTGGGTCTGATGAAGGAAGCCGTGGATGGCCCGCAAGAGCTGTCCGCCCACGCTCCGCGTCTGTACGTGATGAAGATCAATCCGGAAAAAATCCGTGAAGTGATTGGTAAGGGTGGCGAAACCATCCGCTCCATCACCAAGGACACCGGTACCGAAATCAACATCGATGAAGATGGCACCATCACCATCGCTTCCATCTCCGGCGAAGGTGCCGAAGCTGCCAAGAAGCGTATCGAGGAAATCACCGTTGAAGTCGAAGTAGGCAAGATCTACGAAGGCACCGTGGTGAAGATTCTCGACAACAACGTCGGCGCCATCGTATCCATTCTGCCGGGCAAGGATGGTCTGGTTCACATCTCGCAGATCGCCAACGAGCGTATCAAGAATGTGTCCGACTACCTGAAGGAAGGCCAGATCGTTAAGGTCAAGGCCATCGAAATGGATGATCGCGGCCGTATCCGCCTGTCGATCAAGGCCCTGCTGGAAGACGAATCCAAGGTAGCGCGCGAAACCGCCGACTCCTTCGGTCTGAAGACCCAGCAGTAATTCCGCTTTGCCGGAAACAAGAAAGCCCGCAGCGATGCGGGCTTTTTTACGCCTGTAGTGTGTCAGCCTGCCAGCAGGCAAGCTGTTGTTGCATGTCGCCATTGCCGCAGTGCCAGCTGGGAAAATTGACTATTGTGAGCTGCTTGTACCGCTGTTGACGCTACAATCTGCTGCAAGTCTTTGAATAAGATGGAAATTGTTCTGGCTTGTCTGCTTTGAGATAGGTCAAGTAATTTTATAAGCTGATGTCGCAAACCGGATATGGGTTGGCTTGGTGATTCGATTAGAATCATTTCAAGCGTATTAAATCATAACAATGCCGTTTTCTGCCTTGGTCTACGGGCAGGAGCGGAGGACTCTGCAGGAAGGAAACTATAAAGATGAGCAATTCGATCACCCGCGCTGATTTCGACCAGGTCATGGTACCCAACTACGGCCCGGCGGCTTTTATTCCGGTCAAGGGCCTGGGCTCCCGCGTCTGGGATCAGGATGGTCGCGAATTCATCGATCTGGCCGGTGGTATCGCCGTGAATTCGCTGGGCCATTGCCACCCTGAGCTGGTGGCTGCGCTGACCGAACAGGCCGGCAAGCTGTGGCATGTGTCCAATGTG
>Ga0187842_1000925_pt1 | contig 14120 bp, 16 predicted proteins | sample SpaLakP09_SKY_41_FD_134514 | JGI IMG/M metagenome (GOLD analysis project Ga0187842, IMG submission 134514) | Oligotrophic lake water microbial communities from Sparkling Lake, Wisconsin, USA - SP09_SKY_41 | ecosystem: Environmental > Aquatic > Freshwater > Lake | place: USA: Sparkling Lake... | reverse complement strand
TGGCCGATGAACTGCAGCAGTTCTTCGCCGCCGGTAATCTGCCTATCGGCAAGAGCGACGACGCCGACGAGGGCGTGGGCGATGAAGAAATGCTGGGCGACCGCGTGCAGCAAGCCACGGCGCTGCTGACGCAGGTGCAGGCCCGCTGGGCCTATCTGCTGGCCGAACTCGACCAGCCGCTGCAAGCGGCGCTGCCGCAACTGGAAGCACTGGGCCTGGAACGTCTGGTGCCGACCCTGCTCGAGCGTCTGGCAGCGCAGCCGCAAGCCCGCTTGTTCGATGTGGTGCAGGACCGCACCGTGCGCATTTCGTGGAAACAGGAAATCCGCGCCAGCCTGCGCCAGATCTTCAACGGCGCAGCCTACAAGCTGATCCTCGACGAAGCCACTGCCATCCACAAGCGCGTGCTGCGTGGCCGCGTGTTCGTGGCGCTGCACATGCACGCCGGCGACGGCAATGTGCACACCAACCTGCCGGTCAACTCGGATCACTATGAAATGCTGCAACTGGCGCATCAGGCCGTGGCGCGCATCATGACGCTGGCCCGTTCGCTCAACGGCGTGATCTCGGGCGAGCACGGCATCGGCATCACCAAGCTGGAATTCCTGACCGAAGAAGAAATCGGCCCGTTCCGCGACTACAAGCAGAAGGTCGATCCGGAAGGCCGCTTCAACAAGGGCAAGCTGCTCAATCTGGACGGCATGGAAGCCGACCTGCGCAACGCCTACACGCCGTCGTTCGGTCTGATGGGCCACGAATCGCTGATCATGCAGCAGAGCGATATCGGCAACATCGCCAACAGCGTCAAGGACTGCCTGCGCTGCGGTAAATGCAAACCCGTATGCTCGACCCACGTACCGCGCGCCAATCTGCTGTATTCGCCACGCGACAAGATCCTCGCGACCTCCTCGCTGATTGAAGCCTTCCTGTACGAAGAGCAGACCCGCCGCGGCATCTCCATCAAGCACTGGGAAGAATTCGAAGACGTGGCGGATCACTGCACCGTCTGCCACAAGTGTGTGACGCCATGCCCGGTGAATATCGACTTCGGTGATGTGTCCATGAATATGCGCAATCTGCTGCGCAAGATGGACAAGAAGAGCTTCAATCCGGGCAAGTCGGCCGCGATGTTCTTCCTCAATGCCACCGATCCGGCCACCATCAACGCCACCCGTGCGGCCATGGTGGGCATAGGCTACAAGGCCCAGCGCCTGGGTAACGACTTGCTGAAGAAATTCGCCCGCAACCAGACCAAGGCACCGCCACCGACCGTGGGCAAGCCGAAAGTGCGCGAGCAGGTGATCCACTTCATCAACAAGAAAATGCCGGGCGGCCTACCGAAGAAGACCGCACGTGCGCTGCTCGATATCGAAGACGACAAGGTCATCCCGATTATCCGTAATCCGCAGAAAACCAATGCGGACACGGAAGCCGTGTTCTACTTCCCCGGCTGCGGTTCCGAGCGGCTGTTCTCGCAGGTAGGTCTGGCCACCCAGGCCATGCTGTGGGAAGTGGGCGTGCAGACCGTGCTGCCACCGGGCTATCTGTGCTGCGGTTATCCGCAACGGGGCGCGGGCGAGTACGACAAGGCCGAGAAGATGATGACGGATAACCGCGTGCTGTTCCACCGCATGGCGAACACGCTCAACTATCTGGACATCAAGACCGTGCTGGTATCGTGCGGCACCTGCTATGACCAGCTGGCTACCTACGAGTTCGACAAGATCTTCCCCGGCTGCCGCATCATGGATATCCACGAATATCTGATGGAAAAGCAGGTCAAGCTGGAAGGCGTGACGGGTACCCGCTATATGTACCACGAGCCTTGCCACACGCCGATGAAGATGCAGGAAGCCACCAAGACGGTGAATGCCTTGATCCAGACGCATGACAACGTCTAGATCGAGAAGAACGACCGCTGCTGCGGCGATTCCGGCACCCTGATGATCGCCCGTCCCGACATTTCCACGCAGGTACGCTTCCGCAAGGAGCAGGAGGTGGTGAGCGGCGCCAACAAGCTGCGCGCCGACGGTTTCGCGGGCGACGTGAAAATCCTCACCAGCTGCCCGGCCTGTCTGGGCGGTGTGTCGCGCTACAGCGAAGATGCCGGCACCACGGCCGACTACATCGTGGTGGAAATCGCCAAGCACCTGCTGGGCGAGAACTGGCTGCCGGAATACGTGCAGCGCGCCAATGCCGGCGGCATCGAGCGGGTGCTGGTGTAATGGCCTGCGATCTTTGCAAGCTGCTGGAAGCGCCGGCCGAAGGCGTGATCATCTGGGGCGACCAGCTGCTGGTGGTGATCAATGTCGACGAGGCCGAGTATCCGGGCTATACCCGCGTGGTGTGGCGCGAGCACGTGCGCGAAATGACCGACCTGACGGCGGCCCAGCGGCAGCATGTGATGGCCGTGGTCTGGGCGGTGGAACAGGCCCAGCGCGCCGTGATGGCGCCGCACAAGATCAATCTGGCCAGCTTTGGTAACATGACGCCCCATGTGCACTGGCACGTGATCCCGCGCTATACCGACGACGCCCATTTCCCTCAGCCGACCTGGGCGCCGGTACAGCGTGCCGCCGATCCGGCCGTGCTGGCGGCCCGCCGCGCGCTGCTACCAGCGCTGCACGAGGCCATGATCGAACGTCTGCAGGGGATAGCATGAGCAAACAGCCAACGGGCCTGACGGTCCACAACCAGTCGCGCCGTCTGGAAGTCGAATTCGACGACGGGGCGAATTTTTCCATTCCTTTCGAGCTGTTGCGCGTGTATTCGCCTTCGGCCGAGGTGAAGGGCCACGGCCCGGGACAGGAAACCCTGCAAGTGGGCAAGCGCGAAGTGGGCATCGCCGGTATCGAACCGGTGGGCAATTACGCCATCCAGCCCACGTTCAGCGATGGCCATAACACCGGCCTGTACACCTGGGACTATCTGTATCGCCTAGGTCAAGAGCAGGACAGCCTGTGGGCTGACTACATGGCGCGCCTGCACGCGGCCGGTTTCGCCGGCGACAGTGGCCGCGAAACGGGTACCGTACTGCCCGGCACGGGCGCCCAAGCCTCGCACGGCTGCGGCCACAAGCACTAGGCGCAGGGCCGTACCCGCCTGCTGCCGCTGCGGCAGGCGTGGCGGTGCTCGCTACGGCGGCAGAGCGGCGCACGGTTCTGCTTCCGCCCAAGGGCTAGCGCCGTGTTCCGTCTTGTATAATGCCGCCAAACTAACAGGCCTGCCTACCATGACCAATACCACACATTTCGGTTACAAAACCGTCGCGGAAGACGAAAAAGTCCGCGAAGTTGCCAAGGTTTTCCATTCTGTCGCCGCCAAATACGACATCATGAACGACGTCATGTCGGCTGGCCTGCACCGTCTGTGGAAGACTTTCACCATCGCCCACGCGGGCGTGCGTCCCGGCTTCAAATGCCTCGATATCGCCGGCGGTACGGGCGATCTGGCCAAAGTCTTCGCCAAGCAGGCGGGTCCGACCGGCGAAGTCTGGCTGACCGACATTAACGAATCCATGCTGCGGGTAGGGCGCGACCGCCTCTTGAATCGCGGCCTGTTGACCCCCACCTTGCTGTGTGATGCAGAAAAACTGCCATTCCCGGACAATTATTTCGACCGCGTCAGCGTGGCTTTTGGCCTGCGTAACATGACTCACAAGGATGTGGCGCTGAAGGAAATGCGGCGCGTACTGAAACCGGGCGGCAAGCTGCTGGTGCTGGAATTCTCGAAAGTGGCCGAGCCGCTGCAGAAACCTTACGACTTGTATTCGTTCAAGGTGCTGCCGTGGATGGGCCAGAAGATTGCCGGTGACGCCGAAAGCTATCGCTATCTGGCCGAATCGATCCGCATGCATCCGGATCAGGAAACCCTGAAAACCATGATGCAGGACGCCGGGCTGGAGCGGGTCCAGTATTACAACCTGACGGCAGGTGTGGCCGCTTTGCACACCGGTATCAAACTGTAAACTTGAGGAAGTCCATGAAACTGAAGCAATTCCTGATCGGCGCCGTACTGGCCGTTTCTGCCATGTCGCTGCTGGCCGAAGCCACGGCGCGTCCTATGGGCGGTGGCCGCTCCATCGGCCGTCAGTCGCAGAACGTCAGCCGCATGCCACCGGCCGCTGCCCCTCAGCAAGCGCCACGTCAGGCCGCTCCCGCCCCTGCGCCCGCGCCTGCACCGGCCATGCCGCCTAAACCGGCCAGCCCATGGAAAGGCATCCTCGGCGGTGCGCTGCTCGGTCTCGGTATCGGCGCGCTGTTCTCGCATTTCGGTTTCGGTAGTGCCCTGAGCGGCATTCTGGGTTCCGTCATCATGCTGGCCCTGCTGGCTGGCGTGGTGGTTCTGCTGTTCCGCCTGTTTAGTCGCAAATCGGCACCAGTCATGGCGCCGGCTGGCTACAGCGGCAACAACGGCGATGCCAACAACAACGCGTACGCAGCCCAGCCTGTTCCCGCCAGCACCACGCCGGAAATCGGTTCGCGTCTGGCAGAAGCTCCTGCGGCAGCGCACACCCCCTGGGGCGTGCCGGCTGATTTCGATGCTGCCAGTTTCCTGCGTGTGGCCAAAGGCAATTTCATTCGCCTGCAAGCAGCATGGGACAAGGGCGATGTGGCCGATATCCGCGAATTCACCACGCCGGAAGTGTTTGCCGAGCTGAAGCTGCAAATCACCGAGCGCGGCGTCCAGAAGGATTACACCGACGTGGTCAGCATCGAAGCGGAACTGCTGGGCATCGAAACCAGCAATAACGAGTACCTGTCCAGCGTCAAGTTCAGCGGCACCATCAAACCGGCGCCGGACGCGCTGGCCGAGCCGTTCAATGAAGTGTGGAATCTGGTCAAACCGGTGTCGGGCAACGGCGGCTGGCTGCTGGCCGGTATTCAGCAGCTCGAGCAGCACGCTTAATCGCCGTACTCAGCGGCAAACTGGTAAGATCAAGACCGCCCGCATTCCGGGCGGTTTTTTATTGGCAGTTTTTGTTTACACGGTATCCGTATGATTGCACCGAATCTGGGCTTGTTATTGCACCGACTGACTGCGGCAGCGCCCGCCTGCGCCGCCATCAACCACTTGCTGGCACAGGAGCCTTGGGCGCGCACGTCCTTGCAGCGCCATGGCGGCAAAGTGGCAGCCATCGACAGCGGCGCCGTGGTGCTGCGCCTGCAGGTGACGCCGGACGGCTATCTGCAGCCAGCCCCGGAGGGCGAGGAAGCACGCGTTACCATCAGCCTGAAGCTGGCCGATGTGCCGCTGATGCTGCAAAACCGCGAGCGGGCGTTTTCCTATGTGCAGATTGCCGGTGATGCCGAATTTGCCAACACCATTTCCGCGCTCAGCAATTCGTTGCGCTGGGAAGCCGAGCACGATCTGGAAAAGGTGGTAGGGCCGGTAGCGGCGGTGCGCATGGTGCAGGGCGCCAAGGCGGCGCTGGAAACCGTCAGGACGGGGCAGCGCAAGCTGGCCGAGAACGTGGCCGAATTCCTGCTCGATGAAAAACCGGTGCTGATCCGCCCCCATGTGGTGGAGGATTTTTCTGCCGAAGTGGTGCGCTTGCGCGATGACGTGGAACGGGCCGCCAAGCGGCTGGCCAAACTGGAACAGAGACTGGGATCGCGCTGATGCTGAAATTTTTACGCTTACTGAAAATCCTGCGCGTTGCGATTCAGTATGGTCTGGATGAAATCGCGATTGCCGAGCTGAAGAAGCCGCGCATCGCCAAAATTATCGATACGGTGTTTTTCTGGCGCTACCTGTCGGCGCCGCGTGGCGTGCGTCTGCGCATGGCGCTGGAGGAACTGGGCCCTATCTTTGTCAAATTCGGTCAGGTGCTGTCGACCCGGCGCGACCTGATCCCCGGCGATCTGGTGGAAGAACTGTCGCGCCTGCAGGACCGCGTGCCGCCCTTCGATACGGAACTGGCCATCGCCCAGATCCGCAAATCGCTGGGTGCCCATCCCGACGAACTGTTCGCGACGTTTGAACGCACGCCGGTAGCGTCGGCTTCGATTGCGCAAGTGCACTTCGCTACGCTGAAAGATGGCAAGCAGGTGGCCGTCAAGGTGCTGCGCCCCGGCATGAAGAAAACCATCGATGAGGACGTGGCGCTGATGCAGACTGCCGCCGAGGTGGTGGAACGTCTGTGGGCCGACAGCAAGCGCCTCAAGCCGAAAGAAGTGGTAGCCGAGTTCGACAAATACCTGCACGACGAACTGGACCTGATGCGCGAGGCGGCCAACGCCAGCCAGCTGCGCCGCAACTTCGCCAATTCCGAACTGCTGCTGGTGCCGGAAATGTTCTGGGACTACTGCTCGAGCAGCGTGATTGTGATGGAGCGCATGCACGGCATCCCGGTGTCGCAGATCGACCGTCTGATTGAAGCGGGCGTGGACTTGAAAAAGCTCTCCAGCGATGGCGTGGAAATCTTCTTCACGCAAGTGTTCCGCGATGGCTTCTTCCACGCCGATATGCACCCCGGGAATATTCTGGTGTCGGTCGATCCGGCCAGCTTTGGCCGCTATATCGCGCTCGACTTCGGCATCGTCGGCACGCTCAACGACTTCGACAAGGATTACCTGTCGCAAAACTTCCTCGCCTTTTTCCGGCGTGACTACAAGCGCGTGGCCGAAGCCCACATCGAATCGGGCTGGGCGCCGAAAAACACCCGCGTGGACGAGCTGGAAGCGGCCGTGCGCGCCTGCTGCGAACCGATCTTCGACCGTCCACTGAAAGACATTTCCTTCGGCCAGATTCTGCTGCGCCTGTTCCAGACTTCGCGCCGCTTCAATGTGGAAGTGCAGCCGCAGCTGGTGCTGCTGCAGAAAACCCTGCTCAATATCGAAGGGCTGGGCCGCCAGCTTGATCCTGATCTGGACCTGTGGAAGACCGCCAAGCCCTATCTGGAAAACTGGATGGCCGAGCAGGTGGGCTTGAAAGGCATGTGGCAGCGCATGAAGGCGGAAGCGCCGCACTACGCCCATGTGATCCCGCAACTGCCGCGCATGTTGCACAAGGCGCCGGCCCAGCAGGCCGAACCGGCGCCCGACAATAGCGAGCTGCTGAAAGTGCTGATAGGCGAGCAGCAGCGCACCAACCGCCTGCTGTCGCTGGTGATCTATTTCGCACTGGCTTTTGGCAGTGGCGTGGTGGCCGTGCAGCTGTATCTGCGCTGGCGCTATCTGGGCTGAGCAGGCTGGCGCAAGAACGGAGACGGCAAGCATGGCTGATTTCATACAACGTGATCCCCGTTCGCCCGCCTTCTGGGACGAACGCTTTGAACGCGAATTCACCCCGTGGGACCGCGGCGCTGCGCCGCAGGCCCTGCGCGACTTCGTCGCCGCCAACGCGCCGCGCCGCTGCCTGATACCGGGTTGCGGCGCCGCCCACGAACTGGTACTGCTGGCTGACGCGGGCTGGGATGCCACCGCCATCGACTTTTCTCCGGCAGCTGTGCAGAAAGGCCAGGCCGTTGCAGGCCGCCATGCATCGCGTGTGGTGGAAGCCGACTTCTTTGCCTGGCAGCCGCAGCATGGGGCGGTACAACTGATCTACGAACGGGCCTTTTTGTGCGCCTTGCCGCCCGCCATGCGGCCACAGGTGGCGGCGCGCTGGGCTGCCTTGCTGCCGCCCGGCGGCTTGCTGGCTGGTTATTTCTTCTTTGACAACGTTCCCCAAGGCCCGCCATTCGGTATTGCCCGCAGCGAGCTCGATGACTTGCTCAGCAGCAATTTTGACTGCATCGAAGACCAGCCCGTCAGCGATTCGATCGCCGTTTTTCAGGGTAAAGAGCGCTGGATGATCTGGCAGCGCCGGGCCTGAGCGCAGGAAACCGGCAGGTGAGCGCCAAAAGGCTTTATAATTCAGGGTTTTGATGATTTTTGCGGAGTAATAGATGCCAATCTACGCTTACCGCTGCGAGGCTTGTGGTTTTGCCAAGGATGTCTTGCAGAAGATTTCCGACCCGCAGCTGACAGTGTGCCTGTCGTGCGGCAAAGAGACGTTTAAGAAACAAGTAACGGCTGCCGGTTTCCAGTTGAAGGGTACGGGCTGGTATCAGACCGACTTCCGTGGCGGTACGCCGCCGGCCACCGGTATGTCCACTGGCCCGATGGAAGGCCAGAAGCCAGCCGCCAAGACGGAAGCTGCTGCGCCAGCCGCCGAGGCAGCTCCTGCCGCCGCGCCTGCTACTAGCACCAGCGACAGCGTCTGATCGCCCGCGCAGTCTGTATCAACCTCCGACGAGTTAACCGATGCGTAAATACTTCATTACCGGCTTGCTGATTCTGGTGCCTCTGGCAATTACTGCCTGGGTGCTGAATCTGGTGATCAGCACCATGGACCAGTCGCTGCTGTTCGTACCGGCACGCTGGCAGCCACGCACCCTGATCGGCTTCGACATTCCCGGTCTGGGCACGGTGCTGACGGTAGTGATCGTGTTCCTCACGGGCCTGCTGACCAATAATCTGGTCGGTAACTACGTGGTGCGCGTGTGGGAAAAACTGCTGACCCGCATCCCTGTGGTGAGCTCGCTGTACTCGAGCGTCAAGCAGGTATCCGATACGCTGTTCTCGTCGTCGGGCAATGCTTTCCGCAAGGCTGTGCTGATTCCGTATCCGCACGCACAATCGTGGACCATCGCATTCCTGACCGGCACGCCGGGCGGCGATGTGAAAAACCATCTGGTGGGCGATTATGTCAGCGTGTATATCCCCACTACGCCGAATCCAACCTCGGGCTTCTTCCTGATGATGGCGCGCAAGGATGTGGTGGAGCTCGACATGTCGGTTGATGCGGCGCTGAAGTACATCGTGTCGATGGGAGTGGTGGCGCCGGAAGAAGCGCCGAAAGATGCCACCAAGGCTCTCGACGCCGTCAGCAAGTAAGCCAGAAAAACAAGTAAAAAACAGCAGCACAAAAAAATACAAGCAAATCCGAGATTAACTGAGTAACTTAACCTGAACCGAGAAATAAACATGTCCTCAATGCGTACTCACTACTGCGGCCTCACTACCGAAGCGCTGCTTGGCCAAACTGTCAGCCTGTGCGGCTGGGTACACCGTCGCCGTGACCACGGTGGCGTGATCTTCATCGACCTGCGCGACCGCGAAGGTCTGGTGCAGGTGGTGTGCAATCCGGAACAGGCCGAAGTATTCAAGGCTGCCGAAGCCGTGCGTAGCGAGTTCTGCCTGCGCGTCACCGGCGTGGTCAAAGACCGTCTGGCCGGCACCGTCAACAACAACCTGAAATCGGGCAAGATCGAAGTGATCTGCTCGCAACTGGAAGTGCTGAATGCCTCCGTGCCAGTGCCGTTCCAGCTGGACGACGACAATCTGTCGGAAACCACCCGTCTGACCCACCGCGTACTGGACCTGCGTCGCCCACAGATGCAGAACAACCTGCGCCTGCGCTACAAAGTGTCGATGGAAGTGCGTAAGTACCTGGACGAACTGGGCTTCATCGATATCGAAACCCCGATGCTGACCAAGTCCACCCCGGAAGGCGCGCGCGACTATCTGGTGCCATCGCGTGTGAACGCTGGTAACTTCTTCGCGCTGCCGCAGTCGCCACAGCTGTTCAAACAGCTGCTGATGGTGGCCAACTTCGACCGCTACTACCAGATCACCAAGTGCTTCCGCGACGAAGACCTGCGCGCTGACCGTCAGCCAGAATTCACCCAGATCGACTGCGAAACCTCGTTCCTGACCGAACAGGAAATCCGCGATCTGTTCGAAGACATGATCCGTAAAGTGTTCAAGAACACCATGGACGTCGAGCTGCCTAACCCGTTCCCGGTGATGGACTTCGCCGAAGCCATGGGCAGCTATGGTTCGGACAAGCCGGACATGCGCGTGAAACTGAAGTTCACCGACCTGACCGAAGTGATGAAAGACGTCGACTTCAAAGTGTTCTCGGGCGCTGCCAACATGCCTAACGGCCGTGTGGTGGGTCTGCGCGTACCGAAGGGTGGCGATATGCCACGTTCGGAAATCGACGCTTACACCCAGTTCGTTGCCATCTACGGTGCCAAGGGTCTGGCCTACATCAAGGTCAACGAGAAAGCCAAAGGCCGCGACGGTCTGCAATCGCCTATCGTGAAAAACCTGCACGATGCCGCGCTGGCCAAAGTGCTGGAACTGACCGGTGCAGAAGACGGCGACCTGATCTTCTTCGGTGCCGACAAAGCTAAAGTCGTCAACGACGCCATCGGCGCGCTGCGCGTGAAGATCGGTCACTCGGACTTCGGCAAGAAAGCCGGCCTGTTCGACGACGTCTGGTCGCCATTGTGGGTGATTGACTTCCCGATGTTCGAATACGACGAAGAGTCGGATCGCTTGACCGCGACCCACCACCCGTTCACGGCACCGAAAGACGGCCACGAAGACATGCTGGAAACCAATCCGGGCGCTTGCGTTGCCAAGGCCTACGATATGGTGCTGAACGGCTGGGAACTGGGCGGCGGTTCGATCCGTATCCACCGCGAAGAAGTGCAGTCGAAAGTGTTCCGTGCTCTGAAGATCGATGCCGACGAAGCCCGCCTGAAGTTCGGCTTCCTGCTGGATGCCCTGCAATACGGCGCGCCTCCGCACGGTGGTCTGGCTTTCGGTCTGGATCGTATCGTTACGCTGATGACCAAGTCCGATTCCATCCGTGACGTGATCGCCTTCCCGAAAACCCAGCGTGCCCAGTGTCTGCTGACCCAGGCGCCGTCGGAAGTGGACGAGAAGCAGCTGCGCGAACTGCACATCCGTCTGCGCGCCAGCGAACCAAAAGTAGCTGGCTAAGTCTGTCGTATCAGGAAAAGGCGCTGCGGCGCCTTTTCTTTTATCTTCGCTATGAAGCCTTACAAGATTCCCGAATCAGTGCTGGTGGTGATCCACACGGCCGACCTGCAAGTACTGCTGATCGAACGGGCCGACAAGCCCGGTTTCTGGCAATCCGTTACGGGTTCGCTGGACGAGGTGGGCGAGCCGCTGCTGGCCGCTGCCACCCGCGAGCTATTTGAAGAAACGGGCATCGTTGCCGATGGCCAGCAGATCGTGCTGCGCGACTGGCAGCTCGCCAACATCTACACCATCTATCCGGTCTGGCGCCATCGCTATGCACCGGGCGTGACGGAAAATACCGAGCACGTTTTCAGCGTACAGGTGCCGCGCGACGTCGAGGTCAAACTGGCGCCGCGTGAACACATCAATTACGTCTGGCTGCCCTATCTGGAAGCCGCCGACCGCTGCTTCTCCGCCTCGAATGCCGAGGCCATTTTGCAACTTCGGGGGCAGGTCTGTCATCCGGACATTGCCTAGAGTAGCCTCCCTGCAAGCGGTTTATCGCTTGCGTTGCAGCTGTTCCGCAATGGCATCGAGTGCGATGTAGCCATCGTGCTCCTGCGGCAATGTGCGTAAGTCGAGGCTGTCGATATAGGGGCTTGGACGCGATGAGCGCATGTTGATCCACTGGCGGCCATCTTTGACGTCAATAGGAATCCAGTGCACTGCATTGCCTTGCAGGTGCACGAGTATCGGATCATGCATCAGTGGAAAGCGCGTGCCGCCCCATTCACCGATGCGCGCTTTGAGCTGCTGCGGCCCCAGCTGCATAGTGCCCTGAAGAACACGCTCGGTCACCAGTTCGGTGGTCTCGCAGCCGCCATCGTTAGACATGCAGATATAAATGCTACCATCGGCGTTGCGGCGGCCGTTGCCGGCGCAAAGGTCAGGACAGTATTGGCCCCCGCGTGGCTCGAGCAAAATGTTTTCGACATGCGCAACGAACAGTGCATCCTGTGCCAGCCCCGCTGTGCATAACGCAGGGTATATCAGCATCAATAGCAACAAGTTCTTCAATTCGGCCTCCATGGAAATTGAGCGTACCATTTCGAGGCACAAGCTGGAATTTCTGAGTAGGTGCGATGAACACTTTTACCATAGGTGAGCGCCTACGGCATGCTTCGACCAGTGCTACCCGCCTGACGGTTGAACTGGCCGATGGCCGGCAGATCAGTACGCCGCTAGTGTGGTATCCGCGTTTGACAGGCGCCAGCCGCGAGCAGCTAGATCAATGGGAAATCATCGGCGATGGGGAAGGGCTGCACCGGCCCTTGTGTGACGAAGACCTGAGTCTGGCCGGTATGTTGCGCGGCGTGCGGGCTCCGGCTTAGGCTGCATTTTGCGGATAGTTCACACCCGCAATATGTGCGGCGACATACGCCGCAGCTCCGGACTCAGGGTTAGAATAAGCCTATGAGAATCCGCGTTGCTACTTACAATATCCACAAGGGTGTGTCGGCCATACGCAGCGAGCCGCGCGTGCTGGCACTCAAGCAGGCCATCAGCCTGTTCGATGCCGATGTCGTTTTTTGCAAGAGGTGCAGGGACAGCACGATCGCAAGGCGGCCAAATATGGTGCCGAACATCTGGGCCGCAAGCATTGGCCTGCTGCGGCGCAGCATGAGTATTTTGCCGGTGAAACCCGGCATGCCCACGCGGCTTACGGCATGAATGCCGTGTATGACCACGGCCACCATGGCAATGCCTTGCTCAGTGCTTTCCCGATTGCCAACAGCATCAACCACGACGTGTCCGACCACGCTTACGAGCAGCGCGGCATCCTGCATTGCGTGCTGGAGACGGCGCGCTGTCCCGTGCACTGCTATGTGGTGCACTTTGGCCTGTTTGAAGCGGGACGGCGGCGCCAGACCCAGGCGTTGATCGAAGCCGTGCGCGCCTCCGCTGCCGATGGCGAGCCGGTCATCATCGCTGGCGACTTCAATGACTGGCGCAATAGCCTGAGCGGGGAGCTGCGCAATGCCCTCGGCGTGCGCGAAGCCTTCGACGAAATCGGCAGCAATTCCGCGCTGGACGAACTGGTGCGCACTTTACGCCGCAAGCACAGCGCGCATCCGGCCCGTACCTTCCCAGCGGCATTACCGTTTTTCCGGCTGGATCGCATCTATGTGCGCGGTTTTCATGTGGAGGCGGCGCAAGTGCTGCACGGCAGCCTGTGGGCCAAGCTGTCCGACCACGCGCCCATCGTGGCCAATCTGACGCTGACCTGAGCCTATGCCCACCGTCAACTACGTTGCGGATAACGACGTGCGGCTGCTGCACACGGGCGCCGAGTTTTTCCCTGCGCTGCTGGCCGCCATCGACAGCGCGCAGTACGAAATCTATTTCGAGACCTATATCTTTGCCGACGATGTGACGGGGCGGGCCGTGCTGGCCGCGCTATCGGAAGCCTCGCGCCGCGGCGTGCAGGTGCGCATGATTACCGATTGGTGGGGCACAGGGCGCAGCCGCATCGCCCAGATGCACGCCGAGCTGATCGAAGCCGGGGTCGAGCACCGTATCTTCAATCCGTGGTTCAAGCGCGGCGTTACCCGCACTCACCGCAAGCTGTGCGTGGTGGACCAGTCGCAAGCGTTCGTGGGCGGCATCAACGTGGTCGACGACCTGCATTGCGACCATGACCGCACGCTCAGTCTGGCCGCGCCGCGCTGGGATTTTGCCGTGCAGGTGATAGGCCCGCTGGTGAACACCATCCACATGGAAATGCAGAGCCAGTGGCTGCGGCTGGGCAAAATGGGCCTGATCAAGCGGCTGGAACTGTACCGCGACCTGCGCAAAGTGCAGAAGCAGGCCGTGCAGAACATGGTACAGGCCGGCTTCGTGGTGCGCGACAATTTGCGCAACCGCCGCACCATCCAGCGCGCCTATCTGCAGGCGCTGGGGCAAGCGCGCCATAGCGTGCTGCTGGCCAATCCGTATTTCGCGCCTGGTGCCAAATTCCGCCGTGCCCTGGCTGCCGCTGCCGAACGTGGCGTGCAGGTGACGCTGCTGATCGGCGTGGGCGAATTTTGGCTGCAGGATGCGGTGGCCCATTCCTTCTATCCCAAACTGCTGGCAGCGGGCGTGACGGTGGTGGAATACCGCAAGACCCAGTTGCATGCCAAAGTGGCGGTAATCGACGATGACTGGGCCACGGTGGGCTCCAGCAATGTGGATGGGCTCAGCCTGTTCCTGAATCAGGAAGCCAATGTCGTCATCAAGGATGCCGCGTTTGCCAGCAGCCTGCGCCAGCACATCGAGGCGGCGGTGGGCGATGGTGTGGTGATCCATACCAGCGAT
>Ga0187842_1000924_pt1 | contig 14123 bp, 9 predicted proteins | sample SpaLakP09_SKY_41_FD_134514 | JGI IMG/M metagenome (GOLD analysis project Ga0187842, IMG submission 134514) | Oligotrophic lake water microbial communities from Sparkling Lake, Wisconsin, USA - SP09_SKY_41 | ecosystem: Environmental > Aquatic > Freshwater > Lake | place: USA: Sparkling Lake... | reverse complement strand
GGCAAGCCGGCTGGCGTACGCTGCATCCAGCTCGACCACCAGGAGCGCTGCAAAATCTTCGGCCAGCCTGAGCGGCCGGCCGTCTGCGCCTCGCTCAAGCCGGCCAGCGAATTCTGCGGCGAAAATCGTGAACAGGCGATGCGCTGGCTGGGGCAGGTGGAAGAGGCCACCCGCCCCGGCCAGTAAGTCCGCGCATACTTTTTGCATTATGCTTGCGTGAGATTGAGCTTGTTAGCAGCTGGGCATGGTAAGCTTCGACCCCGGCCTGCGTAGGCGGCTACCTCTATTTCAATCTCACTATTTATCTCATGGATATCGTTCTCACACTCAAAGCCCTGATCATGGGTCTGGTTGAAGGTTTTACGGAATTTCTGCCGATTTCTTCCACGGGTCACCTGATTCTGACCGAGCATTTGCTGGGCTTCCAGGGCATGGAAGAGAAAATGAAAGTGTTCGAGATCGTGATTCAGGCCGGCGCCATCTTCGCCGTGTGCTGGGAATACCGCGCCCGCATCGCAGCCGTGCTGACCGGCCTGGGCGACCGCAAGCAGCAGCGCTTCGCCATCAACGTGCTGATCGCCTTCCTGCCGGCCGCCGTACTCGGCGTGCTGTTCAGTAAAGCCATCAAGGCCAAGCTGTTTGCGCCGGTGCCAGTGGCGCTGGCCTTCATCATCGGCGGTCTGGTCATCCTGTGGGTGGAAAAACGCGAACGCCAGAACCCCGGCATGGTGCGCATCCATTCGGTCGATGACATGGGCCCGGCCGACGCGCTCAAGATCGGCATCGCCCAGGCCTTCGCCCTGATTCCGGGCACCAGCCGTTCCGGCGCCACCATCATGGGCAGCATGCTGTTCGGCCTGTCACGCCAGGTGGCGACTGAATTCTCCTTCTTCCTTGCCATTCCTACCCTGCTGGGCGCGACCGTGTATTCGCTGTACAAGGAACGTGCGCTGCTGTCGGCGGCTGATTTGCCGCTGTTCTCGGTCGGCACCGTAGCGGCCTTTGTTTCGGCCTTCCTGTGCGTGCGCTGGCTGCTGCGCTACATCAGTACCCACACCTTCACCGCTTTCGCCTGGTACCGCATCGCCTTCGGCCTGCTGGTATTGTTTACCGGCTACACCGGCATGGTGGTGTGGGCGGACTAAACCCAAGCAGTAAAACCCCGACGTCTCAATGATTCAAACGCAATATCAGCAACAAGCGCTCCACCTGCTGCAAACCGTGTTCGGCTACCCGGCCTTCCGCGGCCAGCAGGAGGACATCGTCAGCCATGTCTGTGCGGGCGGCGATGCGCTGGTATTGATGCCTACCGGCGGCGGCAAGTCGCTGTGCTACCAGATCCCCGCGCTGGTGCGCGACGGCGTGGGCGTGGTGATCTCGCCCCTGATCGCGCTGATGCAGGATCAGGTGGACGCACTGGCCGAGGTAGGCGTACGCGCCGCCTTCCTCAACTCTACCCAAACTTACGAAGAAGCCAGCCGCATTGAGCGGCTGGTGCGCACCGGCCAGCTCGATCTGGTGTACGTGGCGCCGGAACGGCTGATGACGGAGCGCTGCCTGAATCTGTTCCAGGATTCGAAAATCGCCCTGTTCGCCATCGACGAAGCGCACTGCGTATCGCAATGGGGCCACGACTTCCGGCCCGAATACATCCGCCTGTCGGTGCTGCACGAGCAGTTCCCCGATGTGCCGCGCATCGCGCTGACGGCAACGGCTGATCCGCAGACCCGCGCCGAAATCGTCCACCGCCTGCAGCTGGACGACGCCATGCAGTTCGTCTCCTCGTTCGACCGGCCGAATATCCGCTACCAGATCGTCGAGAAAACCAATGGCCGCAAGCAGCTGCTGGATTTCATCACCAGCGAGCATGGCGGCGATTGCGGCATCGTCTACTGCCTGTCGCGCAAGAAGGTGGAAGAAACGGCCGAATTCCTCAACGAGAACGGCGTGCGCGCCATGGCCTATCACGCCGGCATGGAACACGCCAAGCGGGCCGCCAATCAGGCCCGCTTCCTGCGCGAAGAAAACATCGTGATGTGCGCCACCATCGCCTTCGGCATGGGCATCGACAAGCCCGATGTGCGCTTTGTCTGCCACCTTGATCTGCCCAAGAGTATCGAAGGCTATTATCAGGAAACGGGACGGGCCGGACGCGACGGCGCACCGGCCAGCGCGTGGATGGCTTACGGCCTGCAGGACGTGGTGCTGCAGCGGCGCATGATCGATGAATCGGAAGCCGACGAAACCTTCAAACGCGTGCTGGGCACCAAGCTCGACGCCATGCTGGGCCTATGCGAAACCCTGAGCTGCCGGCGCGTGCGCCTGCTCGACTATTTCGGCGAACAGGCCGGCCCTTGCGGCAACTGCGATACCTGTCTGATTCCGCCCGTCTCGTTCGACGGCACGGTGCCGGTACAGAAGCTGCTGTCGGCCATCTACCGGGTCGACCAGCGCTTTGCCGCGGGCCATGTGATCGAAGTACTGCGCGGGATGGAAACGGAACGCATCAAGACCTGGCACCACGACTCGCTGTCCGTGTACGGCATAGGCGCCGACCGCAGCGAGCAGGAATGGCGCGCCATTTTGCGGCAGGTGATAGCACTCGGTCTGGTGACGGTCGATCATGAACAATACAGCTCGCTCAAACTGACCGATGCTGCGCGTCCCGTGCTCAAAGGCGGGCAGAAGGTGCAGCTGCGCCAGTATCAAAAACCCGTCAAGCAGAAGAGCTCCAGCCGCAGTTCCAAGGGATATGTGGAGAGCGACCTGTCGCCGCGCGAACAGGCCATCTTCGACAAGCTGCGCTGGTGGCGGGTGGAGACGGCGCGCGCGCACGATGTGGCGGCCTACATCATCTTCAACGACGCCACCCTGCGCGAGATCGCCAAGGCCCGCCCTACCACGCTGGCCGAGATGCGCGGCATTTCCGGGGTGGGCGAGAAAAAGCTGGCATCCTACGGCGACGAAATCGTCGCCATCATCCGCGAAATGGATTAAAACGGCGGCGGAATAGCGCTACAGGACGGCGCTTCCACGGTATCATGCAGCATCTGGGCGATCTTTGTCGCCGCGCCATACCGGAGCCAGCCTGATGATCAAATTCGGCCTTACCGCAGCACTCCTCGTTTCCCTCGGCAGCGCTGCAGCTGCCGCCATCGCCGCAACTTCGGGCACTGCGCCTGCCGATACCATCTACCGCAACGGCTACGTCTACACGGTGGACGCCAAGGACAGCGTGCAGCAGGCACTGGCCGTGCGCGCCGGACGCATCGTGTACGTGGGCGACGATGCGAGCGCGCAGGCCTATACGGGCAAGAAAACCCGCGTCATCGATCTGCAGGGCCGCATGCTGATGCCGGGCCTGATCGACGGCCATATGCACCCGCAATCGGGCGGTAGCCGCCTGCTCAATTGCAGCCTCGATTACGAGAACCTCAGCGTGCCGCAGTTTCAGGCACGCATACAAGCCTGCCTCGACAAGGACAAAAAATCCGACAGCAAGCGCTGGATGGTGGTGGTCAACTGGTTCCAGCAGGGCATGCAGCCCGACGGCGTAGAAACCACCGCAGCCACGCTCGATGCGCTGAAAACCGAACGCCCCATCATCGTCCGTTCATCCTTCGGCCACTCCTCGCTGCTCAACTCCAAAGGCATAGCGCTGGCCGGTATCAAGGCCGATACGCCCGATCCTGCCGGCGGCAAGATTGTGCGCGATGCGCAAGGAAAAGCCACCGGCCTGCTGGAAGACGCCGCCCAGGATGCCGCCATGAACCTGCTGCCGCCGCTCACGGTGGCCGAGAATCTGGCCGCTTCCAAAGCTGCGCTGGCAGCCATGCGCAAGCAGGGCATCACCAGCTTCCTCGATGCCTACACCGATCCTGAAACCATGACAGCCTTCAGCACGCTGCAGAAACAGGGCAAGCTGACGGCGCGTGGCCACTTCGCCGTGCTGATCGATCTGGACAAGGGCGCCACGCCGAAAAGCGCGGTGGCCGAACTGCTGAAACAACAGAAGCAGTTCGATCAGGGCCCTACCCGCGTGGCGCCTTCCATGCAGGTACGCCACGCCAAGCTGTTCATGGACGGCGTGATCTCGGCGCCGGCCTTTACCGGCGCCATGCTGGAGCCCTATCTGGTCAATCAAGGCACGGCCCAGCAGCCCAACTGGCAACCGGGCCCGCACAACGGCCCGGCCAACTACTTCTCGCCCGAGGCATTGACGGCCACCTTGAGCGAGCTGGCCGCAGCCCGCATCGATCCGCACATCCACGTCGATGGCGACCGCGCCGTGCGCGCCTCGCTCGATGCCATCGCCGCGCTGCGCACCACGCCTGCTGGTGCGCGGGTGCGTCCGGCACTGGCGCACGACGAAATCGTCGCACCGGCCGATTTTGCCCGCTTTGCCCAGCTCGATGTGACGCCAGTGCTGTCGCTACAGTGGGGCAAGCCAGCGCCGGATACGGTGGGCGCGCTGAAAGACTATATGGGTGCGCAACGCTATGCTATCGTCGAGCCGCAGTCACTGCTGCTCGATGCCGGCGCACGCATCGCCTATGGCAGCGACTGGCCAGTCGATCCGCTCGATATCTGGTTTGCGCTCAAGGTAGGCGTAACCCGCACGGCTGCGCCGGACGCAGGCAAGGAATACGTCGGCACGCTGGGCCCGCAGCCGGGCATGCCGCGCGCCGCCGTGCTGCGTGCTGCCACCATCAATGCGGCCTACACCTTGCGGCAGGAAGCGCTGACGGGTTCGCTCGAAGTGGGCAAGCTGGCCGATATGATAGTGCTGGACCGGAACTTCTTCCGCATCGATGCAGAAGATATCGCCAACATCCGCGTGCTGCAGACCATGGTGGGTGGCAAAATCGTATATCAGGCCGAAGCCCTGCACTGATGTGCGCATGGGTTAAGATGTCGGCCTTTAGTTGAATGGCACTGTCATGGAAATTGCTCTCACCCTGCTGATCATCGCCGCTGCGGCTTTCGCCATACGCACGATCATCAAGACCAATCCGGCCCAGCCTATGGCGCTGCCGCCCATGCCCACCAAGCCTTACGAACCTGCACTGCCGGACGGACCCTCAGCGCTGCACTGGTCCGACGATGGCCGCTATCTGGTGGAAGTGGTGACGGAATCACGCTACCTGCCTGCGCTGAAGGAACTGGCGGGCGAACATGGCGATCAGGCCGCCGCAGTATCTTATCTGGCCACGCTGGTGCCGGATGACGCCAATCCTTACGAAAGTGCTGCGGTTGCAGTATTTCTGGCGGGCCGCATGGTCGGCTATCTGTCGCCCAAGGCGTCTGTCACTTTCCGCGCCCATCTCAAGCGCAAGGAAGTGGAAGGCCAGATAACCACCTGCGACGCGCAGGTGCGCGGTGGCGGAAAATGGCAGAACAGCCGCCTGGCCTATGTGGTGGTGCTGGATATGGAGCCGCTGGAACGCTAGCTGCGGCAGGCCGGGCCACACGGCCCGATTGACTGGCAATTTACGGCCAGACCCGCTACTGCGCGGTCTGGCCATTCTGGCTTACTTCTTGGTGAACACCAGATCCCATACGCCGTGGCCCAGCTTGAGGCCGCGGTTTTCGAACTTGGTCAGCGGACGGTAGGCCGGCTGCGGCGCATAGCCTTCCGCCGTATTCTGCAGGCCCTGTTCCGCGCCCAGCACTTCCAGCATCTGTACTGCGTAGTCTTCCCAGTCGGTAGCGCAGTGCAGGTAGCCGCCTACTTCCAGCTTCTTCACCAGCAGTTCCACGAACGGGCCCTGAATCAGGCGGCGCTTGTTATGGCGCGCCTTGTGCCAAGGATCAGGGAAGAAGATATGCACGCCATGCAGCGAGCCATCGGGAATCATCTGGTTCAGCACTTCCACCGCATCGTGCTGAATGGCTTTCAGATTGCTCAGGCCCTGCTCGCCAATCAGCTTAAGCAGACTGCCGACGCCCGGGGTGTGCACTACTACCCCAATGAAGTCCTTTTCCGGCATGGCGGCAGCAATGTGCGCCGTGGTGCCGCCCATGCCGAAGCCGATTTCCAGCACTACTGGCGCTTTACGGCCAAAGGCTTGCGAGTAATCGAGCGGCGCCTTGCTGTACTCGATCAGGAACTTGGGGCCCAGCTCTTCCAGCGCACGCGCCTGCGCAGTCGACAGGCGACCGGCACGGGTGACGAAGCTGCGGATGCGGTGTTCGGTCGGGTCGTACAGCATAGGCCGCGCTGGGCCGTCTTTTGGAGTATCGGAAGACATGGGATAAACAGGCAGAAATTCAATGAGGGCGCATTATATCAGGCGCGCCAGCGCAAAACCCGCCACATGGCTGCGCCTGGGATGGCCGCAAACAGGGCGCGCAGGCCGTCATGGTGGCGCAATTGACCTGACATTACCCCCTGCCCTGCCCCCTTACTGCCCGCTTTTCAGCAAAAGATTGACACCCTGACGCAGTTCGGGTTTAATCGCATCAAGAGACATGAAAACGTTTTCAAACGTTGGAATAGACCGTACGCACCCTTGTTCACCTACAAAACGGCACAATAATGACCGAGTTCACCCAATTTCCGCCCACTTTCACTTGGGGCATCGCCACCAGCGCCTTCCAGATCGAAGGCGGGGCCAGCGCCGATGGCAAAGGCCCGTCCATCTGGGATACCTTCAGCCACCGCAGCGGCACCATCATCGACGGCAGCAATGGCGACATCGCCTGCGACCACTACCACCGCTATGCGGAAGACGTGGCCATCATGGCGGGACTGGGCGTGGACGCCTACCGCTTTTCGATGGCATGGTCGCGCGTGCAGCCGGCCGGCAAGGGCGACTGGAACGAAGCCGGTTTCGCCTTCTACGACAGGCTGCTGACGGAGCTCGACAAGCACGGCATCAGCGCCCACATCACCCTCTACCATTGGGATTTGCCGCAAGGCCTGCAGGATGACGGCGGCTGGCTCAATCGCGCCACGGCCTACCGTTTTGCCGACTATGCCGCCGAAGTAGCGCGCCGCTTTGGCGATCGCGTGAAAACGATTTCAACTCACAATGAGCCATGGTGCACAGCCAACCTTGGCTATGGCAATGCCCAGTTCGCGCCGGGCGTGGCCGACCTCAAGCAGTCGATCCAGGTTTCGCACCACCTGCTGCTGTCGCACGGCCTGGCCATACAGGCCATGCGCGCCGTCGGCAGCAGCGCCCAGCTGGGCATCGTGCTGAACCAATGGACCGCCGATCCTGCCACCGATAGCGCCGCAGACAAGGCTATGGCCGAATTCGAATATGCCCGCTCGGTGCAGTGGTTTATGGACCCGATATTCAAAGGCCGCTATCCGGCACTGGCCCTGCAGGGCCATGGCGAGAATGCGCCGGAGGTGCATCCGGAAGACTTCAAGGATATCCAGCAGAAGATCGATTTCCTCGGCGTGAACTACTACTTCCGTGGCTACTGCAGCGCTGAAACACCGCCGCGCCAGCCCGAATGCAAACTGGGCAAAACCGACATGGGCTGGGAAATCTATCCGGACGGCCTGACTGAACTGCTGCTCAAGCTGAAGGCCGAATACGATCTGCCGCCCATCTACATCACCGAGAACGGCATGGCCAACGCCGACAGCATTGTCAACGGCGAGGTGGCCGATACAGCGCGCATCGATTTCGTCGAACGCCACCTGCAAGCGCTCAAGGACGCCATGCAGCAAGGCGTGGATGTGCAGGGCTACTTCCTCTGGAGTCTGCTCGATAACTTCGAATGGAATTCCGGTTACGCCAAGCGCTTCGGCATCGTGCATGTCGATTACGCCACCCAGCAACGCACGCTCAAGCACAGCGCCCACTGGTACCGTGCCTACATCCAGCAGCAGCGCAACGGCACTGCCTGACACTACGCGGTTTTCACCACGCCGGCTTGCGAGCCGGCGTTTTCCATTCAACAGGCCGCAGAGTCTGTGCTATATATCTCACCAGTTTCCTGAGGACGACGCCATGCCCACTGCCCCATCCACCCTGCCGCCCGCCGCCGAGGCGCAGCAGCCGCCTTCCCTGTTGCGCGCCATGTTCATGCGCGGCACGCCCATGCTGTGGGTGCCCAGCGGCTACTTCACCATGGCTCTGACCTACATGATGCTCACCAGCGTCACCTCCATCATGTTCAAGAACCTCGGCATGGATAATGGGCAGGCGGCGCAGTACGCCAGCTATCTGATCCTGGCCTACACCATCAAGCCGCTGTTCGCGCCGTTCGTGGAAATGTACCGCACCAAGAAGTTCTTCGTGCTGTGCAGCCAGCTGATCATCGCCATCGGCTTTGCCGCCGTGGCACTGGCCATGTCGCTGCCGGACTACATGGTCATCATGGTGTTCCTGTTCGGCGTACTGTCGCTGATCGGCGCCACCCAGGACATCGCCTCCGACGGGGTGTACGTCACCTCGCTCGATGCCCCCACCCAGTCGCTGTTCTGCGGCATCCAGAGCCTGAGCTGGAACATCGGCCCCATCGTCGCTTCGGGCGGCATGGTGTATCTGAGCGGCTGGCTGCACACCCACTACTTCCACCACGCAGCCGGCAGCTTCGGCGCCGAATGGATAGACGCATGGCGCCTGATCTTCTTCCTGGTCGCCGCCATCATCATCGTGGCCGCGCTGTGGCACGCGCGCGTAATGCCTGACGGCGCCAGAGCGGAGAACGCGCCTGGCTCGGTGGCGCAGGCGGCCTTCCTGCTGAAAGACTCCTTCCTCACCTTCTTCCAGAAGCGCGATGTGTGGCTGATGATAGGTTTCGCCTTCCTGTTCCGCCTCAGCATAGGCCTGCTGGAAAAGATTGGCCCCTTCTTCATGGTCGATCCCGTCGCACAGGGTGGGCTGGGTCTGTCTAACGAGATGCTGGGTCTGATCTACGGCACCTACGGCCTGATCGCCGTGCTGGTCGGCTCGCTGCTTGGTGGTATGTTCGTCGCCAAGCGCGGCCTGAAATCCACCCTGTTCCTGCTGTGCTGCGCGGTCAACATCCCGAATGTCACCTTCCTGCTGATGAGCATCTGGCAGCCGCAGGATCTGGTGGTGATTTGCGCCGGTGTGGCAATCGAAAAATTCTTCTTTGGCTTCGGCTCGGTGGGCTTCATGATCTACCTGATGCAGCAACTGGCACCGGGCAAATACACCACCACCCACTACGCTTTCGGCACCGGCCTGATGGGCCTGTGCATGATGGTGACGGGCGTCGTCAGCGGCCATCTGCAGCAGATGCTCGGGTATGTGCACTACTTCTGGCTGGTGATGGCCGCCACCATCCCATCCTTCCTGATTACCTGGTACGCGCCGTTCCACCAGAAGCACTGATAGGCGCACAACAATTCAGAGTATCGCCTGCAGGCCTTTATCCGCAATGATATTCAATAATTTCAACGCGGGGCCTGCTGGCTGGCTTGCACCCAGTTCCCACTTCCGTAAGGTCGCCGCGGAAATATGCAGGTGTAGCGCCAGCATGGACTGACTGAATTTCAAATCATCCCGCAGACGCTTAATCTCGGCGGGACTAAACTCGCGTATAGGCGGCGGAAAAATGCTGTCAAACTCACACATACTAGCTTTGCTAATTGCGCCCGTCTCGTGTAGTGCAGACAAATCTCCGCGCAGAGATTCAATAATCTTACTCACATCTCACCTCCAGTAAAACTCCCGCTCGCAATGCTTTAAGGACAGCCTCGGTGAGGGAGTTCCAGTATTATTTTCCCGGCCAATTGCAATGCCAGTTTTTCATCTGGCGTGATGTCGACTTTTTCATTCTTCGCGTAGCCATGCAAAGAAACATAACGGTAGCCGATTCGGGCGGCCAGCAGCGTACGATATCCACCACGCTTTCCAGCTCCCTCGCGAGCTAAACGCTTCTCGTACAGATAGCCGCCAAGATTACCATCGATCAGTCCCCGCGCCATTTCCTCAACGGCACTACACAGCACCGCATCCGTAATCTTCACACTCTCCTGCCAGCGAGCAAAGTCACGCCGTTTTAGTATAAAGACCATTTCCCCTCCGGCTATCGCCAACCAGTACGGCATCCTTCAGCAAGAATCTAGTCTTTCCATTCATCAGTATCCTTGCGTCTCATCACCTGTTGCAGTTAGTAAAAACAAGGCGGAATAAAAAAACCCCCAGCCTTTGCAGGATGGGGGTGTCGAAGGGAGAGGTACTACGATTAGAAGGTCTTGCCGACGTTGATGCCGAAGGTGCGCGGCGGCAGGTATTGCGCCTGCCATGGGCCGTTGGCGTTCATGGCGCTGGTCTTGATTTTGCCGTCTTCCACGTTGCGGATATAGGCGTCGAAGTACCAGTCGGAGTGGGCATCAAAGCGCAGACCCAGATCGGTGCGGGTGTAAGACTTCTGCTGGTCCGGCTCGCCCAGATTGAACACGCTCAGCCAGCTGGCCGTTTCATAGTGGGCGCTGATACGTGGCGTCAGCGTGCCGCTATCGAGCGCGATGCTGTGCTGGTACATCACTTGCGCTGCAAACTTAGGCGAGTGCGGCATGGTGTTGCCCGTAACATCGAGACAGGTGCTGATACCGGCCACAGGGCAGGCTGGCAGCGCGTAGTCGTTGCTACCGCCGATCAGATGCTTGAGCGTGGCGTTAGTGTAGGCAGCCGTCAGCTGGAGGCGGTCATCACGGGTGATCTTGGCGGCGATCTCCGTCTCCAGACCCCAGATCTTGGCGCCTTCCGCATTGCTGGTCGCCAGACCGCGCGTACCGTCAGGATTGGTAACCGGTGCGCTGAACTGGAAGCCCTTGAACTTCTCGTAGTAGGCCGAGTTATTCACCCGCACAGCACCGCCGAGGAAGGTGCTCTTCGAACCGATCTCGTAGTTGGTCAGGGTTTCGGAACCGTATGGTTTGCCGCCATCCTGCAGGCCGCCCGACTTGTAGCCGGTCGAAACGCTGGCGTAAATCATGTTGTTCTTGTCGATGTCATAGCCCACGCGCAGCAGACCGGTCAGCTTGTGGTCGCTGAAGCTGCCATCGTTATGCTGGTAGGTCGCGAAGCCCGAGCCGGGAGCCAGCGGGTCCATCGATGGATTCACCGGCACTTGCGGCGCCGTCAGATCGCTCCAGCCATTGTTGGTGCCACCGATATTCTTGCGCTCATCCGAGGTGTAGCGCAGGCCGCCCGTAACGTGCAGCGCATCGCTGGCATTCCACGTGGCCTGGCCGAATACGGCTTTGGAATCCACCGTCTCTTTCGGCTGGATGAAGGAACCCTGCCAGCCCACGGTGCCATGCTCGGTGCCGTTCATGATAGGAATGTCGAAGCGGATGCCGTTGTCTTCGTTGGCGTAGTACAGACCCAGCAGCCAATCCACATCACGCTTGCCGGTCGACTGGATTTCCAGTTCGTGGCTGTAGTTCTTGTACTTGGACCAGACGGTGTTATTGGCCTGGAAGTTGCCACCCGTGGTGAAGCTGGTCGGCAGATTGGCGCCACCATCCTGATCGAAAGTGGACGAGCCATTGAAGCGCGCGTAGCCGGCGATGTAGGCGAGGCTGATGTCCTGGTTGATGTTGTAGTCGAGACGGCTGCGGACCGAATGCGAATCACGGCTGACGCTAGGCGCGGTGTCGATCAGCGCGGACCAGAAGTCCTGGCCAGCGCGCGGCGTCTGCATCAGATTCATGCTCGGCGTACCACGATCCATATAGTGTTCGTAGGCGACGTTCCATTTCAGGTCGGCCGATGGCTGCCACAGCAGGCTCAGGCGGGCCGCGCTCTGATCCTGTGCGCTGTACTTGGGACCATTGCTGACGAACTGGTTAGGGTTGATAGGCTGGAAGCCGATCGGGTTGCCCGGGTGGGCTTTGTTCCATGCTGCGATCACCGGATCGGCCGCTGCATGCTGGGCGGCCAGCGACACATCCGGTGCGCGCTGATAGCTCACATAGCCGTCGTGCTGCTCGTGCACCACTGCCACGCGCATCGCCACGGTATCGCTGACCGGGATGTTGACGGCGCCACGGGCACCGAGACGGCCGTAGTTGCCATAGCCAGCCTCGAAGTTACCGGCCTTGCTGCCGATTTCCGGCTTCACAGTCTGCATGTTGACCGCGCCGACGGTGGAGTTACGGCCCCACAGCGTGCCTTGCGGGCCACGCAGCACTTCGATCGCTTCCAGATCGAACAGCAGCGCAGTAGCGCCTTCCGGACGTGGCGAGTACACGCCATCGACGAAGGTAGCGACTTCAGGATCGGCGTATTCAGTCTTGGCGCTATCGTTACCGATACCGCGCAGCGTCATGGTAATCACGCCGTGGTCGCCCTGACCGGTGGCGGCAAAGCCCGGCACCAGATTCACGACGTCCTGCAGGGTCTGTACGTGGTTGTCATCAAGCGCGGCGGCGTTGATGGCGGTAACAGCAACCGGCGTTTTCTGCAGCGAAGTGGAACGCTTGGTGGCGGTCACAAACACCTCGGTGATGGCGGTGCTGTTTTTCTCGGCAGCGGCAGCTTCCTTGGCTGCCACCTCGGTTGCATTGTCGGCAGCTGCGTGGGCAGTGCCGGCCATCAGTGCGAGGATGGCCAACTGGATCGGGGACGACAGGCGCTTCCCGGTGCGCGGTACGTGGACGTTCATAAGTCTCCTTAGTCGTAGCAAACGCTACGGGGGCGTCGCTACATTTATCGTAAATTACGATCTCATGTTGTATGAAAACGTTTTCAAACTTGATGAAACCGTTTTCGGTATTTGTGAAATCGTTTTCATGGTACATAATTCAAATCACAGATGTCAAACGAAAAATATCGCCAGCGTTGTTTCCGCAACATCGGCCAGACCGGCCAGCGCGGAAATCACGCACCACACGGAGACCAGACAGCATGTCCATCAGCAGCCCCGCAGCACCGGCGCAAGGCGCCGCCCCGCACCCTATTAAACACGTTAAACACGTAATGATCGTCGGCGGCGGCAGCGCCGGCTGGCTCACCGCCGCTTTTCTGGCGCGCACACTGGGCACCGGCGCCGATGAGCAGAGCGTGCGCGTCACCGTGGTGGAATCGCCCGATATCGGCATCATCGGCGTAGGCGAAGGCAGCTTCCCTTCCATCCGCGGCACGCTGGCGGCCATCGGCATCGATGAAGCGCGCTTTGTGCGCGAGTGCGACGCCACCTTCAAACAGGGCATACGTTTCAACGACTGGGTACGCGCACCGGGCAGCGCCGGTAACGACCACTACTTCCATCCGTTCAGCCTGCCCAGCCAGCGCCCCGGCGGACCGGAGCTGCTGCCTTACTGGCTGCAAGGCGTAGCGCCCGCAGGTACAGGCTTTGCGGCTGCCGCCACCATGCAGAAGCGGGTGGCAGACGCCTGCCATGCACCCAAGCGCCCCAGCGATGCCGACTTCATGGGGCCGCTCAACTACGCCTATCATTTCGACGCCGGAAAATTCGCCGCTTTGCTGGCCACTCATGCCCGTACACTGGGCGTGCAGCACATCGCTGCTACGGTGGAGCGGGTGGAACTGGGTGCCGATGGCGCCATTGCGGCAGTCCATACGCCGCAGGCGGGCCGCCTGACGGCCGACCTGTATGTCGATTGCACCGGCTTCCGCGCCAGCCTGATCGGCGCCGCCATGGGCAGCGAATTCCACAGCCTGAGCGACACCCTGTTTGTCGATCGCGCACTGGCCATGCAAGTGCCTTACGAACAGGCCGATGCGCCCATCCCGTCCTACACCATCTCCAGCGCACACGCAGCAGGATGGAGCTGGGATATCGGCCTGCAGCAACGGCGTGGCATCGGCTATGTGTATTCGAGCCGGCATACTGATGCTGCGCGCGCCGAGCAGGTGCTGCGCGACTACATCGGCCCAGCCAGCAAAGGGCTGGAGCCGCGCCAGCTCACGCTCAATCTGGGCTACCGCAAGCAGCACTGGGTGCACAACTGTGTGGCCATCGGCCTGTCCGGCGGCTTCATCGAACCGCTGGAGGCGTCCGGCATCGGCCTGATCGAAACAGCCGCCTATCTGCTCGGCTATCTGTTCCCTCATGACGGCGAACTGGCAGCGCCAGCACGGCTCTATAACGAGATGATGACGGCGCGCTACGAGCGCATCGCCGATTTCGTCAAGCTGCACTACTGCCTGACCCAGCGC
>Ga0187842_1000922_pt1 | contig 14136 bp, 10 predicted proteins | sample SpaLakP09_SKY_41_FD_134514 | JGI IMG/M metagenome (GOLD analysis project Ga0187842, IMG submission 134514) | Oligotrophic lake water microbial communities from Sparkling Lake, Wisconsin, USA - SP09_SKY_41 | ecosystem: Environmental > Aquatic > Freshwater > Lake | place: USA: Sparkling Lake... | reverse complement strand
GGCGCACGCAAAGCACCAGCAAGTGACTAGGGCGTGGATTGGTATGGATGAGATGAGGGAGTTTATTTCAACTTGGTTCGGAGGAATTAGAAGCTTGTTGGATGCGATGCCCTCAAGCATAGCGGCCAGAGCGAATCCCTCAGACCCAGAATGTGCCAAGAAAGCTATTCAAGAGGGTGTAGATCAAATCTTCATCACTATTCAAAAAGCAGAAGGGGCTTTCTCTTGATCTCCTCCCCGACTCTCACCTAGTCGATCCTGGAGCGGGTGTGTGGGGCATTAAACTTACCCCACGAGAGATAAAAAGGGCTGTTAAGGCTGGCGTAAAGATCCCTCTTTAAGCCGTTCTTTTACGATTGAAGCGAGGGACAATAGAACCTTGTATTTTTTTTTGTTTCATATAATAAGAATTAATTGAAATACCTCAAATTGTTTTGCCTTGCCCTAGCCTTCCTCCATTCAAGTGGTCATTCGCAAGACTTTGGTAGCTTCCCGAATAATTATCAGGAGATCGTAAAGCAATACTTTTACAATAGTTTAATAGACCCAAATTCAATGATGCTTGAGTTTAAGGGAGAGCCTTTTAGAGCTCATTGCCTCGCCACATATGTTGTCAGAGAGGAATCCGAACGATATGGGTACGGAGTTCAGGTTCGCATCAATTCAAAGAATAAGTTTGGAGGTTATACTGGTTGGCAACTCATGGATGTATATATTCGGAATGACAAGGCTTACAATGCCTTTGAGTTTGACACTGTGTTTGGAATGGGAAGTTCCGTAAAGAGAGTCAATTAAGACAACGGAATTACTTTTGTTTTCTACTTCTTTTGCAAGAATAAGTTTTCCCCGAGGCCGAGATGATTTTGGCTAAAAAGAACGCCGAGATGAAATGGCTAAAGAGCCCAGCATATGCCGAACTGCCATCCCTAGGTGATTCGCCCACCTAATCACTTCTGCCTCTCACCTAGCCGATCCTTGAGCGAGTGTGGGGGGTTGTGGTCATATTTTGATTTTGCCACCACCTTCAAACTTTAGTGAGTCGAAGGTGCATAGCTTGTTGTTTTTGGAGGCGTAATAATCCTTAAGCCGTGTATCTGCGTGTGCTACGGCTACATCAACAAGGTCGGAAGCTACACCCTGGCCCTTGGCCGATCCGACGATTCCAGAAATGCCGTTACGATCTCTCAAGGCAAAGTATATTTCATCCCTTAAGATTATGGGGTCGGTGTAATCGAGGGGCATCAATCTTGGGCTAAAACACGATGACTCTTGGGGCTTGATGGGTTGCCTCTGCCAGCCTTTAGGTGCGGGGGCTGGGGTTGTCTTGGCCGAGACTCTGCGAAGGTGATAGCACTTATCTTGAAAGCTAGGCCAATTGCCATTCAATCCTTTCATTTCGCCACCATAAAAAGCACTCGTCATATTATCAGCGTCCCAGTCTGGATAATTCGCTTTGCCTCTATTAAGCCAATTCTCTTTAGTAAAAGCCAAAGGCAATTCCTTTGTGTGTGTGTTAAGGGTGCTATTGGGTGAGGGGAGTCCCCGAACTGCCTGTCCATTGAGATTTACGCTCCCCGTCACCTCTTGTCCGAAGGGGAGTCTCTGAACTCCCCGTCCTTCATTGGTATTGGATAGGAGTTTATCTTTTCCCCACATCCTTGGTGGCTCTCCATCGAATCCTGAACCAAGGCCATACTGCGAACAGATTCGCCCCTGTCCTTTTTTACAACTCCCTTGAACCAATCGCACGATCAGATTCTCCGCAATAAGAAGATCAATCAAGCGTCTTGCGTTGGGTTTAGCTATGTTTAGGCCTTGTGTAAGTTGATCGAGATTAATGATCATCTTTCGATCACGCTTATCCCACACCGACAGCACCAAAAAGTTTAGTCCCCGAACGCCCGTTAGCTTTAGGTTTTTATTATTTGTTGTATGCCAAGAAAGCCAGCCGAGCCGATAGTCTTTCGGTTTTTCCGCTGGGTGCGTGCGATGGACATTATCAGGCGGTAGGATTGAGAGTGTAGAGGATGTGACGGCCGATTGAGACGAGGGTTCGATCAGTCCATCTTTGACATGGTAATGAGGGTGTAAGGTTTGAATATGGGAGTGGGCGCCTTCGTAGGGCGCCTCTTCCGTTTTCAAGTCTTTACCTTCACTTTGGCTCTGGGGTTTATCCTAGGTTGATCTTTTTGCTCATTGGCGAGTATTTCGAATAACTCCTCGAGCTGGACGGCATCAAAAAGGCGGACACCAGTCTTTCCGCGCTCTCCGAGGGATATGCTCCGCAGTTTAAAGCGGTCGGCGATGACATAAACCCAGGGGCGGCTGTGTCCATAGATCTTGGCAATCTGCTCAGCGCTCCTCCATCGAGTGCCTAAAGTCGCTGTTATAGTTTCGTTATTGTTAGGAAGTATGGCTGTGTTTTGTGAATTCATATGCTTCACTTTGTGTCAACTGATACAATCGGCAAATTAATTGCAGAAGTTATTGAACAACAAGTTACGGAAAAGACGTATAAGAGTTAATAAGTCTGGGGTTCATAGCGCGAAAAAACGCTTGGTAGCTTACTAACAAAAAAAAGGCTCAAAAAAGCATCAAGAAATGTTTAACTTAGGGAGCTTTCCAATCGCCTCTCTGAGGGCTCGTTCGTCGTGGTGAGTGTATCTGGCGTGAATTGCTTTATCGCTATGACCGAGTGCCTTCATTCGGACGTCATCATGGACGCCTTCATTGGCTAGATTGCTAATCACTGTGTGGCGCAGTGAATGGTGGGTGAGGGAATGGACTTTATGGCTTTTGGTGAGCATTTTCGTGCTTTCCTGACTGCGTAGAAGCGTGTTTTTAATTCCCGCCTCTTCCATAAGCTTGTAAAAACTAAGTGAAATGCCGCTTTTTCCAGACACGCTTTTTTTAGCTAGAGTTGGGAGCACATATGCATCTGGGTCATCACTAGCATCAAGTGATAACAAATGCTCTTGCAGTAACGGGTGTATCGGTACATTAATCCTTTTTCCTGAACGCCTTGTTTTCTGAGGAATAATCGAAATCCAATTTGTGTTTAGATCTACGTCCTTCCAGCGGAGGGTTGTTGCATCACCGATGCGGAAGCCACAGTAAAAGCTCAATAAAATCAGCCCCCTCCACTCCATGTCTGCAACTTTTAAAAGTGCCTCGACTTGTCCTGGAGTAAAAGTTGCTTTCTCTGGGCGATTGGATTCCGTGGGTGCAGAAATTGGAGAGCAGGGGTTTTCTCTTAAATAACGAAACTTAACGGCCTCCGAAAAAGCTAGGGAGAGGCGTTTGACGTGATTTCCTGCGGTAGTGGATGTGACCTGTTTTATCAAGAGATTAACCCATTCGTTAATGATGGAGGGTTCCAGCCACTCTAAATCTTTTTTCTCTGCCTCTGCCCCAAGGAACTGGATAAAGCTCGATACGGTGGTCCTGTAAGCCATGTGAGTGGATTTTGTTCGACTACGACCTTTGCTCTCGAGCCATTGATCTAGCCAGCTTTTAATAGTGAAGCGTGTGACTGGCTTGCCTGTGCTGAGCTCAAAAAGGGTATCCGCTAGCTTGCGGTACTCAGCGGCTCTATTGGATTGCTTGGTGATAAGCTCCACTTCGAGGGCGAACTTCATGGCTTTTGACTTGTCGCTTGTGCCAGTAGTTTTATTTCGATACTTGCCGTCTGGAGCCAAAAACTTTGCACACCAGTTCTTCGTTCCTTGAGGTTTCCAGATTGATGCCATATCGACTTAGACAAAACTTAGACAAAAAAATCGAGTAAAGCAAGTAAAATAGTGTTAATAAAGAACGAAATACAGAGTAGCTTCGGAGAGAATGGATGTGAGAGTTCGATTCTCTCCGCCCGCACCAAATAGCTAGCCCATAGCTACTTGTGACAAAAAATGGGCGAGAACTAACGTCATTTACAACATTTCCTTACAACAAAGTCCCCCACAAAGTTTCGAACTTTGAGTTCGATCCCCTTTTTCGCCGCGCGCGCGGTAGCCCTGTATTTGTCCTAGGGGGTAGGTAAAATGCTATTCAAACGATGGGGCATGCCTTCAGCTATAAATGTACGAATCCAGATTGTGGTTACGAAGCCACAATCTCGGGTGGGAAGAGTTGTGGACTTTGTGGAGAGGTTGAGTCGATGGTGTGCGCGGATTGTAAGAAGCTCATGGATGTGCTGACAGCGCCTGCGCCGGATCTGAAACCCATCGAGCCGAGGTGCGATGAGTGTAAGGGCAAAAACTTAAAGAAATTCTATCCCGGCAGGACTGGTTGTCCTAAGTGCGGTTCGAAAATAAAACGAGACCCCAGCACATTGGTTAGGTGGGACTAATTATGAGCCAACTCATTAGCCGTTCAGTAGGTGGCTCGGGGGGCAGAACAGTGCCTCCAAAAGAGCAGGACGGTGATGGAGGAGGTGATGGAAGCGGCGGGGAGAAGGTTTTCTTTGATGATGGGCAGGTTAGGGTGACGGAATCTTTGGTGGCGATTGGGCATCCATGGAACAAGGCGTTTGCGGTGAGGGAAATAAGCTCGGTGACGTATGGGAAAAATAGGTCCAACGATCTGGGTGCATCGCTTTTGCGAACAGTGGGTTGGTTGGCGTTGGGATTTGGCCTTCTAATGGGTTTAGGTGGATTTATCCCCGGCCTGGTCTTCGGACTTTTTGTGGGAGTAGGCCTGCTGTTTGGAAGTCGTCTAAAAAATGCAGACTATAGTGTCACGCTCAGCACCGGCGGCTTTTGGGAGACGGAGTACCTTAGCAGTAAGTCGCTGGGGTGGTGTGAGGCGGTTGCCTCTGCAGTTCAGCAAGCGATTGCCTATAAGCCAGAGCCGCCCTCGAATGATGGTGGGCAATTCATTCCCGCTCCGCAAAGCATATTAAGGAATTAGGAAATGTTCCAATCCCACAGACATTGAGGCAGTATAAAAAACTGGGTCGCGGTCGGTAATCAGATAAAATTAAAGCTAAATGAAGCGTTATTATAGGGTAATGCTGGGTAAGGGGAGCTTGTATGCCGATCAGTGCAAGAAGGATGGTTTTATCGGGGCAGACTTTGGAATCGAACAAGACCTTACTGGAAAGCTTCCCGAGGAGTGGAGGGAGTTTAACAAGCAGTTCATCCCAATTTATCTGCAGAAATACCCGAACAAAAAAAAGGTAGCTGCCGGCCTTGCGTGCGGGGCTTTATGGAGGATCAGCAAAGGCATTAAACGAGGGGACACGATTCTGTCGCCCGATGGGGAAGGCAGTTACTACGTAGGTGAGGTATGCAGCGATTATTACTACGTCCCAGGGCCAATCTTGCCGCATCGGAGGAAAGTTTCTTGGCATCCTAATTTAATTAGCCGTGAAGACATGAGCGACTCCTTGCGGCATTCAACAGGCTCCATTGGTACGGTGAGCGACGTTACTCGGCATGGAGATGAGCTGAAGAAGCTATTAGAGGGTAAACTCCCAGCCCAACTGATCTCCAATGATGAGAGTATCGAGGACGCTGCTGTGTTCGGCCTCGAGAAGCATCTGGAGGAGTTTCTCATTTCAAATTGGGGCCAGCTTGATCTGGCTAAGAAATACCAGATTTATGAAGAGGATGGCGAAATGGTCGGTCAACAGTACGAAACAGATACCGGCCCGATCGACATCTTGGCAGTTAGCAAAGACGGCCAAGAGCTTTTAGTAATTGAGCTGAAAAAAGATGAGGCAAGCGATTCTGCCGTCGGACAAATCCTACGTTACATGGGCTACATCAAGGAGCAGGTTGCAGAAAAAGATCAGGTCGTGAAAGGCCTGATTATCGCATACGATGATAATCTAAAAGTTAAACGTGCCTTAATGATGGTTCAAAATATCGAATTCTGTACCTACAAAGTTAATTTCTCTCTTATGAGGAAATAGGTATATGCCCACTGCCGAAAAAAATAAAACGCTCGAATCCTGGATCTGGGATGCTGCCTGCTCCATCCGTGGAGCCAAGGATGCTCCAAAATATAAGGATTACATTTTACCTTTGATCTTTACCAAGCGCCTATGTGACGTCTTTGACGACGAATTAAACCGCATCGCGAAAAAAGTTGGTTCACGCAAGAAGGCGTTTCAGCTCGCTAAGGCGGACCCCAAGCTTGTCCGCTTCTACCTCCCCCTATTGCCGAGAGATCCCGAGCAGCCTGTCTGGTCTGTTATCCGTAAGATTTCTGATAAGATCGGCGAAGGCGTTACTAGCCACATGCGTGCCATCGCCCGGGAAAACCCGCTTCTACAGGGGATCATCGACCGTGTGGACTTCAACGCCACCACCCACGGCCAGCGCGACCTCGACGACGACCGCCTCTCCAACCTCATCGAGGCCATCAGCACCAAGCGCCTCGGGCTGGAAGACGTCGAGGCCGACATCATCGGCAAGAGCTACGAATACCTCATCCGCAAGTTCGCCGAGGGCAGCGGCCAGAGCGCCGGTGAGTTCTACACCCCGCCCGAGGTCGGCACCATCATGTCCCGCGTGCTCGCTCCCGAGCCCGGCATGACGGTCTATGATCCCACCTGCGGTTCCGGTGGCCTCCTCGTGAAACTCGAGATCGCCATGGAGGAGAAAGCCGGGGCGAAAAAGCCCGCCCCCTTGAAGCTTTTCGGCCAGGAATACGTTCCCGAGACCTGGGCCATGGCCAACATGAACATGATCATCCACGACATGGAAGGCCAGATCGAGATCGGCGACACCTTCAAGAACCCGAAGTTCCGGGACAAGAGTGGCAAAATCCGCACCTTCGACCGCGTCATTGCCAATCCCATGTGGAACCAGGACTGGTTCACTGAGGCCGACTACGACGCCGACGAACTCGACCGCTTCCCCGCCGGGGCCGGCTTCCCCGGCAAATCCTCCGCTGACTGGGGCTGGACCCAGCACATACTCGCTAGCCTCAATGACAAGGGCCGCGCGGCAGTGGTCTGGGATACCGGTGCTGCCTCCCGTGGATCGGGTAATGCAGGCACCAACAAGGAAAAGACCGTCCGCCAGTGGTTCGTGGACCACGACCTCATCGAGAGCGTCCTCTACTTGCCGGAAAACCTCTTCTACAACACCACCGCCCCCGGCATCGTGCTGTTTTTGAACAGGGCCAAGCCGAAGGCGCGCCAGGGCAAGGTCTTCCTCGTCAACGCCAGCCAGGTCTTCGAAAAGGGCGACCCCAAGAACTTCATCCCTGACGCCGACATCCAGCGCATCGCCGACACCCTCATCGAGTGGAACGAAGAGGAAAAACTCAGCCGCATCGTCGATCACGCCGAGTTGAAGAAAAACGACTACAACATCTCCCCCAGCCGCTACATCCACACCAGCGACGCCGAAACCTACCGGCCCATCGCCGAGATCGTCGAAGAACTGAAGGTCATCGAAGCTGAAGCCCGGGAGACGGACAAGGCGCTGAAGGAGATTTTGGAGAAACTCGGGATATGAGCGCAGTAAAAGACATCGAGTTCACGCAGATCGCCGCTGATTGGAACTCAATCAAGCTCGGCGAGGAGAGTCCTCAAGCTCTGCTTGCGATGCGTAACGGACTGACGACGAAACAAGATCAGGACAAGGGAGACTACAAAGTCAGCCGAATTGAAACCATCGGCAGCGGATGGATTGATGAGACAAGGGTTCGCTTTGCCTCGGACGTCCGAGAAAAAGACGTTGAGAATTATCGAATTCAGAAAGGCGATATTCTGTTCAGTCATATCAATAGCGATCCGCACCTTGGTAAGACTGGCTTTGCCGAAAGGGATTACGAAGACCTGCTGCATGGGATGAACCTGCTTCTCATCCGGGCAAATCCAGATGTTTTCGAAGCGGAGTTCCTAAATCGAGTATTTCAATACTATCGCAACATCGGCGTCTTCATTTCGATCTGCAGCCGCTCGGTCAATCAGTCTTCGATCAATCAGGCGAAGCTGAAGGCTGTTGAAGTCCCGCTCCCCCCACTCCCCGAGCAGAAGAAGATCGCGCACATCCTTTCGACGGTGCAGCGGGCGATCGAAGCGCAGGAGCGGATCATTCAGACCACCACCGAGCTGAAAAAGGCCCTCATGCACAAGCTCTTCACCGAAGGCCTCCGCCACGAACCCCAAAAACAAACCGAAATCGGCCCCGTCCCAGAAAGCTGGGAGGTTGTTAAACTCGGAAAGCACATTCAGATTGCTCACGGCTACGCCTTCAAAGGGGAGTTCTTCGTGACCGACGGACCGACGGTCCTTACACCCGGCAATTTCAAGCTCGATGGCGGCCTTTATTGGGGAAAACGCACCAAATACACTACTGAAAGCTACGAGCCAAACGTGGTTCTGAATCCGGGCAAGTTGGTGGTGGTCATGACCGATCTCACACCCACCGCCAAATTGCTTGGCGGGCCAGCCTTCATTCCGGAAGGTCGAACAATTCTGCACAACCAACGAATCGGAAAAGTGGCATTGAAGGGCGCTAACACCACCCTCCAGTTTCTTTACTGGGTGTTTCTGAGTGAGTCGTTCAAGCGCTACATGCGGCAGACCGCAACCGGGTCAACGGTTCGACACACCTCACCATCGAAAATCTACCAATACGCATTCGGTCTGCCGTCGCTGGAAGAGCAAGCTCAGGCAGTTGATTGCCTCGCTAAGGTGGACGCAAAACTTGCTAACGCCGAAGACAAAAAGAGCGCACTCCAAGACCTCTTCCGCACCCTCCTTCACCAACTGATGACCGCGAAGACCCGCGTTCACGAACTGGAGTTTCACCTTCCATCCTGAGCCATGCCCACACCCGGAGAATACAAAACCGTCCAAAGCCGGATCCTCGCATATGCCGAGGCCATCGGTTGGACGATTGTGTCCCGCGAAGAAGCCGAGCAGCGGCGCGGCTTTGATCCCGACGTGCCACCTGCCGATCGCGCTAGGAACCGCTCGCTATTCTTCGACGACGTGCTTGACGCCAAAGTGCGCACATTCAACCCGCGCTACGCCGAGGCTGAGGGCGCCTTGCTCGGGAAGTTTCGCCATCTGCACACCGACATCTACGGCAACCGGGAGTTCGTCGAGCACCTGCGCAACCGCGGCAAGTTCATCGACCACGAGGAAAAGCGCGAGCGCGACCTGATCCTAATCGACTACGAAAATACGACGAAGAATATCTTTGAAGTTACCGAAGAGTGGGCTTTCCACAACGGTCACTATGGGACGCGGGAGGATATAGTCTTTCTCATAAACGGCATCCCGGTCCTGGTGATCGAGTGTAAGAACGCCAACAAGGATGAGGCGATCGCATTGGGGGTGGACCAAATCCGCCGTTACCATCGAGAAACGCCCGAGCTTTTCGTGTCGCAGCAGCTTTTCACCGCCACCGACGCCATCGGCTTTTCCTATGGAGTGAGCTGGAACACGGTGCGGCGGAACATTTTCAACTGGAAGGATGAGGAGGTCGGCAAGCTGGAGGCCAAGGTGAAAAGCTTCTGCGCCATCCCGCAGGTGCTTCGCTTTTTGAAGGACTGGATTCTCTTCGCGGAGAAGGACGAGGAGCTGAACAAATACATCCTGCGCCAGCACCAGACCGGGGCGGTGGAGGCGACTGTGGGCCGCGCCCTCGATCCTAAACGCACCCGCGGCCTCGTCTGGAACACACAGGGCAGTGGCAAGACTTTCACCATGATCAAGGCGTCGGAGATGCTCTTCCGCGCACCCGAGGCGGACAAGCCGACAGTTCTACTGATGATCGACCGCAACGAGCTGGAAGACCAGATGCTCAAGAACCTCGCCGCGCTCGGCCTGGGCAACCTGGAGCACGCCAGCAGCATCACCCGGCTTAACCAACTTCTGCGCGACGACTACCGGGGCATCATCGTGACGATGATCCACAAGTTCCGCGACATGCCCGCGAACTTGAACCTTCGGAAGAACATCTACGTCCTCATCGACGAAGCCCACCGCACCACTGGCGGCGACCTCGGCAATTTTCTTATGGCCGCGCTGCCAAACGCGAGTTTCATCGGCTTCACCGGTACCCCGGTGGACAAGACCGTCTATGGCAAGGGCACCTTCAAGACCTTCGGCTGCGAGGACGATCAGGGCTACCTGCACAAGTATTCCATCGCCGACAGCATCGAGGACGGCACTACGCTGCCGCTCTACTACCAGCTAGCCCCGAATGAAATGCTGGTTCCGCACGAGACGCTGGATAAGGAGTTCCTCTCCCTCGCCGAAGCCGAGGGCATAGCCGAGATCGAGGAGCTGAACAAGATCCTCGAACGGGCGGTGAACCTGAAAAACTTCCTCAAGGGCAAGGAGCGCATTCAGAAGGTGGCGAAGTTCGTGGCAGAACACTACCGCGAGAACGTCGAACCTCTTGGCTACAAAGCCTTTCTCGTCGGCGTGGACCGCGAAGCCTGCGCTCACTACAAGCACGCCCTCGATCAGTTCCTCCCGCCCGAGTATTCCGAAGTCGTCTATACGGGCAGCAACAACGACTCCGCGCTCCTGAAGGAATTCCACCTCGACCCGAAGAAGGAACGGCAGATCCGCAAGAGTTTCGGCAAGCTGGACCAGATGCCGAAGATCCTCATCGTCACCGAGAAACTGCTTACCGGCTTTGACGCGCCTGTGCTCTACGCGATGTATCTAGACAAGCCGATGCGCGATCACACCCTGCTGCAGGCCATCGCCCGGGTTAACCGCCCCTTCGAGAACGAGGGACAGGAAATGGTAAAGCCCCACGGCTTCGTACTCGATTTCGTCGGCATCTTCGACAAGCTAGAAAAGGCTCTCGCCTTTGATAGCGACGAAATAAATGCCATCGTCAAGGACCTAAAACTTCTGAAGGTTCTATTTGAAAATAAGATGAAGTCGAAAGCGCCACCATACCTTAGTCTTATTAAAAGAAAATTTGATGATAAAGACGTCGACGATCTAATAGAACACTTCCGTGATCCCGAGCGCCGCAAAGAGTTCTTTAAGGAATATAAAGAGATCGAGATGCTCTACGAGATCATCTCCCCAGACGCCTTCCTAAGGCCTTTCCTTGATGATTACGCGACAATTTCAAACATATACCTCGTAGTGCGTAAAGCCTACACGCGACAGGTTTATGTGGACCGCGATTTCCAGAAAAAGACGAACGCGCTGGTTCAGAAGCATATTGGAGCGTCCCTGGCCGAGTCTGCGGCTGAGTATGTGGTGGTGGACCACAGCACCATTGAGGCGATCAAAATGCGGGACGAAGGCAAAGCCACAAAGGTGATCAATCTGATCAAGGCCATCCAGAAGGAAGCCGAGGAAAAGAGTGAGGATCCGTTCCTGCTCGCGATGGCGGACCGTGCGCGCGCTGTGCAGGAAGCCTTTGAGTCGCGGCAGGAAAGCACTGAGGAGGCGTTGGGAAATCTTATAGCAGCGATTGCTGAAAATGAAGAGCGCAAGAAGGAGCAGGCAGCCAGGGGCTTAGATAGCTTTACATACTTCATGTTGTCGAAGTTTACTGAACAAGGTATTCCAAATCCGGAGAAGGTTGCGGGGAAAGTAAGAGAAGCTTTTCAAAAACACCCCAACTGGAAGACGAGCGAAGCCGACCTTCGTGAAGCGCGTAAGGAGGTAACCTTTGCAATTTTCTTTGAAGAGAATGACCTAAACAAAGTGACTGCCAGTGTGGATGAGCTGTTGACCTTGCTACAAAGGAGCTACAAGGCATGAAGCGTTGGCGGCACAGGGAGCAGTTTAAGGCCCGAGTCGTCGAGTGGGCTGAAAAACTCGGTGTAACATCTCATTCCATCTACGTTCGCCCTATGTGCCGAAAGTGGGCCTCCTGCTCAACGGGGGGCACGTTCAGTTTTAATGATGAGTTGATTGGCATGAGTAAGAAGCTTGGCGATTATGTAATTGTCCATGAACTACTGCATTTCTCTGTGCCAAATCACGGCAAGCTCTGGAAGATGTTGATGCGGGCTCATCTAGGAGATTGGGAAAAAACCGAGAGCTCGTTAAAATCCAGAGTCGGTAGTCGCGCTACTTTCTCGTCGTCACTGCAAGTAGGAAAAGAAATAACGAGAAAATGAAGTTCTGGTGGGTTAGCCATAATCAGACCTTCCGCCAGGAGGTGGATGGGAATTACATGTGGTCGCCTAAGGTGACCCAAGAAAATCACCGTAGCCAGTTCTACGAAAACATGCGGGAAACAGCCCGCGGCGACTTTGTGTTTTCGTTTAACGACACAAAGATAATGGCTCTTGGAATTGTGGAAGGGCCTGCTTACACGTGCCCGAAGCCAGCTGAGTTCGGTAAAATCGGAGCTAATTGGAAGGATATTGGGTGGCGAGTCGACGTTTCTTTCAAGAGGGTGCAAAGACTAATTACCCCCAGGGAACACATGGATCTACTAAGACCTCTTCTACCAGAAAAATACTCCCCTCTACAGGCTAGGGGAAAGGGAAACCTGTTTTATTTAACGGCAGTGCCCGAACGCTTAGGCGAAGCATTGCTTGGCCTTATTGGGCCTGAAGGTGCAGCTAGAAGGGATGAAGCTCTAAACTTGGACCGGCTACGTGAGGACGCATCTATCTACCAAGTGGGAAAAGACGAAATCATGGCCGACTGGACTAAGCTGATAGATAAGGAAATTGATGAGGACCCAGATCTCGACACTACTGAAAAGAAGGAAATGAAGACTTCACGTGTCGGGCAAGGCCTTTTTAAGAGGAGAGTCTCGCTTATCGAAAAAAGCTGCCGAATCACGAAGGTGGGAAATATCGATCACTTAATCGGCAGTCATATCAAGCCTTGGAGGGTTTCGAACAACCGTGAAAGGCTAGACGGTGAAAATGGCTTTCTTTTAACTCCTTCGATCGATCATCTTTTTGGTAATGGCTACCTTTCTTTTAAGAATAACGGAGACCTAATTATTTCCGTGAGGGCCGACCAAGGCTCGTTAGTGAAGATGGGAGTACCATTAGTTACACAGCTAAATGTAGGGGCCTTCTCTAGAAAGCAGTCTGAATATCTAGAGTATCATCGGGACGAGATTTTGCTTCAGGCTCGTGGGTGATTCTCATTTCTAAAGAACCGAAGTTTCGATCCTCGGATGTTCAAAGTCTTGATTTGAACCAGATGACGAGAGCGATACCTAACCCTACTTCGCTCAGTCTCGGTTAACCTCGCTGAGCTCCGAAGGGTTTTAAGGTGTGCCATGAAAACGCTATAGCCTCGATTTGAACCAGATGACGAGAGCGATACCCAAGAAGAGGCCTACGATGTAGGTGAAAAGTTTGTACACACCGAAGATGAGGATGGCGGAGAGGGACATAGGGGTGATTTTTAAATTTTAATTTCGGATTTTGCCCCGCGTTCGCGGGACACGCTTACGCGTGAATTGGGGATGTGATTGCTCACGCCAAGGCCGCCAAGGACGCGAAAAGGATTTGGTTATTTGGGATGGGCTAGGGGGTTGTGGCCCTACTACGCTCCTAACCCGCTTCGCGGAGGAGCTACGAAGGGCGCCCGCGGCGGGCGGATTTTAGAGATAAAGGTAGTCATCGGGTGCGCCAGGTTGAGGTGTTGGGGCTGACGATGTAGCCGGACTCGCCCTCGCTGAAGTAGGCGCCACCTGCCTGAATCGTTGTTGGGTTGCTTCCGAAAAACAGAGTGCCGGACTGGGTGGTGATGCCGTCAGGTCCGGCAAAGATATTCCCACTCTTGGTATAGATTCCTTTAGGGGTGATGAAGTTGTCCCCACTTCGGAAAACATAACCTTCGGTAGTCACGGCTGAGTTGCGACCTGTGGTAGCGCCAAACTTAGCTTTGTAAACTCCACCCAAAAACTCGGCCATCTCACTCTCCTCACGATCCATTTTATCGTAAATCTCCTGCTGCTTAGCCATCTGAACGCGGCTCTTTTCCTGTTGGGCCTCCTGTCTTTCAAAGCTGCGCTGGCTTTCGGCCATCATTTCCTTGGATTCGCGATCGCGAAGAGCGACTGATTCCTGAACTGAGTCGACGTGGAGGGCTCGGGCGCGGGTGGTTTCGTAAGCTTGCTGGGGGGAGGTGTAGGTGATTTTGGATTCTTTATTTTGGATGTTGGATTGGTGGAAGGGCTTTGAATCGTTGTCATCGTCCGCCTGGGCTAGGCG